>FWPU01000341.1_pt1 | contig 150460 bp, 137 predicted proteins | sample 2228361 | NCBI WGS metagenome assembly FWPU01 (sample SAMEA103939777, study PRJEB20133) | metagenome | reverse complement strand
GCACAAAGGCATTGATAATCTAACCCCTATGGAAAAACTAATCAATTATTTCTATCCCAAAGAACTGTAAACAACGCGCTGATTTCTTACATCTTATGATATCATTCTCTTAGCCCTTTCAGCAGTGATCTTTGTTTTCGGAGGCGGATTTTACACCCTTAAATAAAAATGCGGATAAGAGACGACCTCCGCTTTATAGAATTTTTTGCTGGAGCAGTGATAGAAATGGCTGAGGATATTTTGATGGTTATCTTTAAACCAGCGAAAGAATTACCTTTCAGGATAATCTAAATTGTTTTCCTCGCTGCTTTTAGCGATTATAAGCTTTCGTTGACCAGCCACGATTCTGGAAAATGATTTTTAGATTAAGGATAAAGAATGGGTTGAAAAGAAAGAAGTTCCGTGTTAATCTGTATTGGGTTTGAGGTGGGGTGCGTGAGCGGTTTAAACGGGCAGTCTTGAAAACTGCTATATCCGAAAGGATATCGTGAGTTCGAATCTCACCCCCACCGCCAATTTACAATTTCAGCGTTTTTGAACGATTGTTGCCTCGCCGTTTTATTCGGGACAAGACCAGTTTCTTGTCAATACTTAATTTTCATTTCTTTCTCCTTTCCAATAACCGTTTCTCTTCTTATATTTTTAAAATTTTTAAAAACTATTTTTAGTATAATTAGTATAATAGTTAAATAGAATTTGTAATTATACCCGCAAAGTTTCGAAAGACGAAACTAGCAACACATTGATGCTTTTCAATATGAAAATTCTTATTTATAATAAGAAAATAAGTTGAATAAATAAAAAATTAAAATATATGCGAAAAATATTGCTAAGTTTATTAATTGTGAATTTTTTATTGGTTGGATTTAATTTAGCTAAAGCCCAAGTTGAAAATCAGCAAGATATCGGTATTTTGCCAACCAATCCTTTTTATTTTCTTAAAAACTGGCTTGGGAGACTTACCATTGCTTTAACTCCCGATCCGCTGAAAAGGACTGAAAAAGAAATCACCTTTGCCGAAGAAAAAATCAAAGAAGCTCAAATAATTGCTCAAAGTGCTCCCCAAAAAATTAATGCTATTAAAAGGGCGCTGGAAAATTATAAAGCTGCTCAAGAAAGATTAGTTAATCGTTTAGAAAAACTACCCGCCGTCAGCCAAAATCCTAATGTGGAAAAAATTATTGATACTGTTGTTAAAAAAAGTTTAGAACATGAAAACCTCTTTAAAGAGCTAGAAAATAAATTTGCGGCACCGAGTAAAATTTCTGCTCAAACCTTCGACGAAATTAAATCTAAAAAAGACGAGGTTTTAGCTCAAATTTTCGGCAAAGACGATCCGATGATAATAACCGAAAAATTAGAAAATATCGAGACAGAAATAGTTGCTATTGAGCTAACCAGCGCCGGTCTTCCTCTTGTAGAAATGCCGCCGATAAAACCTAGAGTAGCTGAAATACTAAAACGCCTCGAAGATAGAACTCAAGATGTTAAACTCAAAGAAAAAATCAGCAATGAATTCCGAAAAAAAATTGAAGACATTAAATCAGAAACGGAACAATCCCCCGATAAATCTAAGGCGATACTGGAAGAAATCAATAAATTAGACGTTGATAAACAGACAATAATTTTAAATGAATTACAAAAAAGAATTGAACAAAAAGAAATCAAATCATTAGTGGAGGCTGCCCAAAGCAAAGTTGTTGAATTCGTTAAAGAAATTCCCAAAGATATGGCGCAGGAAAAAGCCAAATCCCTGATTGATTCAGTAAAAAATTTAATTGGTCAGATTAATGACAAATTAAATGCTTTAACTCAGGCCGGTCAAAAAATTCCGACAGATTATACTGCGCTTTTTGAAAACGCCCAAAAACATTTTGAAAATGGGTTGGCCGCTTATGATAAACAAGATTTCGGCCAGTCATTTGGCCAATTAAACAGCGCCTACAGCATTCTAACCTCGCTAATAGACAAGTTAAATATTGTGTATCCGCAAAAAGAAGATTTGTCAAAGATTTTGACTGATTTAGAAAGTGAATTCCGGCACTGGCAGGATAAAATCAGCGGTTTAGCTAACGAAGATTCTAATAAGACCGATGCTAATAAAATCCTCAATGAAATTTCAAGATTATTATCTCAGGCTAAATCGGAAATAGATTCTAACAATATCGACGCTGGCCGGTTTATTTTGACTCAAATTAAAGAATTATTTACTAAAATCAGAACTTTATTTGCGGCAATTGCTAAACCGCTATCGCCGCGATAGCGGCGCTACCCGGCAAACATTATAAATGTTATAACTTTAAAGTATCGGAAGAAAAAACCAATCTACCGATCGAAGTGACGCTAAAAGACCAATTTGGTCAGGAATTCGTTAAGATTATTAAACCGTCGGAACTCTGCCCTCCAGTAATCAAACGGCATATTAGTTCGCCTCCACCACGGCCTACTCCTACTCCTACTCCTACTCCTACTCCGCCTTGCGAAATCCCCCAAGAACTAATTGAACGTCTTAATAAATGCGTTGGTGATGAATGTGTAGCTATTAAAGAAAAAATTGAATCGATTAAAAAAGCTTGTTCCAAAATTCAACTCCAATCTCAATTATTAACTCAGGGAGAATCGGTTAAAGTTGAACCGACTGCAGAATCAGTTGAAATTTCACCCTTAGACGCAGAAGTCCAAAAAATTCTGAAAGATACCCATTTAAAATGCTATGAATTTGAAGAAATCAGCGGACCCAAAGAATATCCCGAAGTAAAAGTAACCGATCAATTTGGAACCGAAACCGTAAAAATAATCAAACCTAAAAAACTTTGTAATCCAGCCAGTAAAAACTTGATTAAAGAAGTCCTGGGGGTGTCAGCAGTGTCAAGGAAGCCTGACTTTCAAACTAAACTACACTACAAATGTTATGAAATCCAAAGCACCGCTCAAAGAGACATACTAGCAGCTCGATCAATTCGTTCTGCCGGCAATTTACAAATCCCAGCCGCTGTATTTCTGACCGATCAATTTATTAAAAGTAAAACAAGAATATTAGAACCAGAATTATTATGTACTCCCGTTATCAAAGTTCATGGTAAACGAGGAGAAATCAAACAATCGATTAAAGGCGCACCTTCGTCTTATGATCATCTAAAATGCTATCGAATTAAAGAAGAAATTGGTAATTTGCCAACAGTTCGCGTTACTGATCAATTTGGTATTGAAATTTTACAACCAAAAGAAACTAAATATCTTTGCAATCCGGCTCAAAAAATTGTGATTCCACCTCATCTTCCGCCAGTTCCGCCCGAACCTCCGCCTGAGCCCCCCAAAGAACCGCCAACTGAACCGCCTAAAACGATTGAAATAAAACCCTTCCCCACCCCAACTAAACCACTCGAACCAAGCGAAGTAAAACCATTGCCGACCGAACCGGTTAAACCTTCGGTTGAACCTACACCTACAACAATTGAACCTGTGCCTGCTCCCACCATCAAGCCGGAAGCAATAACTCCTGAGCCTTAAGAATCCCCAGGTGGTTTTCTAATAGAAAGTTTTTTTGACGGATTCGTAACAATTGATTTAAACGGCCGTTTTTCTCCATCCAGCACTAAAGTTTGGGTTTTGTCCAAAAGGTACCGCCAATTTTATTCAAGAACTACCATTACTGGGTCGTGATCAGAAATCGGATTGACCGGCTGTTCTAAAACCCGATAATCAGCTACTCCCCAGCCAAAAGTTTCCAAGTTATTAACCAGAATATAATCAAGGCGTTTGGAATTAGAACTGCGATTGAACCAGGTTTTTGAAGCATAGCGGTTGCCAAACCGCACTGTTGGTTTTGCTTCTTCTTTTGAGTACTGGCCAGCGTCCTTAAAGCCGCCCTTTCTTATCAAATGGGCCAAGCCGTTTTCTTTAAACATGTCATTTTCATTAAAATCGCCGGCAATCACGGTCGGCTTATTTTTGAAAGCTTTAGCGGCCTGAAGGAGCTGGCGGAGCTGTTTTAACCGAATGTTTCGGTCAAGGGACAGTCCGCCACCGTGAAGGTGAGTGTTCATAATAAGGAGCGGCCCCTTCCAAGTTTGGACGAGGACCTCAAGAATTCCTTTCCGGCCGATGTATTCGGCAAACATCATATCAACAAAACGACGGAAGGGGACAAATTTGCTTTTTAGAATTGGCAGTTTGGAAAAAATCACTAAGCCGCCGGTTAAATCAAATCTTTTAAAAAGAAGAACGCGGCGGCTTTTTATATACTCTTCAATTACGCGGTAAGTATTTTTACCTAAATGTTCATGGAGGAGACTGCGGTGTTTGACGTCAAATGACTCCTGAAGGCAGATGATCTCTGGATCTAATTCCTTAAGATAAGCTCCGAGCCTGCGAATCCTTTCCTCACGCTTCACTGAAAACCAGAAAGGGATGTCCCAAATATTGAAAGAAAGGATTTTTATTGACATATAGTTTGGTGCCCGGGGCCGGAGTCGAACCGGCACGAGATTTGACTCTCACAGGATTTTAAGTCCTGCGCGTCTGCCAATTCCGCCACCCGGGCTTCCCTTATCAATTGACGATTAATTTTTTATTGCCCTGCAGCCAATCCTCAATTGATATAGGGGTGGACGCTTGGAGGCCGCAGTGGGAATTGCACCCACGTATAAGAGTTTTGCAGACTCTTGCCTTACTACTTGGCTATGCGGCCAGATTAACTATTGTCAATTTCAAACACAAGTTTTGGAATGTTTCGCAATCTCGTTCTCTTGAGGAGTTTATGCTGCAACTTTTTTCTTTTTTTCTCAAGTGTCTGCATCACTTCTTGGTTTTTCTCTTTGGGAATGATACCGACTTTTACTTTAGCTTGCAACAAGTCTCCTGAAACTTCAACCGCGGTAATCGTGACGATCGTCCCTTGGAATTCAAGCTCTCGAAGGAAAAGGTTATTCAGTTCGCGTTTGATGATGCTTGCTGTTCTGGCTGGTCGGTGAAGCTTCATTTATTCCCAAAAGCAAGTTTATGGCCGGCTTTGATTTCAACATTAGTCTCAACAAGAAGACCAACTTCTTTACCTGTCTCGGCGCTGGCAATATCCACTTTTTCCGATTGGAGATTTACAATTTTGCCGCTGCCGATTGATTTTTTTCCCTCCAAAACTTCGAAGCTTTCCTGGTTTTTTATCGGACCCGAAAAAACCCTACCCCCTACTATCTGTCTTCCGCCTTTAAGTTTGCTAAATACTGCGAGTATTTCAATGGTTCGCAATTCTTCTTTTTGATTGCTTTCAATATACTCTTCAAGTTTTTTTTCAAGCTCATAAATGACATCTGACAGGAAAAGGTCCAGGTCCTGCATTTTAGCGGTGTTTTCTGCTGCTTTATCGGCTTTGACTTTAAAGCCTAAAATCACAGCACCCGTTGAAGCAGCCAGCTTAACGTCAGACTCATGAATATTCCCCAAGCTTTTTTCCACAACCGCGATTCGTCTTTTTTCAGAAACTTTTTCAGTGACATGAAAGAGAGCTTCAAGCGAACCAGCCTCATTTGCTTTTAAGATAACTTTCAAGGCTGGTTCCCCCCCTTCAACTGTTTTTTCTTGCCCGGTTTTCCTTTTTATTGCCGGCATTTTTGGGATTTTTATGGGTTCATGTGAGAATTTTTCGCCAATCTGAGGCGAGTTCAGAAAGCCGAGAATCATTGCCGGCGCGCTTGGTGAAAGTTCTAAAACCTCCTCTCCTAAGAAGTTCTCAAGAAGTTTGATTTTACCGTAAGCGCTTGCCGTATAAACTTCTTCACCCTTTCTTAAAGTGCCGTCAGTAATAATCACGCCCACGCTTAGACCTCTTTGGGGATCAGGGTGTACACTAAGAATTACCCCCCTTGCTGGTCCTTCAGGATTAAAAGAAAGATTTTCAATCTCTGCTGCAAGAAGGATTAAATCCAAAAGTTTGTCTACTCCCTCACCAGTTTTGGCTGAGACGAGCTCATAAGAAATGTTACCGCCCATTCCCTCCAATAAAACGCCGGCCTCCCCTAACTCTTTTTTAGTCCTTTCAATATCAGCATTGCGTTTGTCAATTTTATTTATAGCCACTACATAAGGCATTTTCTCCTTTAAGATGTATTTAAGAGCATCTCTGGTTTGCGATTTTACGCCTTCATCGGCGGCAACGACAAGAATGGCAAGGTCAGCGATTTTGACGCCGTGCTCACGCATTTTTGAAAAGGCTTCATGTCCCGGGGTGTCTATGAAAGTGATTTTCTTGCCGTTATGGACAATCTCGTAAGCGCCGATTGACTGAGTGATGCCGCCGGTTTCTCGCTCGGCAACGTTTGTTTTGCGAATGTAGTCAAGTAAAGTAGTTTTGCCATGGTCAACATGGCCTAACACAACTATGATTGGTGGTCGCTGAAGCATAGTGTTGTAAAATTAACAAAAAAGTGGTATAAAAACAAGGAATCGCCTCCTTGCTCGAAAAAGGAGGAGTGCTGGAGTGGTTGAACAGGCGACGGTGCTAACGTCGTAAACTCGAAAGGGTTTCGTGGGTTCGAATCCCACCTCCTCCGCCAATTTTGTAAATTGGCGGTACCTTTTGGATAAAATCCGAACTTACTTTGACGAAAACCCGACCTAATTGCCGCCCTGCGGGCGGCAATCCCGCCCAGCGGCTCGCCGCCTGATGGCGGGCAAAGCCCGCAAAAATTGATTCCTTAATTGAAAAAGATTTTTGCGCGCGCCCCAAAATAAAAAATGAGAAATTTTTGCGGGCATGGTGCTGTGCTGACGCACAGGGCGGAGCCGCTTCCCACCCTTTTGCGCTCGGGCGGCGTGGGCATCCTCCCCACACCCCTCCTGTCCACGCCGCCCTCGCGCTTGATGTTTCAAAAAGAAAAAGGCGGCAAACAACGAGCGTTGTATGCCGCCTTAGGTTGCGAGGTTGGGTCTCATGGCGGTTAGCTCCAATAGGTCAGGGGATCGCCGATTCCCCGAAACCCGATGAAGCAGTTGACCGCGACACGAAGGCCAGACTCAACCGTGGTGACCGCGTGCACTTTCGTGCTGTCGGCCATAACTAATTCTCCTAACCTCGGCTCGACGACAACCGAAGGTGGAGGAATCTTTTTGTAGTCGAGGCCGTACGTGTCCGCGTTCTTCCGCGTCATGAACTCGTCGTGGTTGTAGTGCTCCGCCCACAACTCAAGCTTGCCGCCGGCAATCGCCGGCTGGACATATACCAACGCCGTGACTTGCGTGATGAGCGTCTGCGCTCGCTCGTTATCCGGTTCATCCATCCGCAGGAAATCTTGATGCGGCAGAGCGCACGCCCCTTCCTTGAAAGGCTGGGCGAGGCCGAACGCCATTGGACGGCCGTGGATGTTTTCTCTCACCGCGCCGGACGGCCAGACATCTTCAAGAATGAGGCGGAGGTGGTCGAGCGGATTGAGATACGGCCAGCTCAACTGCCGGAATTCGCGGGCCATCTGCGGTACTTCGTCGTAGTATCGCTTTCTAATTTCAGGATCCGAATGCCCCTCGTAGAAAGCTGTCATCACGCGGCCGATTGTTGGAGCGTGAGGATAGTACGCGAGGCGATGAGGGTTTACCAGTCGTTCGGTCATCGTGCGACAAGCTTCCGACGGGCAGAAGTCCGGAACCCGAATCGCGAGAACTTTGCCGCGGAAAAGTGCTAGCAAATCTTCCCCGCATAGAGTTTCAACCGTTCTGTGAAGCTCCAAGTATTTCGTTTCCACTTTTTGCCTCCTTTGTTTGTAAAAGAGCGGTTATAAAGTGCGAACTTGATTTAATTTATCACAATCGGCGAGCCTTGACAACGAATCACAAATGGATATTATCAAAATTGGATGGAGCAGAATGGTTCTGCTCTGCCAAGCACCTTGAAACTCTCAATAAGGAGGACCAAGCAATGGCCAAGATCGATGATCCCGACACCAAGGTCACGCGCATCCAGCTGTGCGGCGTGCAGGGCTGCTGCCCGACCGTGGAAGTCCACCACGGCTCCGACAAGATCGTCATCACCGATGACGACGGCGGCAAGGTCACGCTCACCAAGGAGCAGTGGCGGGAAGCGTTCGCCAAGGTCAACGTTGACGCGTAACGAACGCTACGACGGGACCGGCACAACAGCCCCTGCTCCGCAAAGGACAGGGGCTTCTTTCTTTCAATCAAACCAGAAAGGAGAAACCAAAATGCATACCTCGGTTGACGCGCTGAACTGGTTCTTGTCGCGGACAAACCAGATCGTGTGGAGAACGCAACAGTTCCGTGCTTCCCGCTTCCTGCGGGTGCTGGAGCGAGACGGACTGATGGCGCTTTTCCATCAGTTGCGTCCCGAGCCGGTATATCTTTCAGAACGGGTCTGGCGCAACTTTCCGGAGCGAGTGATTTCCGGAACGTTGCCGGAGCAGATGAACGGCCTCGTGCAAGAACTCGTTGCCCGCAAGATGTTCGTCAGCGACGAGAACATTGACGCGGACGAACTCGCAAAGGCTCGCGCCAGCACTCTGCGATCTCTCAACCGTCCGACCATCCTATACCTCATGATGGCCCAGGGCTGCAACTTCGCCTGCACCTACTGCCCGATTCCTGCTCTCGCCAAGCGGTACGGCGAACGGCTGCTCTCTTTTGAGGACGCTGTTGCAGGCATCGAGCTTTGGCGGAAGCACATCGAGGACCAACCGCAGGACGACGAACCGTACTTCCTGATTTTCTACGGGGGCGAGCCTTTGCTGAATCGGGAGGTGTTGGAACAGCTCCTACCGTACGTGTCCAATGAGCAAAGCGCGGGGCGGCTTCCCAAAAAGCTGAAACTCATGCTTTGCACCAACGGTTCGCTCTTGGACGAACAGCTCTCGAAGTTGTTTGCCCGTCACGGCGTAACGGTGGCGGTCGGCATCGACGGCCCGCGAGATCACAACGATCGCATCCGCATTACGGTTGCTGGCGAACCTACGTTCGCCGAGATCGAGCAAGCAATCAAGCAACTTGTAAGCGACGACGTTCGCGTTGTCGCTTCCGTGACCATCACTCCCGCGAACATCCACCGCTTGGCAGAATATCCCGCTTTTCTCCGCAAGCTCGGAATTTCCCAGTTCGGCTTCAACCTGATGAAGGGCGAAGCCCTGACTCGCGAGCTTGCTGGCGGTAGTGCGGAGGAATACTACCGGGTGGCGGCAATGGGCGTTGCTCAAGGACTCGCCGACATGACCGAAGACGGACGCTGCTACGAGTATCAGCTTGAGAAAAAGCTGACCGCTCTGCGCAACGGCCTGCCGTTCTCGGTTGACTGCACCTGCTACGGCAACCAACTGGTTGTCCAGGCTGATGGTCAGGTGACCAACTGCCCGTTTCTTCGGTTCGATCAGGGACACGTTCGGGAACTACCCGACTCGTTCAGGATCGGACGAACGGAAACGGTGAAAGCGTGGAGGAGCCGTCTGCCGCTCTTCAGCGATTCAATTCCGGCAGACGGAGTACTTGACGGCGGCGGATGCGCTTGGAGTTCTTCGGAACTCTACGGCGACGCCCTCGTTCAAGACAATCTCAACACAATCTTCACGAAGGAGGTGACGCATGAACTCATCTGGGCCCTCTTGCCAAGAGAGCGGGCAGACGCTCTCCGCCGGGGAGAATCCTTTCATTGGAGTTATCGGCGGATCGGGTCTCTGTGAACTGCCGGGGCTCGTAATCGCCGACACCATCGAGAAGGAAACTCCCTACGGAAAGCCGTCCGGACCTATAATTGTAGGCGAGCTGTGCGGCGGGCGTATCGCTTTTTTGCCAAGGCACGGCAAGGAACATACGATCCCGCCGCACAAGGTTCCGTACAAGGCCAATCTCGTAGCCCTGAAGTCGCTCGGCGTGCGGCATGTCATCGGAACGTGCGTGGTCGGCAGTCTTCGAAAGGAGATTGAGCCGGGCGCGTTCGTTATTCCCGATCAGTTCATCAATCTCACATGGGGTCGCGACGACACCTACAAGGTTGACCGAGAACTGATTCATCTGCCGATGGCGTGGCCGTACTGCGAACATCTCCGAGCAATCATCGCTCGCGAACTCAACGCGATGGAAGTGAACTGCCACGAAAAAGGCACCGTGGTCGTAATTCAGGGGCCGCGGTTCTCAACCATCGCCGAGAGCAAGATGTTTGCGCTTTGGGGCGGAGACGTCGTGAATATGACGCAGTACCCGGAGTGTTACTTCGCGCGGGAGCTTGGTCTCTGCTACGGAGCGGTTGCCTCGGTAACCGATTACGATGTCGGTGTGCCGAGCGCCGTTTCGATGCAACCAGAATCAATGGACAAAGTACTTGCGGTATTCCGCCAAAACACGGCAACAACCGTGTCGCTCGTCGGAAAACTTGCGGGACTTGTCCGCGAGATTGTCGGTTGCAACTGCGCGGCGCATCGCCTCGCCGAGTACTATAAACTCGCAAAAGGCGAAAGTCCGTAACAACCCTCTCGTTCTTCGGAACGCGGGGGTTTCTTTTTGTCTTGCCATTGACATAAAGCACAAAATTTGTTAAATGAATGTAAGTACAGTCCTCATATCTCGGACTTCAGATATCGGGGAACGACACTTTGACAACGTTTCCTGGATGAGAAATCTGGGATAAAATAAGGAGGAATCATCCATGGAAATCAAAGCAGACAAAATCCACAAAGCGTACGGCACAATCACCGTGCTCGACGACATCTCGTTCTCTCTTGAACGAGGGCAGAAAGCCGGCCTCATCGGCTACAACGGCACCGGCAAGACGACGCTCCTCAAGATTCTTGCGGGGCTCCTTGAGCCGGATTCCGGAAAGGTTACAACGAGAAAGGGCGCGGTCATCGGCTATATGCCGCAGGACACGAGCCTTGTTTCTGACGAGACCATCCGCGACTACGTGCGTCAGGTCTCCGGCATGGCCGAACTGGAAGAACGGATGGAGAAATCGCCGGAGGCGATGACCGAGTACGAGCGTCGGGACGGCTACGCGTTCTATCACCGATTGGACGTGATGCTGGCCGGCTTCGGACTCGCCGACGTTTCAAGCGACCGGCCGATCAACTCGCTCTCGTCTGGCCAAAAGAGCAAGGTGTTCATGGCGGGAGTACTTCTTTCCGACCCCGACATCCTGCTTCTTGACGAGCCAACGAACAACCTCGATCTGCCGGCTCTCATCTGGCTGGAAGATTTCCTCATGCGGAGCGACGCCGCTTGCATCATCGTCTCCCACGACCGACTCTTTCTCGACCGGATTGTGCGGAAGATCTTCGAGATCGACTGGCACACCCGAACGCTCAACATCACGAGCGGCAGGTATTCCGACTACCTGGTTAGAAAGGAGAAAGAAATGGCGAGACAGTGGCGCGAGCACAAAGCCCAGCAGGAGGAAATCAAGCGGCTCGAGGAGCAGGCCAGAAAGAAAAAGCAAGAAGCTCTCTCAGGCTCGCGCTACATAGGCACCGACAACGACAAGTTTCTTCGGGGCTTCAAGCGCGACCGGGCGAGCAAGTCCGGCAAGCAGGCCAAGGCGATTGAGAAACGCATCGAGAAGATGGAGATCGTCGAAAAACCCGTCGAACGGGACGTGTTTCGTATTCACTTGCGGCCCACCAAGCCGGAAGGAACGCGGGACATCACTCTCACGGACGTGGTGGCGGGTTACACCCAGAGCGGTTTCAAAGTCGGTCCGGTGTCGCTTTCCATTCCCTACGGCAGCCGCGTGGTGATCTTGGGCCTGAATGGCACCGGCAAGACAACGCTTTTGCGAACCTTAAGCGGCGAACTTCCGGCGCTTGAAGGCAAAGTCAGCCGCGGCAACGCGCTCGTTGTCGGCAATCTCACCCAGGAGCACGACAACCTCCCGCGAGAAGAAAGCATCAAAGACTTTCTCACGCGGCGGGCAGGCATCCAGGTTCAAGAAGTATACGCGCTGGCCGTAAAGTTCGGATTCAAGGCGGCGGAGATCGACAAGCCGATTTCGGCTCTCTCGCCCGGCGGGAGGGCGCGGCTTCTTTTCGCTCTCTTTTCCGCGCTTTCGGCAAACGTGCTCATCTTAGACGAGCCGACCAACCACCTCGACCTTGAGGCGCTCGAAGCTCTTGAGGAAGCGGTGGCGCATTACGAGGGCACCATCGTGCTCGTATCGCACGACCGGAGATTTCTGGAGAAGTTCCGTCCAACCGACACCTACGTTCTTTCCGAGGGCAAGCTCTCACGGCAAGAAAGCTTCGAAGTTTATGCGGCAAACGCCGAGCGTCAAGCAAAGCGTTTGATCAGCATGATCTAAGGAGCTAACCGCCATGAGACCCAACCTCGCAACCTAAGGCGGCATACAACGCTCGTTGTTTGCCGCCTTTTTCTTTTTGAAACATCAAGGGAGGACGCCCACGCCGCCCGAGCGCAAAAGGGTGGGAAGCGGCTCCGCCCTGTGCGTCAGCACAGCACCATGCCCGCAAAAATTTCATTCCTTAGTTGAAAAATTGCGCGCGCCCCAAAATAAAAAATGAGAAATTTTTGCGGGCATGGTGGCGTCCGCTTTAGTGGCGCGGCGGAGCCGCAGGGTAGATCAGCGGCGCGCTTGGCGCGCCGCTATTCTGTCTCACTCGCTTTTTTGGTAAAATAAGTTCGCGCAAAGGATATAATTTCACCGCTAGATTTTAGGCACAAAATTGAATTTTTTGTTTTTGTTCTGCGAAGCAGAACGCTAGAAACGGACTTTTCTTCACAGGATTGAAATAAATCATAAAAGCGGTGTTATTAAAACCCCTTCGGTAGTCATTATGGCGAAAGTTGCGAAAACCCTTGATGTTAACATTGAAGAACTAATAAAATAAATCTATAGGAATTGAAAGCGGACCAAAATTTAATTCAGAAGAACAAGTTTCGTCTCCGTAAGCTGAAGAAAAAGTAGAAAAGGCAAAACAACTTTTTGGACACTGTTTTGAAATCTCAAAATTTGATAAGGGAGACCGTATCCCTGTTGGTGGGGAAAGCATTTTTTCTACCGAGGCAAATATCAAAGTTACTGGCGATTTTGAAAATCTAAAACAATTTCTCGACGAAGCCCACGAATTGGCGAGAACGTATGATTTACCAAAACTGAAACAGTGGCTGGGTTCGCAAAGAATAGAAATTGACGAGAAATTGTTTGCAACCCTCTTTGCCTTCACTAAAAAATTTGAAGAAAAATATCCCGACAATCCAGACAGAGCAGAAGCGCGGCGAAAACTTTATGGCGAAAAAAGCAAAGAAGTTAAGCTGAGCGATATTTTTAATGCGAATGCTGCCGAGTGCGCAGAAATCGCCGCCCTTGCTCAAGTGTACCTCCAACAAGAAGGTGTTCCATCAACATATTTCAGCGGCGATGTGCTTTGGAACAAAGACGAGGAATTTTCCGAAGAGCATAGTTTTATAATTATTCGCCAAGGAGATAAGGTTTATATTTACGATCCCGCTAATCCTACCAACACTACTTCCGGAAAATTCCCTAGCATATACACTGCCGAAGCAAATTTTGACGAAGAAATAGCCAAGAGGCAGAAGAGATTTGTTACGGCTAAAAATCTTTTGAGTAAGAAAGTAGCATTTTTCGGAACGAATGACGGAACAAATGTTTGGGCTGAAAAACATATTGTTTAGCCACCAACCACCAAAGAAAAATCTGAAATCGTCCTTGTCGCTTCTGCTTTCGAGAGAGGCAGGGGGGTTGGTCTTTACCTTTCTGCTTGCCGAGCCCCTTAATAAAATCGGTTCGGCTTTTTTCAAATACCCAACGCCAATTATCTGATCTTTGGGGTAGGCCAAAAGCCGAGGCGGAAGCGGCCACCGAGCATCAAACGCGTCTGGGCTTCAACAGCCGGTATCGCACTGAAAACGATGATAAGAAGCGGTGCAAGGGTCCAAGATAAAAAATAAAAAATATAATGTCTTTTACGGAACCAACTCGGCTTTGGCGGTAAAAGAATGTTGCTTAAAACTGCTGAAGCAATAAGAACTAAATTAGATAAATTCAAAATTAAGCCCACAATCCTCCTTATATTGTAGGAAACGAGGGTAAGACTAAATTCATAACCTCCAAAAGTAAGCGGTAGCCAGCCAAATAAAAAAAGAATAAAAGGAGCCGTAACCCAAGAGTAAAATCCCTCTATAAAAATAAAAGACCAAAAAATTTTTTTGCGAAAAGGAATGCGGGGGTTTTTCATAAAACCAGAGAGCATATAAGGGATATTCTCCGCCCCCCAAGCCCAACGCCGCTGCTGACGATAAAGATTTTTAACCGTTCCCCAGAAAGTCGGGGCATGAGTTGCGTCCATTGAAAGCGGAAAGTAAAGCGGTTCGGTTCGCCAGTCGCCGTCATAATGAAGAAAAAATTTCCAGAAAATGAGCGAGTCTTCGGAAACATACTCGGTATCCCAAAAACCAACGTCAACTAATGCTTTAAATGGCATTGCTTGGGAAGTGAAGGTGGAAAGCTGTTCGTGCCGCGACTGCTGCATCATTTGCCAGAAGGTAGGGAAAAAAGACATTACTTTTGAAAAAGCTGGCGCGGCGTAAATGTTGTTCATAAAAAGGGGGATGGGTTGATAGCTTGAACGCTGGGGGTTTTTGGAGGTTAAAAAAACATAAGTAAGGCGGCCAAAATACTCCTTGGGCAGCTGACTGTCAACGTCCAAAACCGAAACAATAATGTTTTCGTATTTAATGCCTAAAACATCAATAACTTCCTCTTTTGCCCGTTTTGCAGCCCACGTTTCATTAGAGCCCTTACCCGCAATCTCGCCTGGCAGGTTGCTAGGGTGACGGGTAATCAAAAATCTTAAAAATTCATTACCAAATTCTTCCTCAATCTTGCGGGCTGTGTTGTAAGCAATGACCCCAGCCCGTTCCTCTATGCCAAGCACTACGATAATTTTATCTTTGGGATAGTTTACCGAACTCAAGGCTAAGAAAGTTTCTCTTACCACCTCAAGCGGTTCTTTATAGAAGGGCAAAATAACGAGATGATAAATATCTTTGAAGCGTTCAAGAACTTTAACTTTCTCTAACCAATTGATTTTCAGATTTTCGCGCGTTTTTTTAAATGAGAAGCGAAGGTGAAAATGAAGATAAACGATGCGGCAAAGCCAAAAAAGAGCGTAAAGAATAAAGAAAATAGAGACTAAAAGCGGCGCCTCGAACGAAAGCCAAAAAAAAGCAATGAAGGTAGCCCAAACAAGGGCTCCGGGTATGATTTCGAAAAATCTACGCATAATGAGGTCTGAAAATTAATCAGTATTAATTAGCTGTCTTAGGATCAATTAGTAGGACTAAATCTAAAACAGTGATTATCCTGATTTAGGTGGATAGAGGCAGATAAATTGATTATAATTAAGATGGCATGAAAGAAAAATCGCAAATTATCAAAACCGTCAAAAAAGTGATGCCGGCGGTGGTTTCAATCGTGATTTCAAAACACCTGGAGGATTTGCAAAAAGAACAGCCAGAACTAGGTGTTCTTTTCAACGACCCCCATTTTCAAATTCCGCCCGACAAAATTGATGCCCGGGGAATGGTTCAGGTAGGCGGCGGTTCAGGCTTTATTGTCGACAAAAAAGGAGTAATTTTGACCAACAAGCATGTTATCGCCGAACCCCATGCTGAGTACACAGTAATTTTAAGTTCCGGGGAAAAGTTAAACGCCCGCGTCCTTGACCGCGACCCTTTAGATGATATTGCTATCCTCAAAATTAATCCGCCGAGAGCGAACCTGCCAACCGTAGAACTCGGAAATTCAGAAAATCTGGAGTTAGGACAAGTTGTGCTTGCTTTTGGAAATGCTTTGGGAATTTTCCGAAACACTGTCTCCTCTGGCATTATCTCCGGCCTCTCAAGAGCAATAAGCGCTCAGCCCGAACCCAGGACGAAAGCTGTGGAGATGCGAGGACTCATCCAAACCGATGCCGCGATAAATCCGGGAAACTCTGGCGGACCGTTAACTGATATCTTTGGTAAAGTAATAGGTATAAATGTAGCTGTTGTCTTTGGCGCTCAAAATATTAGTTTTGCCATTCCTATTAAAGCGGCGGAAAGGGATTTAGCCGACCTCAAAAAATACGGCAAAATCCGACGGCCCTTCCTCGGTCTCCGCTACCTTACTTTAAACGACGACCTTAAGGAAAAACTGAGGCTTCCCGTCTCTTATGGCGCGCTTATCACCAAAGAACACCCCCTTGACCAAGCTGTTGTCGAAGGTTCTCCAGCCGCCCAAGCCGGCCTTAGGGAAAACGACATCATCCTGGAATGGAACGGCAATAGAATCACAACCGAAAAGGACATCCAGGATTATCTTGAAAATTGTGAGGTTGACGATAAAATAACGCTCAAAATTTTAAGAAACGGGAGGGAAAGAAAAACTAAGGTAGTGCTTGCCGAAAGAAAGTAATTAGTAGATGTATTCGTCAACGATAAGACCGTTTTCGTCAAAAAGAAGCAACCGGTCATGCCTTGGGTCAAAAGGCAGTTTCTCGCTCATCCAAATCCGCCAGCCGTAAGAGTAAAAATCAGGATCGGCTGAATGCTCCCTTACACAGTTCCCATAATTCAAACTCTCCAAGAATTCATGACAAGAAATATCACTGGGCCTGGTGAAGCGGTTTAATTCGGCACTGGTTGGTTGTTCACAGGAAGATAGCGACTGAATAAACGACTGACACTCTCCCGAGAAAGTTATGAAATCGCTTCGCTCCGGACGCGGACAGTTAGTCGGTAATTTAGGGCTAAAATTGTAGGTGTTGTTGAGATAGCCAGTGCATTTGTTGAGCTCAACGTTTTTGACAAAAGAATTGATGTCAGTATAGAAAACAGCTGAGGTCCGGGGCCGAAGGATTATCCTTTTCAGATTCACGGGCGGAATATCGGAGGAGCCACCTTTTATAGTAAGTTCACTTTTGTTTGATTTAATTCTCCAATTAGTTATGTCCAGAAGTTCATTAAGAGTAAAATCAGCTTGGAGAGTGAAGCCGCCGCCGGTACCTGCGCTTGTTGGACGCCTTAAGGAAGTAATCTCAACTTTGCCGAAATAAGGAGAAAGGTGAGCAGCGGTAAAGCCGGCTGGGATATCTTTCTTAAGCTGAAGCCCAGACGGTTTTTCAAACTCGACTTCCACCTTCCGATCCTCTTTTTTTAAAGTCAATTGTGGTTCTGCTTCTTTTACCGTTGGACCAGACCTTGAAAAAATGCCGGCCAAGTCTAGTTGGTTTGCGATCCAAATGATAAAAGAGTAAATAGCGCCGCCAACTAATATTGCTAACAAAATTAAACCAATTACTTTCATATCACAAAGTTTATAAGCCGGTCGGGCACAAAGATAACTTTCTTAGGTTTTCTTTTGGCTATCATTTTGCTTATCTGGGAAAGACCTAACGCCAGGACTTCAGCTTCTTTTTGACCGATTCCTTTTGGAGCGGTTACTGTTCCTCGATATTTACCGTTTATCTGAATAACTAATTCAAAAGTTTCTTCTTCAATGATTTTTTGATTGTATTCCGGCCAGGGTTCAAGATGAATAGACCTAAATTTAGGGGGATTCGACTTCCTAACATTGACATCACTTTGGAAAGATTGAACCTCTTGTAATTGAAACCAAAGTTCCTCAGTGATATGAGGCGCAAAGGGAGCAAGCAGCCTCAAAAAAATATTAAAATAGACAGCCGGCAAAGATTTTTGTTTTTCCATTTCGTTTAACAAAATCATCAAGGCACTAATGGCGGTGTTGTAATGAAGATTTTCAATGTCTTCAGTGATTTTCTTTATTGTTTGGTGGATCAAACGTTCCAATTTTTGGAAGTCTGAGCTTTTAGAAGTTGACGTCAATGTTAGGAAGTTGGACTTCCTTGCATTAACCCCAAGATTCCAAACCCTTTGCAAAAACCTTTCAATCCCTAAAATCCCCCCATCCCGGAAATCGCCACCTTGTTCAAAGGGGGCAAGAAACATTAGATACATTCTTAAGGTATCAGCGCCGAATTTTTTGATATACTCATCAGGAATAACTATATTACCCCGTGACTTAGACATTTTTGCTCCCTCCCTGATTAAAAGACCGTGGGCGCGGAATTTGGGAAATGGTTCGCCTTGAGGCGCTTGGGAGGGGCCAAATTTCAAAAGACCCAGATCATGGAAAGCAAGCGCTAGAAAGCGAACGTAAAGCAGATGAAGCACCGCGTGTTCGGCGCCGCCGATGTAGCTATCAACCGGAAGCCAACGCTGCAGTAAAGCACGGAATTTAGAATTTCGAAATTTTAATTTCGAATTTCCGGATAAAAGCAGATAGCCGATATAGTACCAGGCAGAGTCCAAAAAAGTGTCAGAAACATCAGTCTCTCGTCGGGCCTTACCACCGCACTTCGGACATTTTGTTTCGTAAAACGATTTAACCGAAGCAAGCGGCGAGGCGCCCTTTCCTTTGGGCCGGAAATTCTTTAGGTAAGGGAGTTTGACCGGGAGGTCCTTTTCTAGAACAGCAATCCAGCCGGGGTTTTCCAGTTCGCCTTTACTAAAATCTTTTCCTGCTGGTTTAGAAATTTCCGCTTGTTTTTTGCACGCTTCGCAAAAAACAAGAGGGATGGGCGGTCCCCAATAGCGCTGACGGGAAATCAGCCAGTCGCGGAGACGATAATAAGTTTCTTTTTTGCCGTTGACTTTTTTTATAATTTTTTCGGCATCAACAAGCGGCGCTTCGCTCACCGGTAATTTGTATTTTTTGGCAAATTCCCAATCGCGCTTGTCATACGCCGGCACTGCCATAATCGCACCGGTGCCGTAGCCAGCCAGCACATAATCAGCGACCCAAATCGGAATTTCTTCCTTGGTCGCGGGATTTATGGCGTAAATACCTGAAAAAACTCCGGTTTTTTCTTTTTGTTCTCTACGGCGTTTTTTTAGTGCCCTTGCGACATATTTTTTTACTTTTTCCGGCGCCACCCAACCGGCCTCTATCCATTTTTGGGCTAGTTCCGGTGAAATAACTATAAACGTTGCGCCCAATAAAGTATCCGGCCGCGTCGTAAATACCTTAATCTCCTTAATTGGGAATTGAAAATTATCTGTCAGAGACAGATCCGCTTTCAGCGGAGAGATTTTAAATTTAATTGATACTCCTCCGCTTTTTCCGATCCAATTCCGCTGGGCAATTTTCACGCGTTCTGGCCAATCAATTTTGTCTAAATTTTTAAGGAGCTTATCGGCGTATTTCGTAATTCTAAAGAACCACTGCTCCAGTTCTTTTTTCTCCACTAACGTGCTGCACCTCTCGCACCGGCCGGTAACCACTTGTTCGTCAGCTAAAACAGTTTTGCAGGATGGGCACCAATTTACCGGAGCTTTAGCTCGATAGGCCAGCCCCTGTTTGAACAATTGGATAAAAATCCACTGCGTCCATTTGTAGTATTCCGGATCGTATGTTTCCAGACGTTCCTGCCAAGCAAAGCCGTTTCCTATCATCCCTAATTGCTTGTAAAATCTTTTTTCGGAAACTTTAGCTTGCTTTATAGGGTGGACCTTGATTTTTAGAGCATAATTTTCCGAATGAATCCCGAAGCCATCCAAGCCGATAGGTTCAAAAACATCATAGCCTTGCATACGTTTCATCCGGCCGTAAATGTCGGCGCCAACGAAAGCATACATGTTCCCCACATGCAAACCCTCGGCTGAAGGGTAGGGAAACATCATTAAGTTATAGAAAGGACGCTTGGCGTTTTTCAAATCAGGCTCGTAGATTTTATGGTCACGCCAGTATTTCTGCCATTTCCTTTCTATTTTCGAGAAATCGTATTTTGCCATGATTATCCCAATTCTAACGATTTCCTTGGTTTTTCTCAAATAACCTCAAAATAAACTCAAATAAAAAGTTTAAATATTTTGGAAAAATAACCATTACATAATTTTAGATTAATCTTAAAACATGTAATGGGTTAAATTAAAAATATTAAAAATATTAAAAATAATATTAAAAAAAAAGAAAATATAAGAAAAAATATAAGGAAAATAAGAGAAAGTGAGCCGGAGTTAGTAGGTGATGATCTTAAGGAAAATGGTGCGCCAGTTCAAATAAGATTCTGGTAAAGAAGTTTTGGTTGAAAAGCGCGGCAAGAAAATAGTAATCAAAGATCAAAGGAAATAGATTTGTTTACGCTCGTCTTTTAAAAGTTATATAAACTTAGAGTTTCGCCATTGATTTGCTATAGCAAATAAAAGGCGAATTATTGAAGGTTTTTATAATAACCAAGACAACAAGAATTGGTTAAAAAATTAAATCTTGATGCCAAAGACTCGCTCCGCGTTTTTCAAAATCTGGAGCCGCATTTCTTCTTCAGAGACGCTCTTGAGTTCGGCGAGTTTTTTGACGACTTCAATGACGTATAAAGGTTCGTTGCGCTTGCCGCGATAAGGAATCGGAGCCACGTAGGGCGCGTCCGTTTCAGATAGAATTCTCTCTGGCGGAACCATTTTTACAACTTCGTCATAATCTCTTACAAAGGTAATCACGCCGCCGAAGGTAAAATAGAAATCCATCTCCAGCAGTCTTTTGGCGTCATCTTTCGTGCCGGAGAAAAAGTGGATAACCCCCGGCGGAGTCAAAAGATACATGCGACATGAGACAAGGATTTTTATTAAGTCGTCAAACGCCTGACGGCAATGAATCATAAGAGGTTTTCCGACCTCGTGCGAAAGTTTTATCTGCTTTACGAACGCCTCTTTCTGTCTTTCTTTCCATGTCTCATTTTTCTCCCTGCTCGTTGCTCGATAGTAATCCAGCCCGCACTCGCCAATTGCCACCACCTTAGGGTCTGAGGTTAAATTTTTGTAGTAATCATGGTCAAAATCCTCTGCTCGGCTTATAAAGCCCCCCAAGGCGTGATGCTGATTAGCGCGCCCATTGTCGCTTATAATGCCCAACTCCTGCTTATCGTGATAGGACTCTGAAGTATGAATCGGGTGGAGACCGACCGAGGCGTAGAGATTATCGTATTCCCGAGCAAGCTCTACTGCCCGGCGAGAAGTATCTTTTTGAGTACCAACGTTAAGCATTCCTACGCCGTTTTCCAAAGCGCGTTTTACAACTTCGCGACAGTCAGAATCGAATGCTCGGAACTGAACATGAGTATGAGAATCGAAATACTTCATCCAATGTTTGACTTTTATATCCCCAGCGCCGATTCATGGTTTTTTTTCTGGGCTAAGTAAGAGAAGGTTTCCTGGGCAGCAACAGCAATGGGCACGGCTAAAATTACACCGACAAAACCGGCAATCTGGGCACCAGCCAAAAGTGAAACAATTACAATCACCGGATGAACATTCATGGTTTTACCCATCAAAACCGGAATCAAAATATGGTTCTCAAGCTGCTGGACAATAATGGTAAGAACGATAACGTAAAGTCCTAAAGTAAAAGAATCAGCAATAGCAACAAGAAAAGCAACTCCGCCAGCAATAATCGGTCCGATAATCGGTACCAGTTCCAAAATGGCAGCAATAATTCCCAAAATCAAAGCGTAACGAATTCCCAAAAGCCATAAACCAACACTCATAATAACGCCAACAACCAAGCTTAATGCCAGCTGGGCCGCAAACCAACGTTTTATTTTTGTCTTGAAATTATTAAAAATTGTAAGAACTGGCTTTTCATAGACGTCAGGCAAGATAACCCGAAGCAGCCGATCAGGTCCTTCTTTCTGAACCGACAAATAAAAAGTCAGAACAACGGTTGCAAGCACAAGAATAACGCGGTTGAACACTGTCCCAATGGCCCCGGTAACTGAAACCCGGGCAGCGGTCAAAAATCCAAGAGCCTTGTCAAGGGTAAACGAAAAACTTTGAATAACCTGCTCGGGCAGGCCAAAACCAATAAGGTCAGTAATAATTCTGTTGATGTCTTGCAAAAATCGGCCAGCTTCAAGGGCGAGAATGGGGATAATAAGGTATAAAGCAGTGATCAAAACCAAAAGAGCGGTCAAAAAAACCAAAATAGTGCCCAAAAGACGATTAATCTTCAGCTTCTCCAGAAAACCTATAACCGGGTCTAACCCTAAAGAAATCACAATAGCAACCAAAAGCATTCCAAAAACCTCGCGGGCAAGATAAAGAATAAGGAGGATGACAATAAAAGCAAAAAGCTGCCAAAAAAACCTCCAGCTTACTTCAAATCGGATAAATTCGTTCATCTATATTTTTAGTATATCACTAAAGGTTTTTTCTTTGAAAGGTCCGATAACAGCAAGGTTTAACCCTTGGTTCAAAAAAAGTTCATTTGCGACTGTCTGAATTTCTTCAGCAGTAACCCCTCTGAGTTTTGCTTCCACCTCGGCCGGCGAAAGCAGTTTTTGTTGGATAATTTCTTGGAAGCCATAAAAAGAAGCTAAACTGTCCGAGGTCTCAAGCGAAAGATAAAGATGACCAACAAGATGGTCTTTGGCTCGTCGGAGTTCTGCTTCGCTAACCTTCTCATTTTTAAAACGGTTAAATTCCTCAAGGATTGCTTGAATTACCGAGGCAATCTGCTCGTGTTGAATGCCGGCTGAGGCAGCAATATAGCCGTGGTCAGAATAAAGGTCAGTAGAGGCACTCACATAATAAGCTACGCCCATCTCTTCTCTGATCCGTTGGAAAAGACGGGAAGACATACCGCCGCCCAAGATATCAGCCAAAACCTCAAGAACGTAGCGGCGGGGATCAAAAATATTAAACGCCCGAAAACCTAACACCAGATGGGTTTGGTCAGAGTCTTTGAATTTTACAAGCTCGGCTGGCTTATCCTGATTTTCTTCCACTTTCGGTTTTGAGTGTTTCTCGCCCGATCGCTGTTTACTAAAAGCGCACTCTACTTTCTCTTTAAGATCTTTCTCCTCAAAACCGCCTGAGACGATAACCGCTGTTGCCTGAGGCAGATAATGTTTGCTCCGGTAATTTATTAAATCTTCTCTCTTTAAAAGGCGGATCACCTCTTTCCGACCAGCAATATCCCAGCCAGCCGGCTGGTCGCCGTATAAAAGATTGATGAATAAATCAGAAACTTTCCTTGGTAATATGTCTTCATACATGTTTATTTCCTCAATAATCACGCCTTTTTCTTTTTCAATTTCATTCTCATCAAAAACGGGGTTCAAATACATGTCAGCAATAATATCCAGGATATGGTCAAAATCTTTGTTAGGCGCCTTGATGTAGTACCAAGTAGATTCTTGGGCAGTAAAAGCGTTGTAACTGGCTCCCAAACCGTCCAATTCGCTCGCAATATCAATCGGCCGCGGCCGCTTCTTAGTGCCCTTGAAACACATATGTTCCAGAAAATGAGAGATGCCGTTTATCTCTTTGGTCTCATATTTTGACCCGGCCTCAACAAAAACGATGATCGTAGTCGTAAAACTATGAGGTTTGGGGATGAGAATAAGCCGTAAGCCGGTAGGAAGGATTAATCTCTCAAAATTCATAAACTTAAACAGACTTCTTTCCAGCCAAATTATACCTAACCCTCTGGATAGTGTCCAACAATTCTCCTCCGACAAAATAAAACTTAACCTCTAGGGGTAAGTTTTAAGGAGGTAATCTTTAAAATTATAGAAGTTATTTGACAGGTGTGCCTAACGTCCGAAAATTCTCGCCATTCAGAAGTCTTTTAATGTTGCTTTTCAATTCCATTATTGGCACCCTAATCTGTGCCGTGCTATCCCTATCTCTTAAAGTGACTGTCTTATCCTCTAAGGTTTGGAAATCTACGGTGACGCAATAAGGGGTGCCAATTTCATCTTGACTGTAATAGCGCTTGCCGATGTTACCACGGTCATCCCAAGCGACCATGAAATCCTTTTTCAAATCATCGTAAATTGACCTGGCAAGTTTAACCAATTTTGGTTTGTTAGCAAGAAGGGGGAAAACCGCAGCTTTATAGGGGGCGATTTTAGAAGGTAGTAAAAGAAAAACCCTATCACCCTCTTCCTTATAAGCAGAAAGGAAAAGGGCGAGGATGGTGCGTCCTACTCCAAACGACGGTTCGACCACATGGGGGATAAATTTTTCACCAGTCTGGGGGTCGGTGTAGCGAAGGTCAACACCGGACTGCTCCATATGCCGTTTAAGGTCGTAATTGCCGCGATAAGCAAGACCGTATAGTTCTTTGCGGCCGAAAGGATAATCAAATTCAAAATCAATGGTGCGTTTTGAGTAGTGAGCGCGTTTTTCTTTTGGGACCTCAAACTCATGAACCTTCTTTCGGTCAATGCCAACTTTCTCTATCCAAGACCAAATTTCCTTTCTCCATTTCTCAAAGGATTCTTTCCACTCTGATGCTCTAACAAAATACTCAAATTCCATGATGTCGAATTCCCGAACGCGGAAAAGAAAGTCGCGCGGTGCAATCTCGTTTCTGAAAGCCCGACCAATCTGGGCAATACCAAAAGGCAAAGTTGGGCGCAGGCTGTCTAAAACGTTTTTGAAATTCACGAACATCCCTTGGGCAATTTCTGGCCTCAAATAGGCAGCTTCAATCTTAAACATCATGTTAAACTGCTTCGGCAAAGAAAGTTCTCCCTCACACTCCGGACACCGCTTGCGAGAAGTTTCATCTTCTCGAAATCTTTTCCTGCATTTCTTACATTCAACCAGGGGATCGGTAAAGCTTTCTAAGTGGCCCGAAGCTTTCCAAACCGATTCGGGCATCAAAATGCTTGACTGAAGTCCGTACATCTCATCATGATTTCTGACGAAGTGTCCCCACCAAAGCTCTTTAATGTTATAAGCAAGTTCGGCTCCTAGGGGTCCTAAATCCCAAGTTCCGGTTAACCCCCCATATATTTCTGAGCCTTGATAAACAAATCCCCTTCTTTTACACAAACTAACTACTTTTTCAGTTCTTACTTGATTATCATCCATAAATTTAACTTACTTTCTCAATCGGTATATTGTTCAAATGAAATTTTGTTATTTACTAAGTCGGCAGCCATGAATAAAACCTATAAATAAAACCTATCTAAGTCAATATCTTTTTGTTCTTTAGTAGCTATCCTGCCCATTCTAACTAAGTTATCTTTTAAGTTTTTTCATCAAAGTTATTCCTATCAAATCACTTTAGGTTGGTATAGAGAATTTAACTGGTGCCGCTACCTTTAAAGTTCGGTTAGATCCAATTGGCTTCCACGTTTATTGCCCTATCGTTTAGGAAACAAACCCAATATAAAACCATAGTCTCTTATTATTTCGTCAAAAATTTTTACTTTTTCGTTTAATAAATAAATTGTAAAAATTCCAACTGCTGTTTACAGCTTTTGGGGATAAAAAATAACTAAAAAAGAAGCTTTTTTAATAAGTTCTTGATTATGGCACAACTCGACCACCACCCTGCCCAATGGTTATATCATCAGGCAAGGAGGTGTTTATGGCAACATCGGAGCTAGAAAGCTCAAGACCGGTGAAATTGTCAATTGCCCTTAAGTTTGTTACCGAAATAAGTTCCTGAAATTTGCCTAAATCAGCTGCTGTCGGCGTTGCCTGAATTTGGAAAACGGCGACAAGCGGTTCATCTAAAATGCCCTTCGTGGCTCTAACTTTTGGAATAGTCCAAACAACTTCCCTTGTTGCTTCATTATATAAAGGAACCGAATCAATATTGCTTTTTTGAATGCCGGTCCAAGTAACGCCCGGCGGCAATACGGTGCGGACTGAAACGTCATTTACGTCGGTTGAATAATTCCGAATTAACCAATGAACAGTGTAACTTGTTGCCTTGCCCACCCTTGGAGGGATAGGACCGCTGTTTACAATCTTTGAAAGGCTATCACGATAAAAGGCTTTGGCTTCAATCGTAATCAAACCGGCCACTTTGGTTTCAAGACTCGTCGCCGCTTTGGTTTGGGAAGCGGTAAGATAGTAAGGAACAGAAGGCGAGATTATCTCGGCTGAAAAACGAAGAGTAAAATTTTTATCATTAAGACGGTTTATTGGAAAATCGTCTTTTAACTTGATTTCCAAACTTACCTCGCCTGAGGCGCCGGGATCAAGAAGCCGCAGGCCAGGAACGTAAGCGATGTCCCACCCTACTGTCCGATTACCCAAATTAATGTTTGCATTTGCTTTAAGGGTATTAAAATCGTAAAGCTCACCTTGAAGTTCAGCTTTAATTTGAACATCAGCTAAAGCAATGCCGCTATTATTTTGATACTGGATAGTATAAGTCAAGCGGTCACCCACTCTTGCCACATAATCAGTCCGACGGTTGATTAAAACATTAATGCCGATCGGCGAAGGAGAAATGGTAAGTTCTATTTCCTTTCCGGCAATCGAAAAATCTTCCCCCAAAAATCTTGCTCCGAAAATAATAGGCATAGTAAATGAGGTATTGTCTGTACTCTCAAGCGTACCTTTTATCTTTAGATTACCGCTCGATCCGCTCCGAAGCTCACCAAGCCGCCAGTAGTTGTTCAAGGAATCAGGATTTAAGCTTGCCGCGATAAATTTAAAGGCGGTCGGATACTTAATTTCCAAAACAGCTTCGGCCAGGTCAAACTCGGATATGTTTTTGTATTTAACATTTAACTCGAAAACCGAACCAGGAAGAATCTGCTCAGGTTTTTGCACTTCAAGCTGCACCGCTGAACCGGTGATTTTAATTTTTTTGGTTTCGCTCGTCTCAAAACGATTGCCTTGAGAGCCAAAATAGACGAGATTAAAAGTTATCTCTTCTTCACTGCCCACTTCACCGGTAGCAATTAATCGGTAAGTTTTTTTAGCTAAACTACCACTGCCTAGATCACCAATAACATCTGCGGTTATGCTTTTTGTGCCAAGCGTTTCCAAATTAACAATACTATCGCGGTGGGTTAAAGTAAGCTCAGCTTCGGTAATTAATGAATCAGTGGTATTGCTTATACTTACGTCAATCTCAAAAGGGATGCCTCGGTAAACCTCGGCCGGCCCCTGAATTTCAAGCACCACATTGCTCAAGAGATCCTTGAAATAGTTAATAAAAAAAATAACAGTACCCAAAATTGTAACTAAAATAACTGTGGAGGTGCCGAGTAAAAGTTTTTTAAAAGAGGGGGGTAAGCCTTTCTTTTTTTTCTTCTTAGTGGCCATGGTGATTTAAAGATAAAATTTTACCAGCCGCGGCTCGGAACTTAGTGAAGCAATGTCTACATAAAAATGTCTGATCAGTCACTAAAAAATAGCTCACCTTCATTTCCCCGCAACTTTCACACCTTGCATGGAGCGAATTATAACCCAAAAATTTCAAAAAAATTCTATTATTTATCTTCCCCTCCTTCAGGCTCCTTAAAAGGAGATGCCAAAACTGCAAATCCGGCACAAACTCCGGCAACAGCGACCGGAGGAGATAGAGAAGGTCAAAAACTAAATAGGTTTTCGGAAACCTTTCTTTAATCATAGCATCGGCAATAGTGAATTGAGTTTTTTCCACTAAGCGGATAGCTACCAAATTTGCTTCTGTAAGGTGGGGTGAAAGTTTAGAAGTAATCTTCCGACCACCCCCTACTTTCGCCTGAAGCCGGCCAAAATCCTTTGTATACAAATCAATAATTCGGTCGGCTACGCCTGATGATTTTGAACCTAAAACTATTGCTTCGGTAAAGTATTCCCGCATGCCAAATTTGCCTAAATTTTCAAACCCAATGGCAGTACCGAAAATTTAGCGGCAAGCTTGAACGCTTTCCTTTTCTGCGGCAATAATTTGAATTGTAAATCAAAGCGAAGCGAAGCGCTTTGCCTACTGTTTTGTCTTAGATATTTAATCATAATCTCTCTCATAAATGGGGGTTAAATCTGCCTAACACCAGTCTATAGATAAAAGCGGTTGTGAATATTTAATATAAAATGAGCCCTAAGGCGCGCTCCAAACTTAAAGCGCCACCCCCTAAAGTTGCAAGAATTAGAGCCGAGGCAAAAATCAAAAGATCAAACTCATAACCGCCTTTAAATTTGGCTTCTGGTTTAAATTTGAGTTTCAAAAGAATAACAATAAACTGGATAGCAATTAAGAGAGCAAAAAACTGGGTGAGAAATCCGAAAATTAAAGCAAGCCCTCCTCCAAATTCAACAAAAGCAACGACCGTTGCCCAAAAGCCAGCCGGCCAAAAACCCATTCCTTTAAAGCTTTCCGCTGTTTTTTTCAAATTCTTGACCTTAGGCAAGCCATGAGCAACCATAATTAATCCCAGGACTACCCGCAGAACAAAAATCCCCCAATCGCTGAAAACAAGTAAAGGTTGTATCATATAACAATTATTATAACCAAAAATGAGAATATTAGCAATTGAAACTTCCTGCGATGAAACTGCTATTGCTTTAGTTGAGGCAACCGGAGGACTAACGGCGCCGAAATTTAAAATTTTAAACAATCTTGTTTCTTCCCAAGTCAAAATCCATCGTCCCTTCGGCGGGGTCGTACCCGCTCTCGCAAAGCGTGAACACTTCAAAAACCTTCCCCTGCTCTGGAAGAGAATAATGAATCATGAATCAAAAATTAAGCCCGATATCATTGCGGTTACCGTAGGTCCTGGCTTAGAGCCTGCTTTGTGGACCGGCGTAAATTTTGCTAAAGAAATCTACAAACAACTGACAACTGACAATAAACACCCAACAACAAACCTGATAGGGGTAAATCACCTTGAGGGCCATTTATACAGCTTCCTTTTAAAATCTTATGAGTTACGGACTCATAAGATTTTTCCGGCGGTTCAATTGATAGTAAGTGGCGGCCACACTATTCTTGTTTTAATGAAATCGCTTACTAATTGGCGGAAGCTCGGTGAAACGCGGGACGATGCCGCGGGCGAGGCGTTTGATAAAGTGGCACGCCTCCTTGGTCTTCCTTATCCCGGCGGCCCTGAAATTGAAAATCTTGCCTTAAAAGGTTCAACCTCTGTAGATTTTCCGAGGCCAATGATTAACACCAAAGATTACGACTTCAGTTTCTCCGGCTTGAAAACGTCTGTATTCTATTATCTTCGTGATAATCCTAAAGCTAACAAACTAACAAAGCTGAAAGCTGATATAGCTGCATCATTTCAACAAGCAGCAATAGACGTGTTGGTCCACAAAACCTTAAAAGCAGCAAAGGAATTTGAAGCTAAAGCCGTAATACTCTCCGGCGGCGTCGCTTCCAATAAAGCCCTCCGCCAACAGTTAAGGGTTATTAGTCATAAGTTACCAGTCCATTTTTTGTCTGCCGACAAAAAATTCCAAACCGACAACGCCGTAATAATAGCTGTCGCCGCTTACATAAACTATCTAAGAAAAAAGAGCCGCTCTATTCGCGCCCAGGCTAATTTGAATTTATAAAATCTCTTGTTCTGCTTATCAGGAAAAAATCTAATACCCCTTGCTGTTTAGGAGCTTTTCGTGCTAACCTACCATCGGTAGGTAAAGGAAAAATGCTTTGCCGTCAGGAAAAACGAAGAAGTTGAAAGACTTTGTTTTGAAAAAATTTCCCGGCTATGCCAAAAATATCTAAATCCTAACCTCCTTAATTATTTTGCTGGTCATTTTTTATCTTAGAGGCGATAAGGGGGGAGTGGTCTTTAGATTTCTTTAGCGCAACAAAGTAGTTTCCTGCGGTATCAACACTCGCGTTATTTACAAGTAGACTTGATTTATAATTTAGAATATGTTTGACAAGCCCTACGACCCACAAAAAACCGAGGAAAAAATCTACAAACTTTGGGAAAAATCAGGGTTTTTTAACCCCGATAAATTACCCCAGCGACACAAAAAGCCGTTCTCAATGAGTATGGCTCCTCCGAACATCACTGGTTCCTTACATATGGGCCACGCTCTTGAGTACACGATGTCTGATATCTTAATAAGGTATAAAAGGATGAAAGGGTACAAAACCCTCTGGCTTCCGGGCACTGACCATGCTGGGATTGCCACTCAAAATGTCGTTGAGAAAGAACTGAAAAAAGAGGGATTAACCCGCCACCAACTTGGCAGAGAAAAATTCTTAAAACGGGTTTGGGAATGGAAAGAAAAATACGGTCACATCATTATAGACCAATTAAAAAAACTTGGCGTCTCGGCTGATTGGTCAAGGACTAAATTCACGATGGACAAAGACTACCAAACAGCGGTCAAAAAAGCTTTTCTTCACTACTACAAAAAGGGGTGGATTTACCAAGGTCTTCAAACCGTAAATTGGTGTCCTCGCTGCAGCACAAGTCTATCCGACTTGGAGCTTGAATACCAAGAAGAAAAAGCAAAACTCTACTACATTAAATACGGCCCTTTTACGCTCGCCACGGTCCGGCCTGAGACAAAATTCGGCGACACCGCCTTAGCTGTCAATCCTCACGATAAACGCTACAAAAAGTATATTGGCAAAACGCTTGAGGTGGAATCACTAGATGTAAAAGGCGATTGGGATAAACCAGGAAAAACAAAAATAAAGCTTTACGTAGTCGCTGATGAGGCAGTTGACCCTAAATTTGGCACGGGTGTGATTAAAGTAACTCCGGCTCACGACATCACTGATTTTGAAATAAGCAAACGGCACAAACTGCCCATGATTCAAGTCATAGACCCAGACGGCCGAATGAACAAACGAGCCGGCAAATATGGTGGAATGAAAGTAAAGGAGGCAAGAGCAAAAATAGCCGCTGACCTAAAAGCAGTAGGTCTTTTAGTAAAAGAAGAGGAATATGAGCATCGAGTGGCTACCTGCTACCGCTGCGCCACCACTATTGAACCGTTGCCATCAAAGCAATGGTTTTTAAAAATGGACAAACTTGCAAAAATGGCAGAAAGGGCTGTCCGGACAGGAAAAGTAAAAATTATTCCGAAGAATTTTGAGAAACCCTATTTTGATTGGCTCAAAAACATCCGCGACTGGACTATCTCCCGCCAAATCTGGTGGGGGCACAAAATCCCATTGCCGGGCGTAGAAGATGTTTTAGACACTTGGTTTTCTTCCGCTCTCTGGCCATTCGCTGCTTTTGGCTGGCCTAAAAAAAACAAAGACCTCAGAACTTTTTATCCGACAAATGTCATCACTAATGACCGCGGCATCTTAAACTTGTGGGATGCCCGAATGATTTTCTCCGGTCTTGAATTGACAAAGCAAGTTCCTTTTCGCGAACTCGTTATCCATGCCACAATCCTTACTCGGCAAGGCAAAAGAATGTCCAAATCATTAGGAACAGGTGTCGACCCGGCGGATCTTATCTTACGCTATGGGGCAGATGCTACCCGCTTTGGTCTTATCTGGCAGGCAATGGGCGGTCAGGATATTCGATGGGCTGAAGAACACGTTTTGGCTGGCAAAAAATTTGCCAATAAACTCTGGAATATTGCCCGTTATATTACCATAAAAGCAGGGGGTGATTGGGATAAATATATTGTGAATAAAAAGAAACCATTTCATATTGATGAAACAATAATCTGGAAAGGTTTTGGTGGGCCCCTACGCACTTTTTCTAAGGACTTAGAAAAATTAATCGAAAATTACGCCTTTGGAGAAGCTCTCCATATTATTTACGATGATGTCTGGCATAAATTAGCCGACAAATATATTGAAGAGTCAAAAAGTAAAGATGATTATGAAACAAAAAGCAACCTTGTGCACTTTCTGATAAATGTCCTTAAACGACTCCATCCTTTCATGCCTTTTGTTACCGAGGAAATTTATCAGCAGCTTCCTTTTAAAAATAAAAAACTTCTGATGATTGAACAATGGTAATATAAATTCATGCTGTTTTTGATAGGAATTTTGGTGACAGCTGGGGCGCTTCTGCCCAGTTTGGCTTGGCTCTTTTTCTTTCTGAAAGAAGATGTCCATCCCGAACCGAAGCGACTTATTATCTACCTCTTTAGCTTGGGCGCACTTTCCACCATTCCGGCGCTTCTTGTTCAGTTCGGCTTTAATATCTTTGTAAGCGGCCCTTTCGCTATTATTGTTCTGGCTTTTACTGAAGAAATTTTTAAGTTTTTGGCAGCTTATTTTGGGGCCAGAGGTGAACCAGCTTATGATGAACCGATTGATGCAATGATTTATATGACTTCAACGGCCTTAGGTTTTGCCACTATTGAAAACCTCTTCATTATCGGCAATGTCTTAAATACAGCAACTTCTGCCTCGTTTTTTACGGCAATGAATGTCCTCCTGATAAGGTTTGTAGGCGCAACCCTTCTCCATGTCTTAGCTTCGACTTTGCTCGGGTTTTATTGGGCTAAAAGAAAAGTTGGAAAGGGGCTTCTAATTGCAACAGCCATTCACGCCGTCTTCAACTACCTCATTCTTATCTTCCAAAACAACAATCTCCTTTATGCAAGCTTATTTCTTATTGTCGCTGCCTTTTTTGTGTTCCAGGATTTTGAAAAACTGAAAGTGGCGGAAAACAAATTCTTTTCTATACATTGAAAGGAGTTTCTGTTATAATTCAAACTATGGGACAAAATCACAAGGACAATATCTTTGTAGAGCTTGCAAAGGTCAAAAGCGAGCCCCACCCTCTTAAAGTTGAAGGCGAAGAAACGTCGTTTAATCTTGAAGAAGAAAGCGAGGGCCAGCTTACTGTTGATGTCTATCAAGACAAGGACAATATCGTTGTCCAGTCAACAGTTGCTGGTGTAAACCCAGAAGATTTGGAAATAAATATCACTAATGAGTCGGTTACGGTAAAAGGTAAAAGAGAAAGGACAGAAAAGATTGAAGAGAAGGATTATTTCTACCAGGAATGCTTCTGGGGTAAATTTTCTCGTTCAATAATCCTACCCGAAGAAATTGACCCGGACAAATCAACCGCCACCTTAAAAAACGGCGTCTTAACCATTCGAATGCCTAAGCTAAATCGGAAGAAGGCTAAAAAACTAAAAGTGAACATTGATTAAACCGCCCCCGGCGGTCAAGGTAGTTAGAACTCCGCTGACTTCTGAAGGTTAAATTCGTTTCAATAAAATTTCCTTGCAATACCAATTAAACTTCGCACCCCTATCGAACTCATTGGAAAATTTCTCAAAACTCGCTGCAGCCGGACTAAACAGAACGGTAACTGGCAATTGGCAATTGGCAATTAAAAGACGGCGGACAGCTTTGAGCAATGGTTTTAAACCATCAAATATTTGCGGCTTAATTTCCCCAAAATAGCCGAGTTTTTTAAGTTCGCTGACCATTTTCTTGGTCGCACTGCCAGAAAGTAAAAATAAGTTCTCGGCCTTGATATATTTTTTGACTTCTTTTGCCCATCCTTTGAAATTAAGCTTCTTATCTGTCCCTCCTGCTACCAAAATCAATATTGGGAAGGGGGGTTTCCTAAGATTGAAGAAACGGCGAAAAGCAGCGATTGCTGCTTCAGGCGTGGTGGCGGTTGAGTCATTTATAACCGTAAGGTTTTTTCTTTGAACGATTATTTCCTGCCGAAACTTAAGTTGGGGCAGAGTTTTTAAAGCCTTTTTGATAACGCCCCGCCCAACACCGAAATGAAGGGCAACAAGAATCGCAACATTTAAATTGTAAAAATTATGATCTCCATAGCTTTTCCTGAATTTATTTAAATTCAGACCAATAGGTGCTGGAAAATAAATTATTTTGGACTTCGGTTTTAACTCAAGAAAAAATTTAGTCCAGCGATTGTCTTTATTTAAAAGCAGAAAATCATCTTGGGACTGGTTTAAAAAAATGTTGGCTTTAGCTAAAGCGTAGTCTTTCATGCTCTGATAACGGTTCAGGTGGTCAGGGTACAAATTCGTAATCACCGCCAGGTGTGGTGCATTCATTTGCTTAAATGCTTTAGTGTTGCTGAAAGGCGAGCGAAGCGAACGTCCAGGGAGAAATTCTAAATGCCAGGAAGATAGTTCCACCACCACTGGACTTTGACCATCTAATCTATCCAAAACGTTAAGCATAGGGTTGTCGGAAGAATTGCCGGTTAAAACTGCTCGCCGATATTTCTTTTTCAAAAAGTGGTGAATCCAGGTAACAGTAGTAGTCTTGCCCCGAGTGCCGGTTACAGCAACAGTAGGGTTTTGACATAAGCGGAAGAAAATACTCGCTTCATTTTCAAGGTGCGCCCCTGATTTTTTGGCGATTTTAAGATAGTTGCTCTCCCGCGGCACCCCGGGATTTACAACAACAATTTCGTTGTTTTTAAAATCTTCCGCTCGGTGCTTGCCTAAAACGAAACGAACTTTTTTTGCAACTGGTCCCAGCAACTTTATTGATGGGACAAGTTCCTTTCTTGTTTTTAAATCCGTAACCGTAACTTTGGCTCCGTGCTTCACAAGCCATTTGGTAGTAGCTGCCCCGCCGCCCAAAAGCCCAAGGCCCATTACCAGGACTTTTTTGTTTTTGAAATCCATCAATATTTCCAATATCTTATTACCGTTTCCAATCTTCTACAATCAAGCATTTTCCTTCTTTTTTCACCACCAATTTTTGAGTTTCCCACCACCAGCGTTCCCCAAGATAGCAAATCAGCAGACTGAAGAATAAGGTGTGTGCTTAAAGCTTTTATCCACTAAAGAATGGCGTAAGAATTTGTTAATAATCAGAGAAACGGAACTATTAAAAGCGCTACAATGTTTATCACCTTAATAAGCGGATTTATAGCTGGGCCAGCGGTGTCTTTGTAAGGATCGCCTACTGTGTCTCCTGTCACCGCCGCTTTGTGAGCTTCTGAACCTTTACCACCGTAATTTCCCTCCTCAATATATTTTTTGGCATTATCCCAAGCCGCACCGCCTGAGGTCATTGAAATGGCAAGGAATAGACCAGAGATAATGGTACCTATCAAAAGTCCGCCCAAAGCCTGGGGACCCAATAAGAACCCTACCAGCATTACCGCAAACAGGGGCAAAAGCGCAGGTATAACCATCTCGCGGAGAGCGGCGCGCGTTACAATGTCAACTGCTCGACCATAATCTGGCTTCGCCGTTTTTTCCATCAAACCTTTTATCTCCCTAAACTGTCTTCTAATTTCTTCAACAATTGAAGAAGCGGCCCGGCCTACTGCCTTCATTGCCATTGAGCCGAAAAGATAAGGAATAGCAGCGCCCAAAAATAATCCGACAAGAACTTTTGGATTTTGGAGGTCAAAAACAACACCAACCGCTCCTTTTAAAAGCTCCTCCACGTAGCCGGAGAAAAGCACAAGTGACGCCAGCCCCGCTGAAGCAATAGCATATCCTTTGGTTACGGCTTTGGTGGTGTTACCCACTGCATCAAGGGCGTCGGTAATTTGTCGAACTTCGGCCGGCGCATCTGACATCTCAGCAATACCGCCGGCGTTGTCAGTGATAGGACCAAACGAATCAATAGTAACAATAATGCCAGCAACCGATAGCATTGCCACCGCCGCAATGGCAATACCATAAATTCCGGCTAAAGCATAGGAGCCTAAAATTCCTAAAATGATTATTAAAATCGGCAAAAAGGTTGCTTCCATTCCTACAGAAAGGCCTAAAATAATATTGGTACCATGACCTGACTTTGAGGCTAAAGCAATGCTTTTAACCGGCCGATATTTTTTAGCTGTATAATAATCGGTTACCACCACCATAAGGGCAGTAACTAAAAGGCCAGTCAAACTTGCCAAAAAAACGGCAAGATAATTCTCGGTAAAGTAAAATCTTGAGGCGAAATAGAAAAGAATCGCCGAAATGATAAGAGTAGCCGCAAGACCCCGGTAGAGGGCACCCATAATATTCTTACTTTTAGGAAGCCGCACAAAAAAGGTGCCTAAAATTGAAGCAAAAATAGCAAGACCGCCAACGATAAAAGGAAAGTAAACTTGGGCGCCGGCTACACTAACCGCGCCTATTAAAATTGCGGCGGTTAAAGTAACAGCATAAGTTTCAAAAAGGTCAGCGGCCATACCAGCGCAGTCGCCAACATTGTCACCAACCTGATCGGCGATCACGCCCGGATTTCTTGGGTCATCCTCAGGAATGCCGGCTTCAACTTTACCAACCAAATCCGTGCCGACATCAGCGGCTTTGGTATAAATCCCACCGCCTAAACGGGCAAAAACCGAAATCAAACTAGCCCCAAAGGCTAAGCCAATAAGAGGGGCTAATTTACCTGGGGTCAAAAGATAAAAACCAGCCACCGCAAGCAGTCCTAAAGTGACCACCAAAAGCCCGGTCACTGAACCAGCTCTGAAAGCTAAAGATAAGGCAGCTCGTAAACCCTTCCCGGCTGCTTCAGCAGTTTTCGAGTTTGAACGAACCGCAACGTTCATCCCAATATAACCGGCAATTGCCGAAGCAAAAGCTCCCCCTAAAAAACCTATCGCTGTCAGCCATCCTAAAAAGAGGCTGATCAAGATAAAAAGAATAGCGGCAACAATAGCGACTGTTCGATATTGCCGATTTAAATAAGCGCGGGATCCTTCTTGAATAGCTAAAGACAGCGCCTTCATTTGAGGATTGCCGCCAGCTTGTTTTTTTAACCAAAAAATTAAATAAATTATGTAAACAACTGCTAAAATAATTGGGGCAAAGATCAAATAAAGCATACTCTAACTATAACTTGACTATAACGATGACTCGCTTTCATAACCATCACCATTGTCAGGATCATCCTGAACCTCAGCTACTCCCCCTTCTTGAATCTCTTCTGGCCGGGACTGGGATCGAACATCAATTTTCCAGCCAGTAAGTTTTGCCGCGAGACGCACGTTCTGACCACCTTTGCCAATAGCAAGCGAAAGCTGATCTTCAGAAACAAGTACTCTTGCTTCCCGACGCGGCATAATCTCAACCAGTTTTACTTTAGCTGGCGAGAGAGAGTTAGCAATATATTTCTCCGGCTCGTTAGACCATTCAATAACATCAATTTTCTCATTACCTAATTCGTTGGTGACAGCCATCACCCGCGTTCCCCGCTGACCAACAACCGAACCAACCGGGTCAATACCTTCTTCTTTAGATGCCACAGCAACTTTGGTGCGGCTGCCAGCTTCCCGAGCAATAGCTTTTATCTCCACAATGCCGTCAGCAATCTCCGGTACCTCAAGTTCAAAAAGCTTCACAACAAATTTAGGGTGAGAGCGCGAAAGAACAATGCTCGGCCGTTTGGGGTCATCCTGAACAGCTAAAACGTAAAAACGCAACCGCTCACCAACCCGATAGTGTTCGCCGGGCACAGCCTCGTTAGAAAACATCACTCCCTCTGCCCGCCCCAAGTTCACATAGACATTACCCCGCTCAAAACGCTCTACCAGACCAGAAACAATCTCTCCCTCTTTGTCAGCAAATTCCTCCCTGATTGAGGTCCGTTCTGCTTCTCGTAAACTTTGTAAGATAACCTGTTTAGCGGCTTGGGCAGCAATTCTTCCAAAATTATCCTCGGTCTCAAGAAGAAATTCAATCTCATCGCCGGATTTAGCATCTTTTTTAAATTTCTTTGCTTCTTCCACAAAAATGTGGCGATCAGGATTGTAACGAGGAAGGGTTGCTTCGGCTTCTCTGTCTGCTTCAATGCTCTTCGAGCTTTCGGCAGATTCTTCCTTTCCTTCGCCAGCTATTCTTACTTCTGATGGCTCCACCACAAATTTCACTTGAAAAAACTTGACCTCACCAGTCTTGGGATCAAGCTTTGCTCTTATAAACTCGCTTTTCTTCCGATATTCTCTTTTATAGGCGGTGGCAATTGCTGATTCAATGGCAGCAAATACGGCATCGGTTTTGATGCCTTTCTCCTCGGCAATTTGATTAACTACTGTTCCTAATGTTTTCAAATCCATGGATATTGAGTAAAGATCCGCTCAGGGGAAGAGCGGACTATTATTCAAGTTTACCAAAATCCCTCCAATAATCAACAGTTAGGCGGAAGTCTTAGGAGAGAGGTTTAAAAGTAAGACCAGTGAATTGAGGTATAAGCTCTAAGGACCGTAGCTTATATCACCCGAGTCTCTGGCTTTGACCCCCAAAACACTACCTCAGCCGTTTGAGGGCTTCCTTAAAGCCGGGGAAAGAAGTGCTTATAACGAGGGTGTTATCCTGCCAGCCGTAATTCAAGCTTGCTCCCCCCTGACTCCAGGGAAGATAGCGGCTTGAAACACCTTCTACGCTGCCACTTTTCCAAGAAGTTTGAGAACCGGGGTTGGTAAGATAAAGATTTGCTAAATGCGCGCTCTCTTCAATACGTTTTACCCTCCCCTGAACATCAGTAAGATTTGCATCGCTCTTTAATTTTGCAATATAACCAGGCCAAGTGCCTTTGTCATTAGTGTAAGTAAATAAAGTAAAGTCCGGTTCAAAAGATTGAGCTACTTCTTGAGTAAAGACATCTGGCACCAAAACGCCCAACATATCACCAAAACTTATAATGCTGCCTGAGGAATCTTTAACCACTACTTCCTTTAAAATTGGAACAGTAGCGGTTAAAAATTCCAAAGCACCCTGATAGGAAGAAACGCTTATACTGGTAAGGGTAATATTAGTACTTACATCAGCTGCAGTTTTAAATAAAGATCTATGTTCAGTAATTGGAGGAGAAGGTGGGGTTGGCGCTTCTGGTTCTTCAGCTGGTGGAGCTTCTTCAGCTGGTGGAGCTTCTTCGGGTGGTGGAGCCTCTTCAGCTGTTGGGGACTCTTCAGTGACTGTCGGTACTTCGGGCACGGCTGGCGTCTCAACCGCCGCTGGTGGCGAAGGAGGAGTAACTTCGGCTACTTGTTGGGGTTCTTGAAAAAAAGCCGGATAGACAAAAAAGTAACCTAAAGCTCCAAGACCTACAATAATTATCAAAACTAAAATCCCAACAAAGAGTCCTTTTTTGGTTTTCTTGGGCTCAAAGCCTGGTGAAGGAAACTCGACGGTTTCTCCAGCTGGAAAAACCTGACCCAAAGACTCTTTTGGTTCAGGAGACGGTGGTGGTGGTTCTGGGGTGTAAGGTTTTGGAGGGCCACCACCTGATTGAGCGACTGATTTTACATCAGAAGAAAACGTCCGGACATCAATATCTGGTTTTTGAGGGGGCGTAAATCCACCTTCTCTCCGCTGCTCTTCAGGCCATTTATTTTGAGAAGATAGCTCTTCGGCCATTTATTTTATTATAAACAAAAATCCATCTTACTCCTGTGGATAATTACTTCTGCTTTATATCTTTTAAAGAAAGGGCGATCCGGCCATTTTCTACACGAATTATCTTTGCTTTTACAAAATCGCCGACTTTAAGAACGTCTTCTACCCTTTTAACAAATCCCTCTCTAAGCTCGGAGATATGAATCATGCCGTCTTTGCCGCCGCCTAAATCTACGATGGCGCCAAAATCAAGAATACGAACAACAGTACCTTCCACCACATCCCCCACCTTATATTCTTTGATTATCTGCTTGATAAGGTTCAGAGCTTTTAGAGCAAGTTCTGGTTTAGTGCTTGCGACAAAAACTTTTCCATCCTGCTCAATATCAATAGATGTTTCGCCGCCGGTTAAAGCAATAATGTGGTTAATGGTGCGACCGCCAGGACCAATGACTTCACCAATAAGTTCGGGTTTGATATTTAAGGTAAGAATAGTAGGAGCAAAAACAGAAACTTTAGGCCTTGGCGCAGGAATAGTTTTATTCATTAACTTCAAAATTTCCAGCCTTGCTTCCCGTCCCTGCTTCAAGGCGGCTTCAAAAATTTCTGCTGTGATGCCCTTAATCTTCACATCCATTTGGATAGCAGTAGTGCCCCTTTCGGTGCCGGCCACCTTAAAATCCATATCACCGTGGTGATCTTCTGGTCCTTGAATATCAGATAATGTCTTCCACTCCTCAGTTGCCTCGTCAAAAATCAAACCAATTGAGATACCGGCCACGTGACGCGATAAAGGCACACCTGCATCCATAAGAGAAAGCGAAGCGGCCGAGACTGAAGCCATAGAAGTTGAGCCATTGGAGGAAAGCGTTTCCGCTACCACCCTAATAGTGTAGGGAAACTCCTCTTTGGGGGGCAAAACGGCGTTTATTGCTTTTGCCGCAAGAGCCCCATGACCGATTTCCCGCCGACCCGGACCGCGGGAACGGCCAATCTCGCCAGTGGAAAAGCTCGGGAAGTTATAGTGAAGCATAAATCTCTTTCGACCGGTCTGCTCCATTGTCTCAATAAACTGCTCGGCTGACGGCGGGGCAAGGGTAGTAACTGCAAGGACCTGGGTCTCACCTCTTATAAAAAGTCCTGAACCATGGGTTCGCGGGAAAAGTCCCACTTCGGCATAAAGCGGCCGGAGTTCATTAAGTTTTCTTCCGTCAGGACGATTTCCCCGCTTTAAGATTTCATCTTTAATATACTGATCAACCACTTCTTCAAACTGGAATTCGGCAACAGGAAGGACCTCGGTTGGCTCACCGGCTTCCTTAAGATGCTTTATAAGGGAGCTTTTCAACTCGCTCAGAGTTTTGTTTCTTACGGCTTCCTCAAGGTCTTTTTCAACAAATTCTTTGATGAGCTTTTGGAGACGCGGATCAGCCTCTATAAATTGTATCTTTTTTTTAGACTTGCCAACCTCTTTTATTATTTCCTTCTGAAAGGCAATTAATTTTTTAATGTCCTCTTCGCTTTCCCTAAAGAGTCTTAAAAGTTCTTCTTCGTTTATCTCTCGGCCTTCAAACTCAATCATGTTTATTCTCCCTTCTGGCCCGCCAAAAAACGCATCGTAGATGATTTCGTTTGCTTCTCTTTTCAGTTTCCTTACACCAGCGACTGGGCCATTCCAAGGAATATCAGATACCCCAAGCGCGGTCGATGTTGCAAGAAGAGCCGGCACATCAGGATCATGAAGGCCATCATAAGCAAAAACCGTTATCGTTACCTGAACCTCCCTTCTTAGCCCTTGATTAAAAAGGGGACGGATGGTCCGGTCAATCAAGCGGGCGGAAAGAGTAGCTTCGTCAGAGGGTCGGCCTTCACGTCTTATAAATCGGCTGCCAATGATTTTGCCGGCCGCATAAAAACGCTCTTCGTAATCGACGGTTAAGGGAAAAAAGTCGCCGGGCTTGTCATCATTAGACATCACCACTGTTGCCAAAACCGATGTTTCGCCATAACTACCTAAAACTGCGGCATTAGCTTTAGGCGCAAGAAGAGATAACTCAAGTGATAACGGTTCGCCGTCAAGTTCTGTTTTATAAATTTTTCTTTCTAAATCCATTATGTTGCTTTCGTTCTGATTTTCAAAAGAATTCTCGGGATGTTTTCAAGTTCAATAAACTTATCCGCCGATTCTTTAAGTCGACTTGAGACAGTGCGGCTGAAAGCAGCAACCTCAACTTGTCTTCCCAGTCCCCATTTCAGATACTCAACAAGGGGGATAAAGTCGCCGTCACCAGTAACAAGAATAACTACATCCAGAAAATTAGCCATCCTAATAGCATCAACCGCCAGTCCCACGTCCCAATCGGCCTTTTTAACGCCGCCGGCATAAATCATAAGGTCTTTAATTCTCAATTCTAAACCAGTTTTTCTTAAAGCCTCAAAAAAAGACTCTTCGCCTAAGGCGGTTTCGCTTTTCACTACGTAAGCCATTGCTCTTATAAGCTCGCGCTCAGCAACAAGCGTTTTTAAAAGTTCCTTGAAATTTACCCGAGAATTGTAAAGATTTTTTGCCGAATGATAAACATTTTGAACATCAATAAAAACACCCACTCGCTGGGCTCGGTGACTTTTCTCACAAGAATCAGTGGTCATGACTAAATTTCTAACTTCATTTTCTTCACAAGCTTTTGGTAGGCCTTCTCGTCCTCCTGAGAAAGATACCTCAAGAACCGCCGGCGCTTACCAACAAGCATCAAAAGTCCCCGGCGGGAATGATAATCTTTGGGGTGTTTTTTTAAGTGGGTGGCGAGTTCTTCTATTCTTTTAGTTAAAAGACCTATCTGAACTTGAGCCGAACCAGTATCAGTTTGATGTTTTTGATATTCTTTAATAATAGTCTGCTTTTTCCTTTTAGAGAGCATTTTTGTAGGTTAAATGAAGGTTACCACAAACCCTGTTGGTTGTCAATTTTTAGTTCTTTTTATTACTCCTTTCTCGTTCTTTCTCCCTTTTCTCTGTTTATCTTATTATCTTACCCCTTACCCCCTCTTCTATTTTAAAAACGATCGTTCGTAAAATGGAAGATTTATTTTACGACGCTTAGTGGTTATAATTTTAAAAAATGACCGAGATCGAAAAACTTCTCAAAGATTATCTCGATTACCTTGAAGTTGAAAAAAACCGATCGAGGAAAACAAGAGAAAATTACGAGCGCTATCTTAAAGAATTCGTGAATGTTACCGGCGTAAAGTCAGTACGGGACATCACCGCCTCGACAGTCAAAGAATTCCGCCTCAAACTCGCTCGCCCCCGATGGAGCCCTTTCGGCGCGCGAGAAATTAAAAAAATCACCCAAAGCTACTATGTAATCGCTCTCCGAAACTTCCTGAAATATCTGATAAAACAAGGAATTGAAGTTCTTTCCCCAGAGACAATTGAACTACCTAAAGTCTCGCGGCGAGACATTGAAGTGCTTGATTATGACGAGCTGGAGCGACTTTTGAAGTCGCCGAAAGGTGGTGACCTACGTTCTTTGCGAGACCGCGCCATTTTGGAGACATTATTTTCCACCGGTCTCCGACTCTCGGAACTCTGCGGCCTGCCGCGAAACATTGACTTGAAACGCGGCGAAATCTCAGTCCGGGGCAAGGGCGACAAATTAAGAGTGGTTTTTCTTTCGGATGACGCCAAAAGGACACTAAAGGATTATTTAGATAAACGCCAGGACACCGAAGAGGCGCTTTTTGTAAGCTTGTCGAAAAGCGGCAAAGTCATCGGTCGGATTACACCCCGGGCAGTGGAACGAATGGTGAATAAACGAGGTAAAGAAGCAGGTATCCCAAAAAGGGTTCACGTCCATATGTTAAGACATAGTTTCGCCACTGACCTACTAATCAATGGGGCAGATTTGCGGTCGGTTCAGGAACTTTTAGGTCACGCTAACATCTCCACCACCCAGATTTACACTCATTTAACAAACAAAGAACTCCGCGAAGTCCACGAGGCGTTCCATGCCAGGAGAAGAAAGTAGTGGACGGTGCAAGATTTGAACTTGCGACCTCGTCGGTGTAAACGACGCGCTCTAACCAACTGAGCTAACCGTCCGTCGGCCTGGCAGGGATCGAACCTGCGACCCTTGTCTTATAAGGACAATGCTCTACCACTGAGCTACAGGCCGATTAATCTAATTGCTAGTTACAAGCTATCAATTACCGTATTACTGGATAGTAACTGGCTTCAGTTTAAAGCTTTTTATTATTTTGTAAAACTCTTCCTGCTCTAAGGTTTCTTTCTCCATAAGCGCCTGGGCAATCGCCTCAAGCACTTTAACTTTGGAAGAGACGATTTTTTTAGCAAAAGAAAAGGCTTTATTAATCAAACTGTTCACCTCGTCATCAATAACTGAAGCAACTGTTTCGGAATAATCTTTTTCAGTGGAAATTTCTCGGCCGAGAAACACCAACTCCTGGGTTTTGCCAAAAGTCCGCGGCCCAAGACGCTCGCTCATGCCAAACTGAGTGACCATCTTGTGAGCAAGGATGGTCGCCTGTTTGATGTCGTTTGAAGAGCCAGTTGAAAGATCTTTAAATTTTAGAAGCTCGGCAGCATAACCACCAAAAGCCACAGCTAAATCTGCTAAAAACTGAGCTTTAGTTTTAAGGCGCCGTTCTTCGATTGGAAGTTTTAAGGTGTAACCGCCAGCAATGCCGCGGGAAACCACTGAAATCTTGTGAACCGGGTCAGCGTCTTTCAGTGATGCCGCAACCAGTGCATGACCGGCTTCGTGGTAAGCGGTGATTTCTTTTTCAAATTTGGAAATCACTCGACCTTTACGTTCTGGACCAAGCATAACTTTCTCAATTGAATTTAAGAAATCATTTTGAGAAACACTTCGGCGGCCTTCACGAGCAGCGAGGATTGCGGCTTCATTCACCAAGTTTGCAAGGTCAGCGCCGGAGAATCCCGGTGTACGGACTGCTATCACTTTCAAATCCACTCCTTTTTCAAGCGGCACTTCCCGTGCGTGAATCTTCAAAATCGCTTCACGGTCGTTGATATCGGGCATATCCAAAACCACCCGCCGGTCAAAGCGGCCGGGCCGTAAAAGCGCTGGGTCTAAAATATCGGGTCTGTTAGTGGCAGCAAGAATGATGACATTGGTATCCCGTTCAAATCCATCCATCTCCACCAAAATTTGATTTAAGGTTTGCTCCCGCTCGTCATGACCGCCGCCTAAACCCGCACCCCGCTCGCGGCCAACAGCATCAATCTCATCAATAAAAACTATTGAAGGGGCGGCTTTTTTGGCGGTTTGGAAAAGATCTCTTACTCTACTAGCTCCAACTCCCACAAACATCTCGACGAATTCAGAAGCCGACATGTGAAAGAAAGGAACATTGGCTTCGCCGGCCACCGCGCGAGCCAAAAGCGTTTTCCCCGTGCCAGGCAAACCCACCAGAAGGACGCCGCGAGGAATTTTTGCGCCGATTTCCAAAAACTTCTTCGGGTTTTTCAAAAAGTCCACCACTTCTTCAAGCTCTTGTTTAGCTTCCTTCAAGCCTGCCACGTCTTTGAAGGTTACTTTTTTGCGAGGGGGGGTAAAAAGCCGGACATTCACTTTGCCAAAAGAAAAGGCTTGATTTACACCCATCCGAGCCTGCCGAAAAATCCACCAGAAAATCAAAATTATAACCACTACCGGAAGAAGGCTTGGGATGAGAATACCGAGCCAGAATCTTAAACCACCTTCTTCTTCAACTTTAAGTTCAACTCCCCGAAGGGCTTCTGCTGCTACGCCGTAATTGCGAAGAGTCTCAGAAAGCCCGGTTTCTTCCTCTTTTCGGGAGAGGGCTTTTTTACCATCAACAAGAACAAGTTCAAGAGAGTTTCCTTTTACGGTGATGCTTTTTACATCACCGGCATTAACTTTCTCCGCTACTTCCTGAATGCCTAAAACCGGCGGTTTTTCCGCGCCTAAATTGAAAAGTAAGGAAAAGACAATGGTCACTAAAATAAAGGTGGTAATGGCCCAGAATAAATTTTTGCCAAAAGTCTTCATTTCGCTTTGCAGGTAATAAGTTTATAGCACTTATTGTGTTATAAGTCAAAGTATGCTATAAAAGAATTATGGGACCAGAGTCAATGGAACGACCAGGACCAGAGTCAATGGAACGGTCAGGAAAAGAACTGCCGCCGCAGCAACCCCAAAAGCCGCCTGATGATGAAAAGAAAAAGACTGATTCTTCGTTAACTGAAGAAGAAGTTGGCGCGCCTGAGGGATATGGCATCTCTAGAGAAGACATTGAACGAATGGGGCCGACTGAAGCTAAAAGAAGGCTGGAAATGTTTGGCTGGCGGCCCAGGACCGGCGGAGCAAGAGAAATGCCAGCAATTAAAGTCGAGGGAGAAAAACAGGAGGAAGAAAAACCAAAGACTCCACCCAGTCGTGTTCAAAGAGTCTTAGAAGCAGCTAAAGCGGGCCTAAAAGGCGCCCAAGCTGGTTGGCGGGAGAAAAAAGCCGAGAGAGCAAAAATAAAAAGAGAAAAACAAATAGAGAAGAAAATTAAAAGAATAGAAAAAGAGAAAGGACCAACAGCAGCAAAAGAAGCAAGAAAAATAAAAAGAGGAGAAGTAATGATGGGACTGCCCCGGGTGGAGCCGGAGAGGATAAAAGAAAAACAGAGAAAGAGATGGGAAGAGATGAGTGAAGAGGAACGCCGGGAAAAATACAGCCGCACCTATGAACTTCGCGAAAAGCTTAAAAATTTTGAAAAAGAAAGAGCTAATTTAGTTGTTCTTGAAAATGAGCTCAATAGAAGAAATTCTCTTATGGCGAAAGCGCTGGAGAGACTGCATCTTCGTAAAGAAGAAATACCGTTTAAAGAATTACAAAAACAATATGAGGGGGCGCGGGCACGCTATGAGCTAATGCGAGCCGAGTATATGGGCGCCAAATCCTGGCGGATGCTTAAAGAGCGGCGACGGCTTGCTGAAGAGGAAGCGGCCAGATACCTGGGAGCAAGCAGATTCGAACTGATCCGCAAAAACTGGCGGTGGCTCGGCGAGCAGAACGTCGAGGCACTGCTTGCCAAATTCGGCCGAGAGCCACAGAACAAGTTCTTGAAATTGATCGCTAAAATGGTTTCTTTAAGAACGCTCATTAATTTAGGTCTTGTGGGAGGTGGTATGGCTATTGGTTTTGGTTCAGCGGTGGGTATTGGCATGGTTGCCGCGCGGCGGGTTTTAGGCGGCGTAAGCACGGCTTTTGGTTCTTATGATTTAATGAAATTGGCTACTGAGAAAAAGGCGCTTGCTTTAGGCGCAAAGCAAATTGAGAAAATGACTAATACGGAAATTGAAGAAAAAATGGCCGAGTTTGAAGCAAGAGCCAAATTCTCTGGTCAAAGGATAGTAAGAAGCAAAGAATATCTTCTCTTGAGACTGGAATATAAAAAAAGAATTGAGAAAATTGAGAGAGAAAGCTCAATAATTCCAGGTATAAGTTCAGCAAAAATTTCAGAGGCAGTTCATGCCCTTGATGCTGCTTTACGTGAACAAGGTGCCCGCGTCATTAAAGAAGAAAAACACCGCAAGGTTGCTGCAGTAGGTTTAGGACTTTTCAGCATCGGTGCTTTTCGCGCCTCAGATATGACCCGTTTTATGAAGGGGGGGCCGGGATTTACCGACATAACGCCAGCAGAATATCTGGCAAAAATTAAAGAAGCAGTGAAGAAAGGACTTATAGTGACACCAGAACAACTCCAGGATTCAATTAAGGTAGAAGCGGCAGTGCCAGACACTGTTTTACAAGAAGCAGCGCAAACTGACACCACCACCGTTGCAGCTGCTGAAGCTCCAACTGCCGAAACTATTAGAGGAATTAGAGGAACAGTAAAACAAGGCGGTAGCGCTTGGCAGGCGGCCCGGGAAATGGTAAACGCTGGAAAAATCACTGAGGAGCAGTTTAAAGAGGCCTGGTCTTCTCCAGCTTCAATGGTAAAACTTCAAAGCGGCACCAAAATTCATATCTCTGAACTCGGCCTCACTCATGCCGGCGATCAGGTTGTTTATGTTGCTGAAGCAAGGGGGGTACCAGCTCATTTCGAAGTTATTGATTACCCCCGAGATAAATTTCATATCGGTAGCAACCAAGACTTGGCCGACGCCTTTAAAGCTGAAGGGAGACCCATCCCGGGGTGGCTTCAAGAAGCGCTTGGTGAGAAGCCAACCGCCCCTCTTGAAGTCCCGGAAATACCAGAGGAAACATTAAAACAAATACAGGCAGAGGCAGCAAAGATAAAAACTCCGGAAATTGATGAACTGATAAAGCAGGTTGCGGAGGGTAAAAAAGTAGTTCCCCCTCAAGAGCTGGTCCAAGAAGCGGCCCGGGGTGCCCTTGAAGTTGGACCCCGCGAGCTTAAATTTGACTGGGGAATTGCTAGATTTATTTTGGACAACCAAGGAAGAATCGCTGATATAATTGTCCAAGAAACTGTGGGAATGAGCAAAAGGCCTGCTTTAGTAAGTAGAGCTGTTCAAGAAGTGCTCTATTCAAATTATATTCAGATTCTTGAGCGGGACATCCCTGAATCCGTAAGACATTTATATATGCCGCAAAGAATTGCCCAAGCCCAAGAATCAGCCTGGGAGGTTTTCCGATTAAAGCAAGTGCTTGAATCAATTACTGACGCCCACAGCAGTGAGGCCTACTTTCTGAAATATAAAATCAAACTCCTCGTCGCTTTAAAAAATGCAGCCCTTGGCGCAAGAATCTTTAAGACATTTGGATTTTAACCATGGCAAAGATTCCTTTAACTCACGTAAATATTATTCAAATGCTCGGCATTAAATCTTTGTCCCTTGATGAACGTAAGGAGATTGTTGAAAGCGCTATAGAGCTTGTAGAGACACGAACCTTTAACCGAGTGATGAGGGCGCTTCCAGAATCAAAACGGGAAGAACTCATCAAACTCTTAGAAGCAGAAGATCAAGAAGCTGTCTCTCTACTTTTAGCCCAAAACCAAATTGACCTAGTTGTCCTAACTGAAGAAGAAGTAGAAAAAGTAAAGCAAGAACTGTTATCAGAAACCTTCTAAAATTCCTTCCAGTGACTCGCTTTCTTCTTCAAGACCGCTGAAACTTTCAGGCAGGGGTGGGGGTTGTTCAGAAGAAAAAGGAGTGGTGGTTGCTGCTTGTTCAGCTATAACCTCATCTTGTTCTTGTTGTTCTTCTTGAGGAAGATAAACTGGATTTGAGGACGGTTGGGGGGCAAAAAGCAAGGGCACGTAAGCTGCGATAAGACCTAAAGCTACAAGGAGTACCACCACCGTTATTAAAGTTTTATTTTTCCTCAAATTCATTTTTCAATCTTTGAAAGTCAGACCTTTCTGGGCCGATGTATATCAAATAATACCAAATAATTTGGCCTGGGGCGACGCTTCTTCTTTGTAAGTCAAAACTATTTTTGTCATCTCAGGCGTATCTCGGTGGGGAATCCAAAGATAACCCCTACCTCTGATGAGATCAAAAATCTCTTTGGTAATTTTCACATCCTGGAGACAATACTCCTTAAGACGTCCAATTTCACCCCGCTTATACATCCCAATTGCCTCAAGGCTGTGACCGGTTTTTTTTAGACCTAAATTCGCCTCAGCTAAAACACCCAAAGCTACCCGCCGGCCAAAATTTTTTTCAATCTCTTCCAAAATATCAAAATGAGGAATGGCCGCTAAATTGAAATCAAAATATTTGTTTAGAATTGGCAAGTCAAAACGCTTGCTTGAAAAACCCACCAAAAGTCCTGCGTTTTTAAGGAGGTGGCTTAATTTTTGGAGTTCGTTATCTTCGAAACAGAAATATTTATCTTGATTATACGAATAAACGCCGACTACAGAAACATCCAACTTGGCTACATTTTCTTCACCGCCGACATCGGCAAAACTATTTTTGGTTTCAATGTCAAATACAATCTTGTCCATTATACATGGCGGTCGGCGACTTTAGTGGCGGCATAACTGTCGGGTTTGGTTTTAGCTTCAAAATTATTAGCTCTTATCATCCCCACTACTTCCTGGATCAAAGCCCGGGTCTCGCCGTTTTCACCAATATCGGCGTGAATCTCAAAACTCCAGTTGGCTCCCCGGAAATAACGTCTCAACTCCCTCAAGACTGCGTGGGCTACTTCAAGAGAAAGCATTACTTCTTTAATCACCCGATCGCGGATGGTATAAAATTTGCCGAGCTCTAATCGTCGCCAAAAATAACGACCGCCATTGCCAATGCGGTGGACCACCACTGCGGTTACAAAATCAGCGTTTTGATGAGTCAATTGTTCAGAATCAGTGCCAATGACAACTTTGTAGCGTCTCTTGGGATCGACTTCCATAAACCGCAAAATTTCAGCCACCACCTGAGCTACATCAAGCTTTAAGCCGAAAGAACTGTTAAAAAGGTATTCCACCTCGTTAGAAGTCTGCTTATCAATACCTAACCTTGTCATGTTATAAATATCATCAGTTGATTTGTTCTATCCCTGTTAGTGCCCCCTTAAAAATTCCCCCACGAATTTTTGTGCCAAGGACTTCTAACGGGTCTATTTTCTATCAAAATATTCCTATTTGGTTTTTTTGTCAATTAGGTGGGCGAGGAGAGATTTGAACTCTCACGGGTTTGCCCCACAGGGTCCTAAACCCTGCGCGTCTGCCAATTCCGCCACTCGCCCCTATCCCATTATGTTACAATAATATTTATGAGTCCGTAACTCATAAATTTATGAAAAGACCTAAATTTGCCTCCAACTCAATATATCATATTCTCAACAGGGGTGTAGAAAAAAGAAAAATCTTCTTAGACGATGATGATTACTTTAGGTTCATTCATAACTTATTCGAATTTAACGACACTGAGCGGGCCCCAAACCTTTACTACAAATCTTATGAGTTACGAACTCATAAGATTGATGAAGGAAAGAAAAGAAAACCGCGTAAGCTACTAGTAAAGATTTTGGCTTTTTGTCTAATGCCAAATCACTTCCACCTTCTTGTGGAACAAGTAAGAGAAGGAGGGGTTATTAAGTTTGTAACTAAAGTCTCATTAGGTTTCGCGATGTACTTCAACAAAAAATACGAAAGAGTAGGTTCGTTGTTTCAAGGAAGATTCAAATCAGTTCCGGTAAAACAAGATTCTCATTTTATTCATCTTCCCTACTATATCCACTTAAACCCTTTGGATTTGGTAATGCCAAAGTGGCGGGAGGGAGAAATTAAGGATTACAAAAAGGCGGTGAGGTTTTTGGAAAATTACAGATGGTCGAGTTTTTTGGATTATATCGGCAAGAAGAATTTTCCGTCAGTAACCCACAGGGAATTCTTGTCGCAATTCTTTGGCGGCCCGGAGCAATACAGAAAAGACACAATAAAGTGGTTAAAGGAAATGAACTTGGCCGAAATAAAGCACTTAACTCTGGAATAACCCAATCTTATGAGTCCGTAACTCATAAGATTGTAAGATTACTATGAGTATCTTATGAGTATCTTATGAGTCTTATGAGGTCTTATGAGTTCGTAACTCATAAAATTGGTGGCCTTAAGGGGATTAGATGGAAGGTGGAGTAGTTTTAAACTATTGAACCACGACAATTGATTGACAAATGGGGAGAAATATGATATGAGCAAAGTAGCATACCGAACTCGTCTGTCTTCTCCTCCTTAAAGGTGGAGGGCTGGTCCGAAAGGACTGGCGTGACAGAAGGTTTGGTATTTGTCATAAATTTACCCTGAACCTAAAAACCTAAAAGAAAGGAGGAGTTATGGCAGACGAGAAGAAGAAGCCGAGAAGGAAGCGGCGCAGAGGGCAAAGAAAACCGCCGTTCCTTGAGTTGTCTTTTGGCCCTATTGTGCGGGCCAAGGACAACACCTTCTCCACCACCATTTTTATTGGAGTATCGGGGTGGTGGGAAGGCGGGCGGCCAGATAAGGCAACCCTATCCATCGGCGTTGAACCGCCGATGGAGATCCACCTCCACGAAGGCACTGGTTCGTATCCTTTAGTGGGACTCGAGCCAGAAAGCCACCTCGTGGTGGGCGCTGAAGTGAGGGGTCGTGTAGTAGAGCGACTTCTCACAGTTCCCTCTCTTCCCAAGCCCAAGCGGCCGGAAGAGGAAGCGCTTGAGCGCGAGAAAACCGAGCTTGAGCGAGCGAGGGTGGCAGAGGATATCAGGAAAATTCTCAAACCGACGAAAGTGCCGAAGAAACTCTACGTCACTTTCAGCGGCGAGGATGGGAGGCAAAAGCTCTTCATCAGCGTAAGCGATGAGAGCGGAAGTCTCATTCCCGATTTCCCAGTCATCATCGTCGACGGCGAGGAAGCGAAGCATAAGAAGACGAACGGCAACGGATCACTGGTCTATCAGCTCAACTTCACGGAGCGCGACCGCTACGTAGAAGTGAGGGCTGGCAACGAACACAACTTAATCTGGCGAGCCCGCCTTAACGGGCCAAGGAGGTAGTAGCAATGAGAGTCCCAAAGTGGCTTGAAGGCGTCCTCGTCACCGTCAAAGACGTGGGCACTGCCTTCGTAGGCAGTGTATGGGCTCACGGAAGGGAGGAAGTGGCGAAGGCAGCCATCAGGGCGTTAATGCCCGACCGCGAAGACGTCCTGAAAGACCTGAACCGCTACGCTCCGGAGACCAGATTCATCCGCCGGCTTCTGAAGCGAGCAAACGTTCTCCATGGTGGTATCATCACCGTGAACCTGCCCAACGGCAGAAGGATGCGCCGCACCGAAAATTGGGTTATCAACCGCATCTTGCAGGTTGAACCTAAGGACCGGCAGTGGCTGCTCGCCCGGTGGAACCGGCTCTGCGAAGAGAATCCGGCGGCGTTCCTTGCGGAGCTCTCGCTCCTCGAGAACAACTGGTACCTCCAGTACCCGCGGCTAATCTTCGGGGACACAAAAGACGCACTCGCAAGACTTGACCACTCTCTCGGCCCGGTCGCTGACTGGCTCGAGAGCCTAGCCGGAGGGGGGTAACAACGATGAACTTCTTACGCATCATCCGAGCCCTCTGGGGCATCGGCAACTTGTGGGCCAGATTGGCAATCATCATCGTCGCCTCCTGGCCGGTGGCAGTCACCTTCGCAGCGCTCATCGGCTGGCCAGCTCTTACGGCCACCGTGGCGCTCCTGCCGCTCGCAGCGATCATCTTCGGTCTCATCGCACTCATTGACCCCTTGGTCATCGGAGCAATCGGCGCTGTATGGCCGAGGTTCCTGAAGGCGCTCGCTCTTGTCATCGGCACTGAACTCGCCATCGGCGTCTACTTCGCCGCTGTGCCGGTTGCAAGCGACCGCGGACTCGTACCGCTCGCCCTCCTCCTGCTCTTGGCGATATTATTCCTCGCCATGAGCGGGAAGGTGAAGGGGGTGATATCCGCCCTCGTCGCCGCCTTCGTCATACTCACCGGCATCTTCCTGCTCGGTGGGCGCGAGAAGGCGAAGGAACGAGCCAAGGACGTGGTGGAATGGGCGTCAAAACCCAAACCACCTGTAGTCACGGCGCCGACCTCGCGGACTCTGGAGCTCACGACGACCGAGTGGGTGGAAGTGTCTATCCCGCGGCGTCACGAGTTCCGGACCGACCCGGCAGACACGGTCCTCGTGCGGAACTTACTCGGCAAGGAGTTTATGAAAACTCCCGACGGGAAGATAATCCGCATGGCGGACATGGTTCGGGTTGAGAGCTTCGGGGACCCAATCCCCGGGCTCAAGCTACACTTCCGGGCCTATCGGAGACCGACCAAACTGGTCTTCTCCTACTGGCCATGGAATGGGTAGTGCAGTACGCAGCACCCCCGTCTCGACTACGGTTGAGGCGGGGCGTTTTATTTTGTAAAGACCTACACCTTCCCCTCCTACTTGGATAATCAAAGGAATAAAAAACATCACTACTGCTCCAGCAACTATGACAATGACGCAGCTGACTTGGCTTCTAGTAAATTTAATTTTTCTTCATTGCCGCCTGAGGTCAAAAATTAAAAGCCGCTTAAAAAGTAAAACCCCCGAGGGGGATGGGGGGCTTTACTGAATATTTCCGACCCCGGTTGGCGGCGTCTCTTTAACTTCGATATTCAAGATATCTAAGACAATTTTGGGAACGAAAAAAGCAAGAGCAGCGACAATAATAGCCACAACCGCATAAACCAGCTTTTGTTTGGCCGACTTTATCTTCTCCTCATCTCCACCCGCTCCTAAGTAGCTGAAGGCGGCTAAAATTATGAAGATAACCGCAACAATAAAGAATATTGCCGCAAACCAGTTAGCGATGGTCTTAATAAGACCCACCAACTCAGCACCCGTGTCCGGCCCGCCCGTTACCTGGCCGAAAACAGCTAAAGGCAGAACAAGGGCCGCTATCGTCAACAATTCCACGACGATATTTTTTGCCGATTTGCTTAATGTCATGAATTTCTTTCTTCAATAAATGCCGACCTTTGATTTTATTTTATCATAACCACCTACTGGGGTATTTTCACACCTAAAATATTCTGCAATATAGCGATAATACTCCAAGCTAATAATATTATAACAAACGCTATAACAGTATAAAGAATGGTGTTTTTGCCGGTTTTGACTTTCTCGGTGTCGCCGCCCGCAAACATAATCTGATAAGCGCCGTAGATAATCATGAGGGCAGTAATGGGGATGGCGGCGAGAATTAGAAAATTAACGATTTGTTTAAGAATGGTAATGAAATCCTTGCCGCCAAGCGGATCGGGCAGGGTTATGCCATCTCCGGTCCTGCCTTCAGCACCGCCTGTTCTTCCTTCACCGTTTGTGGCAAAAACCAAAGGAACGAAAACCAAACCCAGAAGAACCGCAAAAACTACTAAGCTTTTCATGATTATATTATACCAATTCAACTTTGCGACTTGCGATGTCCGACCCCAATTTCAACTTTAGGACATCCGATGTCCTTAATACCGTCAATATTTGGGACCTCGGATGTCCTAAAGTTATGTCCTCCAATTACGCCGCACAAGTAATGTTTCTCCAGGGGAAATCAGGGCTGCCGGTCAAAACATGGAAAAGAGTCCGCAGAATTACGACCACTGCAAAAATAATAATAATGCCTATTATCGCGCTTGTAATAATCTTTTTGCCGGCCTGAACACGCTCTGGAGAGCCCGCGGCAACCATAAGCCTTAGGGCGCCCCAGACAATCATAGCTACGGCTACAGGAATAGCAATCTGGAAAAGTAAAGTGATAATATTTGAAGCAACAACCAGAGCATCACAAAAAGTGCAGGGACCAGCGACATTGCAAGTGACGCCGCCCGAACCGGTGCCTTTCCAGATGTTTAAAACCTGAGCAAGGGCAGGGCTCGCAGAAATTAGAAAGTAGAAAATAGAAAATACTATTTTTTTCATTTTGGTATCAATATTGCGAAGTTTGACCTCCTCGCGAATTAACGTCAATTTTTGATAAGTCAAACCTCGGCTTGCTGCTTATAACCGCCTTTCCATTAATCTTGTAACTTCTTGCTCGGCCTTTTGAAGGGCATCTTTGATTTCTGTATTACCGGAGATAACCGAGGAAATCATCTCGGAGAAAATTTGTGAAATTGCATTCGGCTCAACTTGAGGCCAGGAGCGGGCAATTAAAGCCTGACGGGCAAAAACATCTAACTGGGGGGTTGCTAAATTCTCATTAATAAGCGAACGGAGGGCGGGGGGGTTTTCTGTTAGTGTTAAGTAGCTTCTAGCAACATCTTTATTAGTAGTAAGGGTCAAGATAAAATCCCAAGCCAGATTCTGCTTGCGGCTCTGCCGAGCCACGCTATAACCCCAATAATTAGAATAAGCAATGGCTTTCTCAGCCTGCTTGGGTTGGGGAATATCGCTTATCCTAAAATTCAAAAAAGGATTTTTAGCTTTTATTCTTTCCCGGCCCCGGGCATACTCAAAAATTATTGAGATATCCTCCCGAGAGAAAGCATCAAGAGCACCTCTAAAGTTGGGCCAGGCAAATTTGGTGTAAAAGTTAAAAGCATCTTCTCCTTCCCGGGAAGCAAAAGTAGCCCGACTGCCATCTTCGCTTATCATTCTTGTGCCGGCCTGAAGCATAAGAAGTGATAAAAGGTCAGGAGCTTGATCAGTGGCTATTCCTTTAAGTTTAGGTATTACTGCCTCAAACTCTTCCCAAGTTTTAGGCGGCGAAGTAATCGCTTTTTGGTCAAAGTGGTCTTGATTATAAAAAAGAGCCAAAGTATCAATTGATAAGGGCAGGGCGAAAATCGCTCCTTTTTGAGTAAAATCAGCTTCAACGACCCGGGGAAAGAGGTTACGCAGATCAAGAAGCGAGAATTTGGTTGAGGGGACCGGGACGATTTTGTTTATCTCTCTTGAAAGAGCGCTTGACCTTATCATAAAAATATCAGGACCCCTACCAGCAGCAAGAGCATCTAAAAGTGCAGATTCATATTCAGCAACGTTTGTAAAACCGCGGTAATTTACCGTAACTCCGGGATAGGTTTTTTGGAAAGCAGCAATCGCACCCTGGTAAGCGTCTGCTTTATCAAAAATACCCCAAAACTCCAAGTCAGTTTTTATGCCTAGCCGCGGGTCCCTTTTTTTAAGACCGGGGAGGATGCCAGTCAGGATTAGAATAAGAAGGACAAAAATAACCCCCGCTGTTCCCAAAATTACAATCTGATTTTTAGTCAAGTTCATAAATTTCTAATTACTAATTTCTAATGATGGGGACGTTCAATCATTGGGAATTTGATTAGAAATTAGATATTAGTAATTAATCACTAAAGACACACAAGACCTATCAGTTTATCATCTGCTTTTAACTTCATAATTTTGACTCCCTGGGTGGAACGACCAGCGGTTCTGATGTTTGAGATTTTAGTTCGGAGAGCCTGACCTTTGCTTGAAAAAACTAGTATTTCTTCCTCCTCACCAGTTAAGACAGAGGCGGCAATAACTGGGCCGGTTTTATCTCCAATTTTAGCAGTTCTTATCCCCCCACCACCTCGGCGCTGAAGTTTGTAATCTTTAAGCGGCGTCTGTTTGGCAAATCCTTTCTCAGTAACTGCTAACAATCTTTGATTTTTAATATTTGACTTTTGACTTTCTTTAATTATACCAAGCCCGATTACAGCGTCGCCTTTTTTGAGACGAATAGCTTGAACGCCGCTTGTGGTCCGACTTGTGGGCCGCACTTCTTGTTCCTTAAATCGGATAGCCTGACCCAAGGCGGTCGTTAAAATGAGTTCATCTTTGCCTGAGGAAAGTTCTGCGCTCCTTAGTGTGTCGTCTCCTTTAAGAGTAAGAGCAATGATGCCCGTGCGCCGAACATTTTCAAATTCCTGGAGGGCGGTTTTTTTAATAAGACCTTTTGATGTTGCCATCACTAAAAACTTGCCGTCTTGGGTCTGGGCCGGTTGGTAAGCAAGGAGGGCGTTTATCTTTTCGTTGGTGGGGATTTGAAGGAAATTATAAATTGATTTACCTTTGGCAGTGCGGGTCGTGGCTGGGATCTCGTAGACTTTGGTTTGATAAACTTTACCCCGATCAGTGAAAAAAAGAAGGTTGTCGTGGGAATTAGCTCTTAAAAGGTGACTTAAAGTGTCTTCTTCTTTAAGCTCAAAACCAATAAGACCTTTTCCGCCGCGGCCTTGGGCCCGGAAAGAAGTAGGCATCATCCTTTTGACATAGCCGCCTTGAGTTAAGGTAATAATAACTTCTTCTTCCGGCACGAGATCTTCTTCGCGGAATTCCTTAAGGCCCCCAGCAACAATTCGGGTCCGGCGGCTTTCGGGAAAATTCTTTTTAAGCTCCAAAAGTTCCTTATCAATAATGTCGATAATTTTTTTAGGATTTTTCAGAATGAGTTTTAGCTCGGCAATAAGACGTCGTTTCTCCTTAAGCTCTTCGTCAATCTTTTTTCGCTCAAGAGCAGCTAAGGCAGAAAGTTTCATCTCAAGGATGGCATCGGCCTGAATAGCGGTGAGACGGAAATTACGAGTTAAATTCTGTTTGGCTTCTTCCCGGTCTTTTGATTTTTTGATGGTAGCAATAATTTTATCAATGAAGGTAAGAGCTTTGCTTAAGCCTTCTAAAATATGGGCCCGTTCTTCAGCTTTTTTTAAATCAAACTCGGTGCGGCGTCGAACTACCAGTCTGCGATGAGTAAGGTAATGCCCTAAGACATCTTTCAATGATAACGTCTCTGGCTGGATGCCGCCCACCAGAGCAAGCATGTTGAAATAAAAATTCTTCTGAAGTTCAGAATATTTAAAAAGCTGATTTAGAATTTTCTGGGGCGAGCTTCCGCTTTTCAAGTCAATAACAATCCTTAACCCCCCGCGGTCAGATTCGTCGCGGATGTCGCGGATGCCTTCAATGCGTTTGTCTTCGTGAAGTTTGGCAATTGCTTCAATTAAGGACGATTTATTAACCTGATAAGGAATTTCCGTAATTACAATTTGAAAACCGCCGCCTTTTTTCTCTTCAACTTCAGAGACGGCTCTAATCGTCACGCTCCCTCGACCCCTAGCATACGCTTCTTCAATGGACCGACTATTATAAATCACGCCGCCGGTTGGAAAATCAGGACCAGGAATAAATTTCATTAAGTCCTTAACCCCGGCATCGGCATGGCTATTTAGATAAACCAAAGCATCAACGACCTCGCCTAAGTTGTGAGGAGGTATAGAGGTGGCCATGCCAACAGCAATCCCCACTGTGCCGTTTACCAGAAGATTAGGCAGTTTGGCCGGCAGATACTTCGGCTCTTTACGGGAATTATCATAGTTAGGCTGCCAATCAACTGTTTCTTTCTCAATATCTTTTAAAAGCTCTTCGGCAATTTTAGAAAGTCGGGCTTCGGTATATCTCATCTGAGCAGGACTGTCGCCGTCAATGGAGTTATGTACAAAAACACCTGCGTCGAGCAGAAAGTTATGATAGCCATCTATGGTAAGGTCGTAAACATCTTCCCGGCTTTTTAGCCCCTTAACGCCCTTGACAGTGTGATTGTAAGTTTTTGCTTCTGCTTCAATTTCATTAAAACTGCCAAAATACTTTAACGCATTTTCCAGTTTCGGGATCTTCTCATTTATCTTCTCTTCAGACAGGCAGTAAGCCCAACAATCCCAAACGCCGGTCACTGGCTGTTTTATCATGGTGTATCCAACAGCATTTACCCTGTCTTTTGGTGGGAAAAAACGAATATATCCCGGCATAAGAGAATCGCCGGCTCGCAGATCTTTCGCCTCCTTATAACAACCGTCTCGCAACATAAACCTATGGTCAGGCGTACATTTCACTTCCTTGTCATTATCCAAAACTACTTTCACAAGCTCAGCTTTGCTGCGGGTAAGGCGGGGATTTTGGATTTCTGCCACCTCTATTCGGCCAGTGAAGTGATTGAACGTGTAGGTATAATTTCTCTTTCCCTCTTCGTGTTCTTTCACAAGTTCCCTAAAACTTAAGCTCCGGCCATCGGTAAGTTTCACTTTGGTATCACCTGTAAAACAACCCCAGTTGCCTTGACCGTCAATTAAGGGATAGCGCAAGGAAAAATCCTGAGCCATTCGGGCAAGAGCGTCGTAAACCGCCGCATCGCCATGGGGATGATAGCGGCCGAGAACACTCCCTACGACGTTCGCTGATTTTCTAAATTTCGCGCTGTGGGTAAGGTTATCTTCCCACATCGCCCAGAGTATCCGACGCTGGACCGGTTTTAAGCCGTCGCGAATATCAGGCAGGGCCCGCGAGACAATAACTGACATCGCGTAATCCAAGTAGGATTCTTGAAGTTCGGTGGTGATCTCGCGTGGCTCAATTCTTGTTTGTTTTTGTGGTTTATCCATAGTCAATTTATGGGAGGGGGGTTGGCGGTAGCGGTTCTTCTTCAAACACAAAATCCGCTTCTTCGCCTTCTAAAGTAAACTCTTTAGTTCTCTTTATTTCTTTGCTTACAAAATCAAAACCTTGAACAATTTCCTCTTTAAACTTCATAAATTGTTGTTTTAAATCCTGACCTATATTTTTAAACCCTTGACCAAGCGTTTTAAAAAACGAATCACTACCTTTATTCTCTACTGCCGGGGAGAAAGTAACCTCAGATCTCTGGGGTTTAGGCAGAGTGAGGTTAAGATAAAAAAACCAAAGACCAATGACAAGGATCATGGCGATAAATGAAAACCCAATAAGATACCGCTTTTTCGTTTTTTTATCTGCCCTCTGGATTCGTCGCAAGCGCCTCTTGGTTGCTTCTATAGCTTTTTCCAAATCAACCGCCATTCTAATTTTAACGAAGACACTTAACCTCCATAGCACCGGGTTTCAAGTCCTTAGCTTTAAAAACAAGTCTTTCTTCTTTAAGGCAGGTCTTGCCAAGCTCTTTAAGAAACCCCTTAATGTCCTTAAAAAGTGACGGAATAACCACTGCTGGCTCAATCTGTCTTATAAGGCGGGCGGCAACAGCCTCAGAAATAAAGGGCTTACCGCCAGCTGGAATGATAACAACGTCTCCGCCGGCAAAATTCTCCTCTAATTCTTTAGGAGGTTCTTGGTTTAGGTGGCCAAAAATCAAAATGTTTACGCTATCTAAGGTCAAACGATAGATGGTTTTTTCTTTTCCTTTTCCACCGTAAACACTCCAACCTAAAATCCTCACGCCGTTTACTTCATATTCGCCCTGGTGATCAACCCAGAAAGTACTGGCTTCGTTTTTAGGAGGTAAGACAGGAGCAGGATTTAAGGTATTTAAAATCAAATTAGCTCCCCGGAAAGAGCGGCTGTCAGTAGGATCTATAAGAGTGGTGAAATTACCGGACTGGATTTTGAAGTAATTATCGCCGTGGTAGGTTATGACCATACTTTGAACTAAATCGCGAAACCTTTAGGTTGATAAGATTACTACTACCTAAGTTACGCCTGGGCGCAGATTCCCTTAAGGAAACTTAAGAAGTGATTAAGTAGTAATTAGCTTTTGAGCTTATGCCTTCGCGTAATTTATGGTAACCCAAAAATGGTTGATTTTCAATGCATTTTTGTGGTAAGCTGGAGCTCACCGTATGGCAAATTATATCCAGCAATTTTTCAAACAATTGGTCAAAAGCAAACCTAATTTGTTTTCGCCTCTTAAGATCGGCGATCTTGTTCAGGGAAAAATTCTTGAAAAAGGGGCAAGTACCGTGGTAGTCGATTTGGGACGCCACGGGACAGGAGTTGTTTATCGGCAAGAGGTTCAAAATGCCCGTGAGATTTTGAAAGATAAAGCCGTTGGCGATGTGATTCACGCCAAAGTTATTGAAGTAGACAACGAAGAAGGGGTTATTGAGCTTTCCTTGACCGAAGCAGACAAACAAAAAGCTTGGTCCCTCATTCAAGAACTTCAAGAACGCGATGAAGTTGTTAAGGTAAAGATTGTTGGCGCTAATAAGGGGGGGCTTATTGCCAACTTAAACGGCCTTGTCGCCTTCCTGCCGATTTCTCAACTTTCAGCCGAGCACTATCCGCGGGTCTCCATTGAAGAAAAAAATCAAATAATTGAAGAGCTTCAAAAATTGGTGGATCAGGAACTGATGGTAAAAATAATAGATATCAATCCCCGAACCAATAAACTCATCATCTCTGAAAGGGCAGCCGCTGAAGTCTCGGTAAGGGAGCTTGCTAAACACTACGAAGTTGGCTCAGTCATTGAAGGTGTTGTCTCGGGAGTGGCTGATTTTGGGGTTTTTGTGAAATTCATTGATAACCCTGAGATTGAAGGTTTAATTCATGTCTCTGAGCTGGCTCACCGCACCGTTTTAAATCCCAAAGAGGTGGTTAAGGTTGACGACACGATCAAAGCTAAAATTACGGAGATAAAAGATGGTAAAATCTCTCTCTCTTTAAAGGCGCTTACTCCTGACCCCTGGGAGAAGGTGAAAGAAAAATACCAAGAAGGCGCAGTGGTTAAAGGAAAAGTCTATGCCTTCCATCCTTACGGCGCAATTATAAATCTTGATGATGAAATCCAGGGTCAGATTCACGTTTCCGAATTTGGTGGCGGCGATGAGATGAAACAAGCACTTTCAGTTGGCAAAGAATACTCCTTTGTAATTGAAAACATAAAACCCGAAGAAAAGAGAATTACCCTCAAATTAGCCAAGTAGCGCTTCTTAAGGTTTTGTCGTAAAGTTTTAACTATGTCCAGGAGGGTTTTCCGTCTCATCAGAGACGAACTTAAACGTCAAAAAAATACTATCAATCTTATCCCTTCAGAAAACTACGTCTCGCCTGACGTGCTTAGGGCATTAGGTTCGGTTTTTACTAATAAGTATTCTGAAGGTTATCCTGGTCGGCGCTACTATGGCGGTAATGAAGTGGTTGACAAACTGGAACTCTATACTCAAGAACTAGCCAGACGGGTTTTCCGGCTTGGTAAAAATTGGCATGTCAATGTCCAGCCCTACTCCGGATCACCAGCTAATATGGCGGTTTATTACGCTTTGCTTGAACCGGGGGAAAAAATTATGGGCTTAAGTTTACCTTTTGGTGGCCACCTTACTCATGGCTGGAAGGTAAGTTTTTCCGCTCGGTTTTATAAACCAGTTCCGTACCTGGTGGGCCGCGACGGCTTTATAGATTATGAGGCAGTAAGGAAACTTGCAAAACAAAAGAGACCCAAAATAATTGTTGCTGGGGCCACCGCTTATCCCAGATTTTTTGATTTTAAAAAATTTAGCGAAATTGCCCACGAGGTTAGCGCTTACTTTCTTGCTGACATCGCTCATATCGCCGGCCCAGTGGCAGCAAAGTTACACCCCTCGCCCTTTCCTTACGCTGACGTCGTTACTACCACTACTCATAAAACACTGCGGGGACCGCGGGGCGCGATTATTTTCGCAAACCGCAACTCAAAAATAGCTAAGCGCTATAACGTTAATATTGCTGAGGCTATTGATAAAGCAGTATTCCCAAGCCTGCAGGGCGGACCCCATGATCATCAAACTGCAGCTATTGCTGTCTGTCTCCAAGAGGCGCTTCAACCATCTTTTAAAAATTACATAAAACAAGTTGTAAAAAACGCACGAGCGCTTGCTTCCGCCCTCCAAAAACATGGCTTCAAACTTGTCTCCGGCGGAACCGATACTCACTTACTTTTAGTTGACCTTACCAACCTAAACATCTGGGGCAAAGAAGCAGAAAAACGGCTTCAAGAGGTAGGTATTGTAGTGAATCGCAATACCATTCCTTATGATAAGCGCCCACCTTTTGATCCTTCTGGTATCCGTCTCGGCACGCCGGCTGTAACCACCCGCGGCATGAAAGAAAAAGAAATGAGACATATTGCCGAACTTATCAATATAACGCTTCTTAAAAAGCAGCCGACCACAAGAATTAAAAAATGGGTCCTCGCTATAACGAGGAAATTTCCTCTTCCTTATTGATGATTATTGATGGCAGAAAAATTGCCCAGAACTTGATTAGCCAACTTAAGAATAAACCAAGACCGACGAAATTCCTCGCAGCTGTTTTAGTTGGCGACAATGCTTCTTCTTTGAGTTTTATCAAACAAAAAGAAAAAACTGCTCAAGAATTAAACATAGATTTCAAGATTTACAAATTCCCAGCTACTACTCATGGAAAGAGGCTTTCCAAAGAAATTCTAAAAATTACGGCTCAAGAAAACTGCGGCGGAATAATTCTGCAACTTCCCTTCCCAAACCAAATCAATCGGGACAAAATCATAAAGTTAATTCCACCCCAAAAAGACGTTGATAATTTAACTGGCCGAGCACTAGTTTCGTCGCCAGCTGTCCTAGTTTTGGAAGAAATAATTAGAAGCTTAAAATTAGAAATTAAAAATTGTCAGGTTGCGGTTATCGGCCGCGGCCTCCTGGTGGGCAAACCGATAGCTCGCTGGTTAAAAAATAAAGTTGCCCACATTGCAGTCTACGACAGCACCTCCCAGGATTTAAAAAACAAACTTAAAAGCGCTGATATTGTAATTTCTGGAGTTGGCAGGGCTGGATTGTTTAGGGCGGCAGATGTAAAAAATGGGGCTTTTATTATTGATTTCGGCTACGATATGAAAGATGGTAAACTCGCCGGCGATTTTGACACCGAAGCTAATGAAGCTAACAAGCTAAAAACTATAAGTTATACCCCTACCCCAGGCGGCACCGGTCCTATCCTTGTTGCCAAACTCTTTGAAAATTTCTACAAACTAAATCCTTAGTTTTCTACCTAAGTTTTCTACCTAAATCTTTAGTTTTCTACTAAAATCCTTAGTTTTCTACCAAAGACGCGATCGCGTTTTTGGTAGAAAAATGGTAGAAACTTTATTTTATCGTTTCCAGGGTTTTCTTTTTGATTGCTTCAAGTAACTTTTTATCTTCTTTCAATTTATTCCTCGCGTTATCAAAACCTACCCCTAACTTCTCGCCTTCAAAGGTGTAGCTGGAGCCGGATTTTTGGACCACTCCGTACTTGAAAGCCGTGTTTAAAACATCAGCCTCATAAGAAATGCCGCTTCCATACATAATGTCAAACTCAGCGACCTTAAAAGGCGGGGCGACTTTGTTTTTAACCACTTTGGCTTTAATCCGACCGCCCACTACCTCATCGCCTTTTTTAATTTGAGCAATCCGACGGAGGTCAATCCGCACCGAAGCATAAAATTTCAAAGCCAAGCCCCCCGGCGTTGTTTCAGGATTACCAAAAGGAATTCCGATTTTCATTCGGATTTGGTTTAAAAAGATGACAATAGTGCCAGCTTTGGCCGCGATGGCTGCTAATTTACGAAGAGCTTGGGAAATAAGTCGGGCTTGAGCCCCAACATGATGAGCGCCCATCTCACCTTCAATTTCTGCTCGGGGAGTAAGAGCAGCTACCGAATCAATAACGACAATATTTATAATGCCTGACCTAACCAAGCTTTCTAAGATATTTAATGCTTCCTCACCACTTTCAGGCTGGGAAATAATAAGGTCTTTAATTTTAACTCCGATCTTTTCGGCATAATCGGGGTCTAAAGCATGCTCGGCATCAATAAAGGCAGCCTTGCCGCCCCGTTTTTGAATCTCGGCAATAGCATGTAAAGCAAGAGAGGTCTTACCTACGCTCTCAGGGCCGAAAATCTCAATAACTCTGCCTTTAGGTAAACCTCCGCCTAAAGCGACATCAAGTGAAAAAGAACCTGAGGGCACAACCTCAACTTTAGCTCGACCAGCTTCGCCTAACTTCATAATCGCCCCTTCGCCAAAACGCGCCTGGAGCGATTCCATTAGCGCTTCTAAGTCGTTTCTTTCTTCCTTTTCTTTGCCGCTTGAAGCGGACTTTTTACTGGGCGACATTTTGAATAGTTCCTTGGGCTGGTTCTTTTTTATAAAAAATTTGTTTGGTAATGGTTCTTTCTTTGCCTAAAAATTTTTTCAAGCTAAAAGTGAGGGTATTCCAGCCATCTTGAAGTTTTATTCGCGCCCCAAAATTACCATCTTCATTAGGATAAATCCTCTCGCCGTTTAATGTCAATTTATAAGAACGCCCTACCCGGCCCCAAACCATGAAATTAGGCTCGTTGGTATAAGTAATCTCTTCGTTAAGATTATAGAAAATAAGGCTATTTACGTCTCTTACAAGCGGAATCTTTAACAAGATATAAAGAAGAATGCCTAAAATAATTAAAACTAAAAAAATCAGTTTTACATTCAACTTTCCTGTGGCAAAACGATTCTCCGGCAAACGATCGTGCCGGCCCGAACGCTTTATTGCCTTATTGTCTTTAAGATAATCCCTAAAAAGCTGTTCGCCGTCTAAGTCTAAAACCTCGGCTATCTTCATTAAATAACCGCGGATATAGGGTACAGCTGGCAGGTTTTCAAACTTTCCCTCAACAAAGGAGGAAAGAAATCTCTCCGAAATACCTGTTGTCTCGGCAAGCTTTGGTAGAGTAAGCCCTTTGGTTCTCAGGGCCCCAAGAATCGCATTTGATAAATCTTTTGTTTCTTCCATATCAGGTTAGTAAACCTTTCTTGGCTTTGCGCCTTCGGCCGGCCCCACCACACCTTTTTCTTCCATAATATCCAAAAGCCGGGCGGCTCGGGCATAGCCCACCTTAAGCCGTCTCTGGAGAAGTGAGGCGGAAGCCTTTTTGGCGCGCCGTACCACGGCCACCGCCTCGCTGTAGAGTTCATCAGAAACATCACTTTCGTAATCCTCAAAGTTTAAAAACGAAACTGGTCTATCTTCACTTATAAATTCAATACCTTCAGCTCCAGCTCCTTCTCTTTGGTTGTTTTCTTTAATAAAAGAAATAACTTTCCTCACTTCCTCTTCCGTAACATAGGCTCCCTGAATACGCTGAGGCTTGGACAGGTCGGCTGAAACAAAAAGCAAGTCACCGCTGCCTAAAAGTTTTTCAGCGCCCGATATGTCCAAAATTGTCCGAGAGTCAACCTGACTTGCTACCTGCATTGCTATCCGAGAGGTAATATTTGCTTTGATTAAACCGGTAATTATCTCAACTGAAGGCCGCTGAGTTGAAACCACAAGATGAATGCCTGTTGCCCGCGACATCTGAGCTAAGCGGATAATTGACCCCTCAACTTCCCGACCATACGAAGCCATAAGATCAGCAAGCTCGTCAATGACTATAAGAAGATAGGGGAGGTTTTCTTTTTTGCTGTTATAACTTTTTATGTCGCGGGCCCCGGCTTGAAGCAGAAGTTCATAACGCCGCTCCATCTCGTTTATAATCCAACGGAACACTCCCATTGCTTTTTTACTTTCCGTAATAACTGGCGACATTAGGTGGGGTAGGCCGTCATAAACCGATAGTTCAACCCGTTTGGGATCAATCAAGATAAGCCGGAGCATCTCCGGAGAATTTTTGTAAAGAAGGGAAATAAGGAGGGAGTGGACGGCAATTGACTTACCGGAGCCTGTCGAACCGGCAATTAAAAGATGGGGCATCTTCTCAATATCGGCAAAAACCGGCTCACCGCTTACATTCCTGCCTAAGGCAAAGGTAAGGGGAGATGATTTTTGGAAATCGGGGTAAATAAGAAGGGAGCCTAAACGGACAAGGGCAGCAGTTTTGTTCGGCACCTCAACACCGACCAAAGATTTGCCCGGAATCGGAGCCTCAATCCGGACCGGGTGAGCTGCCAGAGCCAAAGCCAAATCCTGGCTTAAGGCAGTTATTCTTGCAAGTTTTACGCCTTCAGCCGGCTTTAAGGAGTAGCGGGTGACAGTCGGACCAACATTTACCTCGCCCATCTCAACCGGAATCCCAAAACTCTCAAGGGTTCGCTTGATTATATTTGCATTAGCCCGAATGTCACCTACAGTTGGTTTTTCCAGGGAAGAAGTTAAAAGTTTTAGTGGTGGCGGGACATAGTTTTTAATCTTGGCTTGTTTTAGAGAAAGAGCTGATTCTTTTCCAGCTTTCTCGATGGCGGGGGAGGAAACCGATTTTTCGTAAGAACCAGTAAGTTTTTCTCTTTGGTCCGTCTCTTTTTCCAATCCGCTAGGCTCTAACGTTGGCTCAATTATTTTTTCTCTTTTTGGAAATTTTGGAATTCTAAGTGGTCTGTTTAAAATCACAAGAAAAGAAACAAAAAGAACAGTAAGGGTTATGACAAGCGAAGCAGTTATGCCAAAAGGATTCTTTAAAGAACCGACAAGCATGCCGGCTAAACCGCCAGCGCCCGGTGATATAATGTCAATAACGCCCAGGCCCGAAGCAACAAACAAAACACCCCCTACCAAGGTAAGCCAGAAAAACTTCCTCTTTTGGGCAGCCACTAAAGAAAAAGCAAAGATAAAAGCGACAGCTGGCAAAAGATAATAACCCCAGCCAAAAATCTTGTCCAAGAGGCGATAAATTGATGCCCCTACCGGACCGGCTTCGCCTGCTCCGGCTAAGATAAAAAGCGCAGCCATTCCTAAAAAAACAACGAGCCAGACGGTTTTTGCGACATCCGGGTGAAGTTTTGTCTCTTCTTTTTTCAATTCTTTTCTGTTTAACTCTTCCTTTTTTTTGTTTTTGCGGCCCATTCTTGATTTAATTTAAACCCAAAACTTGGTAGCTTTCAAGTAAAGAGTTAAGATAAAGTTATGATAAATAAACGTATTTTTAAGGCCTATGATATAAGAGGCTTCTATCCTAAAGAGATAAGCAGTAAAACAGCTTTTGAAATTGGGAAGATACTAAGCCGCTTTTTTTTCAAAGGTAAAATAGTTGTTGCCCGCGATGGTCGTATCGGTTCCCCCCAACTTTACCGTGCCGTTATTAAAGGCCTAAAAGCTAATGAAACTAACAAACTGAAAACTATCGAGGTCGGTTTGGCGACGACCCCGATGTTTTATTTTTTGGTGATCCGCTTAAAGGCGGTAGGCGGCGTGATGGTTACAGCCTCTCACAACCCCAAAGAATATAACGGCTTCAAAGTAGTTGGGAAAAACGCCGAGATGATAAGCGGATATGAATTACAGAAATTTATACGTTAAATACCTCACCCAATTTGCTGATTTTAAAAAACCCCTTAGGGTGGTTTTAGACTGTTCTAACGGGACAGCCGGCGTAGTGCTCAAGTATCTAAAATTCCCTAATTCCAAATTCATAATTCTTAATTCTAAAATTGACGGTCGCTTTCCTGCCCATGGCCCAAATCCCCTCTTAAAAGGAGCAACAAACCAAGCAGCAAGAGAAATTCTAAAACAAAAGGCTGATTTAGGAGCGGTCTTTGACGCTGATGCTGACCGAGTGGTTTTCCTTGACGAATTAGGAAAAGTTATGCCAGTCCATGCCGTAACTTTCCTTCTGTCGCTTAAAGCAAAACCGCCCTATGTCGCCGATACCTACCTTACTAAAATCTTAAAACACTTAAAACTTCTGAATCCTTATCCTTCTCAGGTCGGTACTTATTTTGTAAAAAGGATGATGAAAAAAATCCGGGCCTCTTTGGGTATTGAGTTTTCCGGCCATTACTACTTTCGAGAAACTAAAAACACTGATTCAGCAATTCTAACGGTAATCAAAGTAATGAACATATTATCAGAACTGCCTTATAAAATGAGCCAATTTTCCGACTTACTGCCGGACTTTTATTTTGAGCAGTGGAACGTAAGGACTGAAAATCCAAAGAAAATTCTTAAAAAAATAAAATCGTATTCCAAAAGAGGGGTGGTTTTTATTGTCCGTCCTTCCAACACCGAACCGTTAGTCAGGTTTTTTCTGGGCTCTAAAGACAAAAAGGTATTCCAAAAAGAGATCAAAAAACTCAAAACTCTTCTTTCTTAGCTTCTTCCTTTTTTAAATTTAATTTGATAATTTCGGCCCACACAAGAAGACAGAATACAAATCCTGAAACTATAAAAATTCCAACTGCTATTTCCATAAGAATAATTAAAATAACATAACTTCTTTAAAAACTTAAATAGCTCCTGTGCATAATTAAAATTGACATTATAATTATTTTATTATAGTTTTATCAGGCGCTTGTCCCATACCACCGTCCTTACCCTAAGGAGGCAGCAATGACTTGGACTGTTTGGGCTCTAATGTCGCTTATCGCAATGATCCTCGCTGTCATCGTGGCTGTGCCAACAGTAGAAGAACTCAAAAGGCGCAACAACAACCAGGGCACGCCCCTTATGCTCATCACGCTTGTTCTTCTACTTCTTGCTATCGTGCTCGGCGAGAAATCAATAGCAGAAATGAAAGAGGAACCAATTGAAATCTTGGAGCCACCAGCTGATGCCAAACCTGCTCCGCCGTCGCCGCCTTTAGCCCCGGCAGTAAGCCTAATCTAAGGCAGACTGCCATTAGTTTCAGAGCCGGCTTTTGTCCTTCAGAAGCCGGTTTTTAATAAAAACAGAAAAACCTGATTTTATTGAAAAACCTGAAAAAATTGAAAAACCTGATAAGCGCATAAAACCTACATTTCTTATTTTTAAGCACTTATCTGTCGCACAATGGAGAAGCTGGTAGTGCGATAAAACCTAGATTTGGGTGTTTTTTAATGTTTATTTAGAAACATTTTAGTATACTTAATTTATGACTTATAGCTCAGGATTAGGAAAATTAGGTGAAGATTTGGCTTGCAAATACTTGGTGGAAAAGGGTTTTAAGGTTGTTGAAAGGAATTTTAAGAAACCTTGGGGCGAACTTGATATTATAGCAGTAGCACCGGATAAAACCTTGGTTTTTGTAGAGGTAAAGACTATGAGTACTGAGTTCAGAAAAAATAAGAGTTTGGGCAATAATAAAAGAACCCCGAAGCTCATGCGAGGTTTTGGCGGGTTAGAGCCGGAAAACCAAATGACCGCTTCCAAAATCAAAAAATTAAAAAGAGCTGCCTCCTTTTATGCTGGTTATCGAAAAGAACTTATAAATGAAAAAAGGGGTTGGCGAGTTGATTTGATAACCTTGACAAAAAATCTAAATAATTTTCTTATAAAACACTATGAAAATATTGGTTGACTCTCTAAATTAGGTTATAATTAATCATGACCATCTCTCAGGAACAAATTGAGGCTTTTAAGAAAAAACTTCTCGCAGCAAAAGAAGAAATTCAAAAAGATCTTATGAAGTTAAGGGAAGGTTTAGATTTTGGCAGTGACATTGACTATGCTGAAGAAACAGCTGAAACCGAAGAATTTTCACATTATTTGGGGATTAAAAAACCGCTTGAAGACCGTCTTAAAGCTATTGACGAAGCACTTCAAAAAATAGAAAAGGGAACTTTTGGCAGTTGCGAGAAGTGCGGCCGCGAAATTGAAAAAAAATTATTGACAGCCGCTCCCCACTCGAAATTATGCAAAAAGTGCAAAGGCAAAATCTAAATGTCAAAAACAATACCCCGGCTTTTTGCCGCTGAACTTGATGGTATAAATGCAGAACTCGTAGAAGTGGAAGCTGACTTAAATGTCGGCCTTCACTCATTCAATATTGTGGGGCTTGCTGATAAGGCTGTCAGTGAGGCTAAAGAAAGAGTAAATTCCGCCCTCAAGAACTGCGGCATCAAGCCGCCCTCAAAAGAAAACCGCCGCATCACCGTAAATTTGGCACCGGCTGATGTCAAAAAAGTTGGTTCCAGATTTGACCTCGCTATTGCTCTTGCCTATCTTTTAGCAAGCGAACAACTAAAAACTTTTGAGGCCAAAGACAAAATTTTTGTGGGCGAACTTTCGCTTGATGGAACCCTGCGTCCGGTAAACGGCTGCTTAAGTGTAGCCATCTTGGCTAAACAAAGAGGTTTGCGTCAAGTTTTTGTGCCGAAAGAGAACGCCGAAGAAGCCGCGGTCATTAAAGAGATTGAAGTAATTCCGGTTCGGAGTTTAAAGGACTTAATTGAACACCTTGAAGAGACAAGGCCAATTCCTAAAGAACCAAGGAAGGAGATAAAGCCAACTTATCCGCCTTCGCTTGTAACTTTTAGTGAAATCAAGGGTCAAGAGGGAGCAAAACGCGCCCTTCTTGTTGCTGCAGCAGGCGGCCATAACGTCGTGATGATGGGTCCTCCTGGGGCCGGCAAAACCATGCTGGCCGAGGCGCTTACCTCAATTCTTCCGCCGCCAACAGCTGAAGAAAGTATAGAGATCACAAGAATCTGGAGTGCGGCTGGGTTAAATACGGAAAGATCTTTTATAAGCCATCGCCCCTTCCGAGCTCCTCATCACAGCGCCTCAAGGATTTCAATCTTAGGCGGCGGCTCTAATCCCAAACCGGGCGAGATAAGTTTGGCTCACCGCGGCGTACTTTTTTTTGATGAAGCGCCCGAGTTTCACCGCGATGTTCTCGAGGGACTGCGTCAGCCGCTTGAAGCCGGCCGGGTTCATGTTGCCCGAGCGAGAAAAACTTTAACTTTTCCAGCCCGATTTCAGTTCATAGCTGCTATGAATCCCTGTCCTTGCGGCTATTTTGAATCAAAGGATAAAGATTGTTCTTGCACTGCCAAAGAAATCGCTCGCTATAAAAAGAAGCTCTCCGGTCCTCTTCTTGACAGAATAGATATTCAGCTTGAGGTGCCGCCTATAAGCATTGATGAACTTCAGAAAAAGAGCGGTGATAATGAAGAAAAATTAATGCGGGAGGCGGTTCAAAAAGCAAGACTAATTCAGGCTAAACGCTTTGCCTCATTAAAACCTAAAATTTTCTCCAATGCCGAACTTAGTTCAAAACAGACCGAAGAGCTAATTAAGTTTGAAAGCGGTGCTTTAAGTTTTTTAAGACAGCAGCTGGAGCGCGCCTTTATATCAGCTCGGGGCTATTACCGAATTTTAAAATTAGCCCAGACGATTGCGGACCTGGAAGAATCACCAATGGTAACCAAAGACCATCTGGCTGAAGCGTTTCAGTACCGGCTTAAAAATGACTAATAACTATGACGATGACAAATCGTTAGCGGATAGCAAAAGGATTGCGAGCGCCGTGGACTTCAAAGTGTAGGTGACAGCCGGTTGGTCCATGAGTGTTGCCGGTTGAACCAATCAAAGCAATATGGTCGCCTTGGGAAACATAATCACCGACGTTTACCAAGTTTTTGGCAGTATGGGAATAGCGGGTGCGGGTACCGTTTGGATGTTCCAGAATAAGGTAATTACCATGACCTTGATTCCAGTATCCTTCATCTGACTCTTCAATGACAAGACCGTCGGCTGAAGCGTAAATCGGCTTGCCGCACTGGTCAGCAATATCCACGGCGTTAAAGTCATGAAGCCGACCCCAGTTCCAGCCCCGGGCTGGCAAGACAAAGTAATTTGCAAGATTGGGCAAATTTTGACTCCCTGAAAAAGTTAGAGAGCCTAATGGCTTGGCATAAGGAAGGATTAGCGTCTCACCAGGGAAGTCAAGCAGTTTTTGCAAGTCGGGATTATAGGTTTTTATAGTTTCGGGGTCTATTTGATAACGGGCAGCAATACTTTCTAAAGAATCGCCTTCTCTTATAGAATATAAAATTCCAGAAACCGGAAGGATAATCAGTTCTTCGCCAGGTCTTAAAAGCGAACGGGTTCCCGGATTTGCCCACCTTAGGGTTTGAAGAGAAATTCCAAACCTCGCCGCAATTTGAGAAAGAGTATCGCCCTCTTGGACTTTATACGTTTGCAAACCATTCCTTGTGGGTATAACGTTGTTTAAAGGAGGGGTGATTCCTAAAATAAGAGTGTTGTCAAAAACTAAAGAAATGTCTTTACTTCCAGAATTGTCGCTTGCAATGCCAGCTTGACCCATAAGAAACGCGGGTATCACCTCAGTTACCGCCCCTGGTCCGCCAAAACCAAAACCGTTTGGGTTGCCTTCTTGGAAAAACGGCTTGCTTCTTAAACGAATAAACTGGCCAGCCACCAAAATAATTAAAATCAAAACAAGCGACCAGAAACTTGTGGTATTACGGATGTATTTTAAGATTGTACTAATAGGAAACATTATAACAGCCGCTTAGAATAGCGCAACTTTATTATAGCAAGAGCAGGAAAACCAAAATGAAGAGGTTAGGACAACATTTTTTGAAAAATCGCCAAAAGTTGAAGAAAATCGCAGATTCTCTGGACTTGAAAGGCGGCGAGACAGTTGTGGAAATCGGAGCAGGCCACGGAGAACTTACCAGGATGCTTCTTGCGGTGCCTAATGTAAAAGTTATAGCCATAGAGAAAGATAAAAATCTAATCAAAGAACTCGAGGAAAATTTCAAATTTCTAATTTCTAATTTCGAAACAAATTCAAATAACCAAAACTCAAAACTAAAAATTATTCACGGCGACGCGTTGAAAATTCTCCCCTCGGTCATTAGAAATTCCTGCTGTAAAATAGCGGGGAATATTCCTTTCTACATCACCGGTCAACTCTTTCGTGTCTTAGGCGACCTAATTACTAATTACCAGCTACCAATTACCACAATTGTTCTTACGGTTCAAAAAGAGGTGGCTAAACGCATTTGCGCCAAGCCTCCGCGAATGAACTTATTGGCGGCAAGTGTTCAATTTTGGGCAGATCCGGAAATTGTCGGCTTCATTCCAAAAAAAGATTTCAAGCCCCAACCGGAAGTAGATGCAGCAATCCTTCGGCTGACGTCAAAACAAAAATTGGGAAAAGGTAATTACCAATTACTAATTACCAATTACTACAAACTTATCAAAGTTTTGTTCAAACAACCCCGGAAAACGATTCTGAATAACCTAAGTGCCTTAAAACCAAAGGAAGAAGTTATTCCTCTTTTGAAAAAGTTAAGAATAAACCCCACCGATCGTCCTCAGGATTTAGCTGTAGCAACTCTCAAAACAATTTCTTCTTTTCTGTGACTTAAGACGAACGTGACGTTCCTATCTGACGGAGCAGGTTTAAAAAGGGACAACTCCGTGCATAATCTAATTCCGCCTCTTTCCGAATCTGCTGCGCTTCTTCCTCTGGAACGCCTCTCCCAATTGCCTCTTTATAAGCTGCCTCGCCAGCTTCTTTTTGTCCGACGTTCAATACACTTATCACCGCTTTCGCCACCACGTTTTTGCAAACGGCCGGCATCTCTTTGTCAGATTTACCCAAACCGCAGGCATTCAATAAATTGAGAGAATCGCCAATCACCCAATTGCCTTCTTTTTTATATTCACCGTGCTTGTAAATTTTAGCATCGGGAATAAAATCAAAAACACCGGTTAAGAGTTGACCTAAATTCAGTTTAAAGCTTGTGATGTTAATCCGCGGTCCTACTATCGGCGGCACCCTGACGCCGACATTAATAGTAAGTTCGCCCACGCGAAGAATTCCCACCGAAGCTGGCCGCGGGGGACCGACGCGTATTTCCTCTACTGAGCAAACGTTGATGGAATCCTCAACAGCTTGATTAATCGCTTCAACGCAAGCAGCGTAACAGGCAATATTGCCAATAAGGGGAATAAAGGTACAGAGGGCTGAAACACTGCTACAAATGGCATCCCGCGGCGCCGCGATTAATTCTTTGACGGCTTTTTGAACCGGCTCGTTCAGCTTGCCGCAGCTGTTTTTTACACACTGAGCCTCGCTTTGGGGAATATATTCTTCAATACTACCCCCAAACGGCGTATATAAAGAGGCGGCTTGGGTTTTTTGCGCCCCAACCAAAAAAACAACTCCTAAAACTAATCCTGTTGCTAGAGCTAAAAAAACGACAATCCTTATCTTTTTCACGTCTTTAATAATACCATAAACAATCCAAAGTTACTCGCTAGTATCAAACAAAAGTAAACAAATTTGTTGTATAATATAATTAATTGAAATAGAACTCCCTCAAAAATTGAAATAAGGCTTTTTTGAGCGTATAAACATTCCCCAAAAATGACTCTTCTAAATAAAAAAATAATTGCTTTTGCTATCGTAACAAGCGGTTTGTTAGTTTCTTTCTTCATTCTAAAATCCCCACCCCCACAGAGGACGGACACTACTTTTTTAACAACCAAAAGCAACAATCCTAATTTGGACTTCAAAACCGCTTCCCTTGTTCCTTCTAAAACGCCCAACTTAAAATTTCCATCGCCACCCCAAAACACAAATCTGACCGATAAATTAGGTCAAGCTTTTATCCAAGCAATCATCGGCCCAAGCTCAAAGAGCGTCCTGTCATCTGATGGGGTAACCGACATAATAGTTCCTTCCCAGGAATCGGTAAGTAAAATTCTTCAAGAACAACTTTCGCAAGGACTAAGTTTCAGCCAGTTTGACAGGAATGACATCCGAGTTTCCAACAAAACGTCCCCCGCTGACCAACTCGCTTATCTGGAAACCTTAAACTACTTGTCGAAGAAAAATTTCGCCAACTTGAAAAATAACTTCGTAGATATGCTTGACGAGTGGGCGTTAAAACAAAACAACGAACCACTCAAGGAGTATCTCTCGCGCATCCCGGAGCAAGTTGATGATCTTCTTTCCCTAACTGTCCCATCGACCTTGGCTGATTTTCACCTGCGAAACTTAAACCTTTGGCAGAAAAAATTATCGGTCTTCACCGCCCTCATTAACATGAACGACGACCCTCTCAAGACTTATCTTGCTGTTCAAGAAATGCCAACCATTGTTGACGAAAGCTTAGCTCTCCAGGATTTTGTTGAAAAGAAATATGAAGAACTTAAAGGATAAATGACAACGAGTAAAAGAATTTTGGTTGGTTTCTTGCTTGTCGCAATAACGACAACCTCTACTATCTTTCGTACGCCAAAAGCGTCAGCGCAACTCGGTCTAATTAGCGGCGGAATTTGCACTATCTATGCGGCCACTATAGAAAAGGTGGTTGATAAAGCTAAAGACTTTCTGAAGAAAAAGGCGGAGGAAACGGCCAAGAAAAAAGCCGGTGAAATAGTTGGAACAATAGGGAAAGCGGTAACCGACCTTGGGGAAGGTGATAAGGTTCCAGTTTTAGACTCGGCTTTAAAAGAAGCGGTTGATAAAGCCAAAACCGGTATCCAACAAACGGAAAGAAATATTAATTGTAAAGAGAGGGTTGAAAGAATCCTTGTTGCAGAGCTTAAAAGAAGGGTTTTAGACGTGATAATAGATCAGATAACTGCCTTTATTCAGGGAGGGGACACCCCAAGGTTTGTCACTGATTTTGGCGGATTTATAGAAGAAGCTGGGCGGGCAGCGGTCGGCGACGTTGCTCTGGAGCTAGGATTAGGAGAGCTCTGCACCGGGATATCGCCGCCAAGTATACAAGCTCAGCTTGAAGTGCCAGCCTTCAGCCAAAGAGTCAGTTGTACCCTTGATGACATCGTCGGGAATATTCAGCGCTTCACCAATAACTTTACAAGCGGCGGTTTTATCGGATACCAAGAACTTTTAAAACCCCACAACAATGTTTGGGGGGTGGAAATCTTGACCCAGGCGGAGTTTGAAAGAAGAGCTGCTCAAAAACAAGACGCTCTCCGCCAAGAAATTACCGTTGGCAGTGGATTCTTGAGCACTACCCGCTGCTTGGCGTGGACACCGTTTAAAAAGAGTAATGGAAGATTAATAGAGGGAGATCCAGTAAGCGTGAATGAATCTTTCAACTATCCCGACCCTAAAAAGCCGCCACCGACCTCAGAGGAAATTCAAGCCTGGAAATGCGACCAAATCCAGATTACTACCCCCGGTGCTTTTATTGCTGGCCTTGCGGGAAAAGCTGTTACCGCTCAGGCTGATTACGTTATCAACGCTCAAACTCTTCAAGAATACCTGGCAGTGATTATTGATTCTCTGCTCAACCGGATAGTCAAACAAGGGTTTAAGGGAATTCTGGGTGTGCCGGTCTCCGCGCCGCCGACCGGCTACCGTTCAAGCGCCGACGTGCCGGCTACGCTCCAAGAATTAGGCACTGTCTATCGTCAAACAACACTTGGCGAAATTGTGGGTAGCAGTAAAGAAAACATGTTAAGTGAGATTAATAACGCCTCAACAACGCTCACTAGTTTAGAAGAAGACCTCGGCCAGGCTGTCTCTATCAATAAAGAGATTGAAAAGGTAATCTCGGATTTCATCTTGTGGTGCAAAAGCGGCACAAACAAAACTGACCACCCAGAAACCTGTAGCCAGAACAACGAGGATACTCTGACTATCGTTACTAAGAGAACCGAAACAATAGAAAACTTGCTTGTCAAAACAACCGAACACAAAACTCTTGCCTCCCAGCTTACAGCTCAGGTAGAAGCGGCATCTGATAATACGTTGAATGACTTAATTAAACCGATCCTGGATTTCATTCAATCAGTAGTCAAGCTCGCTGAAGAAAGTAACTCTATCTTAGGACTAAACCTGGAGAATAGCCTTGCCAACCTCCAGAGTATCTTTACCGCCTGCCAAACCGCTCCACCTCATGATCCATCATGTCCGTAAAATTAAGAAAAAAACAACTAAAACTTTTTGTCTTTGTCGCCTTAATTTTAGTCCTCTTTCTTATCCCAGCGGGGCCGGCTTATGCTATTTTAGGCATTAACACTGCTGAAGTTGTTGCAATCGTCTTCAGGGTGCTTGCTTACATTTTCAACTTCATCGGCGGTGTTTTCCTTGTTATTGCCGGTTTTCTTGCCGACTTGATGCTAAAGCTCAACATTAAGATCCTTGATGATACAAACACTCTTGTTCATGTTGGCTGGCGGATTGTCCGAGATCTCGCTAACCTTGGCTTTGTTCTTGTTATTATCATTATTGCTTTTGCGACAATTTTAAGAATTGAACAGTATGGCATAAGCAAGCTCCTACCCAAACTCATTGCTGCGGCGATTATCGTAAATTTCAGCTTTGCCATTGCCGCTGCTTTCATTAATTTCAGCCACCTTCTTACGGACTTTTTCCTAAGTAAAGTACCGGGTGCCGGCGGCGGGGGAATATTTAAATTTTCTGCGAATTTAATCGACGCTTTCGGACCCCAGAGATTGCTGATCAGAGAAGGTGAAGTACCTCCTCCTCAAATTGTTGAAGGGGGCGCTGGCGGACTGGGAACGGCAATACTTGTTTCTATCGCCGGTTTAGTATTTACTATCATCTTCACTATGATTGCCGCTTTCACTGTCGGGGCTTTTGCTCTGATGCTTCTTTTACGCTACCTTTATCTAACTTTTCTCGTAATCCTCGCTCCTATTGTCTGGTTATTCTGGGTTGTACCGATGTTCGCTGGCCAGTTCCATAAGTGGTGGGATAAATTTTTTCAGTGGGTTTTCTTCGCGCCGGCTACCACTTTTTTTATATACCTCGCCTTGGTAAGCGTGGAGGGGTTAAAAAGAAGCGCCATTGAGTTTCCTGCGGGCGGATACTTCGGCTTTGGAACTGTTCTTGCAGGCATTGTTATTCAGGGCGCCCAGATGGTGGTTCTCGCCGGAATCTTACTCGGCGGCTTGATTATCGCTCAAAAGATGGGAATTGTTGGCGCGGCCGGAGCAGTGGGGGTGGCAAAAACAGTAGGCAAAAATACTAGAGCTTGGGCCGGCCGTTTAGGCGTAAGGGTCGCTTCTTATCCTTTAAGGACTGTGGCTGGCCGACGTATTACACAAGGACTTCAGACGGCCGGTCAGAATTTAGGAAGACGTGGAAGATTCATGACCGCACCACTGAGACAAGCGGGTAGAGGACTGAGTACTTTGAGGTTAAGGAGCGAGACAGCACTGACGAAGGGTGTAGCCGACAGAGTAAGGAAACGTTCAGTGGAAGAAAATGCAAGGAGGTGGGCGGCGGCCCCCAATGCCGAAAAAGTGGCAATCATGTCCTTTCTTAGAGAACAGGCTCAGAAAATCACTAGTGAAAAACCAGAAGAGCGAGCGACGGCTCAGGCGGCTATTAAGGCCTTACAGTCGTTACCTTCGCGCGCGATAACCCGAGACGTCCGCCTCCGCTTCCTCTACGGCGGAACCGAAACGCGGGTAAGAAGCGGTATCGGCGCTGAGGTAGAAAGGATGATTGAAGAAGAAGCTGCAAGACGAGGCGGAACACCTTAAAGTATTTAATTTAAAACATGCCTAACGGAATAAACATTCAAAATTTTCACTGGCTACCACTCCTGAAAGACGAGATTTGGGACGAGCTCCAGAGAAAAAACTACTCGGTAGCCGGAGAAAATCTCAAAGCGGCTCTAAAAACCATTCCGCCGCCGGAGTGGAAGAGTACTTTTTGGGTGGGCATCGTGAAGGGTTTCCCAATGCTCAGAGCCGAACTTAGCGAAAAAGAGTGGCGAGAAAATGTTTTACCGGTAGTAGTAAAAGCTATCCTTGAGGTGGCAAGCGGCGAGGCGTTAGCAAATATTTTCAAAAATTTGGGGATTTACCCGGAAACGTTTAAGGACTTCCACGATTTGGTTGTTTCGGTCACTCCCGGCGAAAACCAGGAATTAAAATTAAGTTGGCTTAAAGCCAAAGCTTCTTCCTTATATGTCTTTCTTATAAGCAATCTGGCTCAAGAGCTTGGGGTAGGGTTTATTGAACTCAAAAATACTCTCTCCCTCGAAAAAGTGGTTCAGCGTTATAACGCGCTCTCTCAAGAACTTAAAAGTGAGATTTTATCTTACGCCAACGCGGAGGATATTTTCCGAATCGGCAGCAACAACCACTTTTCGCCGGAAAAAATCAGTTTAATCGCGTTAGTTACAGGTCGAGTTCTAATGGGTTTTCTTCATACCGACGACGTACAAAAAGAATTGCAGGAAATACTCATGATTGATAACCGAATTGCAAATTCAATATATCAAGAACTGGACAGGAAAATTTTCTCGAGGTTGAAGGATGAAATCAGGGAAGTATACGACCCGATTGTAAGCCCGATAAAGCCAACGCCGGGAGAGGCCAAAGAAGAGAAAATTGAACTGCAAAAACTCGGCGAAGAAACAGTGCCGCTCAAAGTCGGCGTTAAGCCAGCTGAGGAAGGCAAGCCGCTCATTATTCACCGGGAAGAAAAACAAGAACCGGTGGTTGAGGAAAAGAAATTTAAAGGTTTTGAGTTTCCATTTGAGTTCATGAAACCGAAAGAGGCGGCGACCGCCCCGCCGGTTAAGGTGAAGGTGGAGACGCCGGGCAAAAAAGTAGTCCACTACAGCGAATACCGGACGCCGCTTACGCCTTTTGGAAAACCAGAGGAAGAAATTATTGATCTTTCGACCTTAACCCGACGCGAACCGTCGCCCCCGCCAAGGGCGGTTAACGATGACCTTGACTATGACAATGACAAAAGAGAGTCACAAGTTATTAAACCAACGCCGGTACAAACTAAAGAGACTAAACCTGAAGAGAAGAAAGAATTTAAGGGGCCAAGTATAGAAGGGAACATTATAGATTTACGATGACTATGACAATGACTATGACAACGAAACAGGACAAGTACGGGTTTAGATTCCGGGAGTGGGATATTTACAAAGACGCAGGAGAATTCAGGAAAGAGGTTAATGAAGTCTTGAAAACTTATCCTAAAGAGGAGAAGTACGCTTTAATGGACCAAAGTAAAAGAGCTCTAAACTCCGTGGTTCTGAACATAGCTGAAAGCGCTAACAAGAATACCGATAAGGATATGCGAGTTTACATCAACCGAGCCCATAGCTCTTTGAATGAAGTAGTTGCTTGCCTCGATTGTGCTTTAGATGACGAGTATATAACTGAAGAGCAACATAAAATCTTTCTAGAAAAAGCGAGTAGCTTGGCAGGGCGCTTAAGGGGTTTTAATAACCGTTTGTCATCGTCATAGTTGGTGTCATAGTCATCGTCATAGTCATCGTCATAGTCATATGTCAACCTTTCAGGTTCCACAATTCATAGAACAAAAACCAAAAATCATTGGACCTTTTACGTTAGAGCAGTTCTTTTATATAGCGGGGGCGGGTGTTTTGAGTTTTATCGCTTTCTACATTTTTAACTTTTTCTTCTGGCTCCTTCTTACAATTCTCCTTGCCGGAATAGCGGTGGTTCTTGCTTTTGTAAAAATAAACGGCCAGAGTATGCCTACTATCATTAAATCGGCGTTTGGTTACCTTTGGCGGCCCCGGCTTTACACGTGGCAGAGAGCCATTTCTGAAACCGTCTTTGATGTTTCGGAGTTGGAAAAATTAAAAGAGACGAGAAGTAAAATGAGTATTCAGGAAAAATTAAAGTCCATTGCCCTAAACATCACAACCGGCAAAGTCTTCTCGCCCAAAAAATTCCGGCAAGAACAGGCACAATACCAAGTGGTCACTTATTTAACTGGAGAAAAAGAAGTGGCAAAAAGAGTAGATTTTCCTAAATGACTAATTACTAATTTCTAATGAAACCACAAATTTCTAATGACAAATTACCAAAACTTTTAGACATTGGGCATTTAATTATTTAAAAGTTTGATTAGAAATTAGATATTAGAAATTAGAAATTTTAAGGATATAATAAATGTATGGCTGAAGTAAGTTTGCCAACTCAAAAATTCGTTGAGATCAAATCAATAAAAGAGGGGGTGGTTCATCTTAAGAATGGCGGCTTGCGCAAGGTGCTTATCGTAAGCGGTATTAACTTTGACTTGAAGTCAGAAGCTGAACAAATGACAATTCTTTCAAGCTTCCAAGACTTTTTAAATACTTTGGACTTCTCGGTCCAGTTCTTTATTCATTCAAGAAAAATAAATATTAACCAATATCTGGAAATGATAAAAAACAGGAAAGAACAAGAAACCAACGAACTCTTAAAAATTCAAATTGAGGAATATATTGAGTTTATCCGTTCTTTTGTTGAAGAAAATCCAATTATCAGCAAAACCTTTTTTGTGGTGGTACCTTATGAAACAGCGGTTTTGACTACTAAAGCGAAGGGGCTTTTAGGGCTTTTCAAAACCAAGGGTGCCTCTTCGGAGAAAAACGAAAAAGAAGCAGCTGAAGAAAGAGAAAGAAAAAATATTGAACAGTTAAACCATCGGGTTGAGCAGGTTATAAACGGCTTGGAGCAGATTGGCTTAAGAGTAACTCCTTTAGAAGACGAAGAACTTACCGAACTCTACTACAATCTTTACAATCCTCAACTTATTGAGAAGAAAGGATTGGAGATTACGAGACAATGACTATGACTATGACAATTAAAAATAACAACAATGGCTAAAATTAAAATACCAAAATCATACGAACCGGGCGCAGAAGATACACCCAATATTATTGCACCAGCAGGGTTAGAAGTAAGTGCTAATTATCTAAAACTCGGAGATTACTTTGTAAAAACTTTTTTTATCTTCACCTATCCCCGTTACCTTGCAAGTGGCTGGTTTTCACCAGTTATAAACCTCGCTGAGATGATGGATATTGCCATTTTCGTTCATCCCATGGATACGGCTTTAGCTCTCCGAAACCTGCAAAAAAGGGTCGCCCAGGTTGAGGCGGAGTTAAGTGAAAAGGCTGAAAAAGGAATGGTCCGCGACCCCGTACTTGAGACAGCTTATCAGGACATTGAAAGTCTCCGCGACGCCCTTCTTCAGGCTCGGGAAAAATTGTTTCAAGTAGGAGTTTATATCACCATCTACGGCGCTGACCTTACAAGTTTAAGCAAACTGGAGAACGGGCTTGAATCACTGCTTGAGAGCAAATTAGTTTACATAAAACCGGCGCTTTTCAGACAGCTTGAGGGTCTAAATTCAATTCTGCCTCTTGCTCAAGACAATTTAGGGATCCACACTCCTTTAAACTCGGGGCCGGCATCATCAATTTTCCCATTTATCTCGCCTGACCTTACATCTGATAAAGGGATTCTTTATGGTGTAAACCTCCACAATAACAGTTTGGTGATTTTTGACAGGTTCTCGCTTGAGAACGCAAACAGTGTGGTGTTCGCCAAGTCCGGCTCGGGCAAATCTTACGCTACCAAGCTCGAAATTATCCGCTCACTGATGATGGGCACGAATGTTATTGTTATTGACCCTGAGAACGAATACCAGAATCTTGCAAATGCGGTAGGTGGCAGCTTCTTTAAAATATCGCTTACTTCGCCGAATCACATTAACCCTTTTGACATACCGATAATACCCGAAGGTGAGGAGCCGGCTGACGTTTTTAAGTCACATATTTTAAACCTCACTGGTCTTGTGAAATTAATGCTTGGCGAAATCACGCCGGAAGAGGATGCGCTTCTCGATAGAGCAATTACCGAAACTTATGCTTCGCGGGACATTACTGCGGAAAATTTTGGCAAAACCCCAGAACTCAATCCCCCTCTTCTCGAAGACCTCCAGACAATTTTAGAGAATACCGAAGGCGGCCAAATACTTGCGAAGCGTCTTGATAAATTCACTCATGGCTCTTACGCTGGCTTTACCAATGCACCGACCAATGTAGATATCAAAAATCGGCTGATTGTTTTCTCAATCCGCGACTTGGAAGATGAACTCCGACCGATTGCAATGTATATAGTTTTGAACTTTGTCTGGAATCTGGTGCGTTCAGAACTAAAACCGCGTCTTCTTATCATTGATGAAGCTTGGTGGATGATGAAATACAAAGATAGCGCTTCTTTCCTTTTTGGATTGGTAAAACGCGCCCGTAAATACTATCTTGGCGTAACTACCATTACTCAAGATGTTGAGGATTTCTTAAAATCTGATTATGGTCGGCCGATTATCACCAACTCCTCGATCCAGCTTTTGATGAAACAGGCGCCGGCTTCAATTGACGTTGTAGCCAAAGCCTTCAACCTCACTGAAGGCGAAAAAGCATTCCTCCTTGAGGCTGGTGTTGGTGAAGGACTTTTCTTTGCCGGCTTAAAGCATGTGGCCATTAAAATTATTCCTTCTTACACCGAAGACCAGATAATAACCACTGACCCGGAACAGCTTTTAGAAATGAAGGGCTTGAAAAAACAATGACCATAACGATGACAATGACTATTTTCTAAACGCATGGCTAATGTTAAAGGGAGAATTATAGAAAAAGCGGCTCTGAAGATAGCGCCGGAATTGGTCCAGAAAATGGAGGAGGCAATTGCAAAAGGCAACGATACCGTTATGTTTATTCTGCTGTTTATGCTTGCCGCCACTAATGATTTTCTCGACTACCTTGTCATCGGCTCAATCCCGTTTATCGGCGACTTTGTAGACATAACAACCACCATCATTCTCACGATAGTACTCTGGAACATAGGCGGCTTCATAAAATGGAAGGTGAGAATCATGATCTGGGCCGCGACGGCAATTGAAATAATCCCCGGCGGCGATATTGTCCCATTCTACACCCTTTCAATGTTCTATGGCTGGCACAAAATTAAAGAACTGGCAGAGTCGGGGGAGAAGGGATTAGAAGAGGCAGCTAAAGGGAGGTTGTCGCCCGAAGTTGCTGAAAAATTTAAAGCATTCCTATATGAATAAATCAAAAATTTTACAAGCTTCCGTCATTATCATGGTTATCGTCATGGTCATGGCTGCGCCTGCCGGCGCTCAAACACCGACACGGGTGCTCCTTAGTTGGCAAGCCAACAATTTCTATCCGGCTGATTACCCCGGCAAGGCGCTTGCCACCCGGAATACGCCAGTAACGGCAGCGGTTGAGGTCCTTCAAAACGGAAAGTTGGTTGATTTGTCGCGAGCGGAAATCACTTGGTACGTGGACGAGAAATCTCAGGGCCGGGCCGAGGGTTTAAAGGAGATTATTTTTACTGTTGGGGGGGCGGTAGGCGGCGGTCATTTTGTAAGAGTGAATATTCGTTTGGGTGAGGATACTTTCGAAGGTTCAATTCGCGTACCCATTTCTAACCCCATCGTTGTCTTGGAAACGCCTTACCCGGACGGTCTTGTGAAAAATGGAACAAAACCAGAGATAACCGCTGTTCCTTATTTTTTCAATACAAGGGTTTTTGAAGACCTAACCTTCTTCTGGCAGGTGGGCGGCGGCGAAATTAAAAACAGCGGCAATGACAATAAATTAATTTTGAACCTCGGCTATGTTCCGGCTGGAGAGATAATCCAAATCACGGGTATTGCCCAAAACACAAATAACCTCTTATTAGAGGTAGCGACATCAAGAGTAAGGTTAACAACTTATTAATAACAATTTTATGAAAAAAACCATACTTATAACCTTATTGCTGACTGTTGGTTATTGGCTATTAGCCCCTAATTTGGTGAACGCTTTTGAAATTCCTCTAACAATTACTTCACCAGAGAAAACAGTCAGCGGAGAAAATATTGCTAATTATATTGTAAGATTTTACTGGTTCGCAGTGGGTGCGGCCGGGATTCTAGCGGTGGGGGTGATTGTTTTTGGCGCGATCTATTATATGGTTTCAGCCCAAAACCCTGACAAACAAAGAGATGCAAAAAGTTATATTACTTCGGCTCTTTGGGGTGTGGCTCTGCTTTTGGGTTCATACCTTGTTTTAACAACGATTAACCCTCAAATCACAACACTTAAATCGCCGAGTGGGGGTTTAGGTGAGTGCCTTGGCCTTCAAGGAGAAAAGCCGGGTGTCAACTGCGTGCCAAAGCCGCCGCTGCCGCCCTGCACGGGTGCGGAAGGCGAAACGCCGGGCGAAAACTGCAAACCCTTCGGCTGCGGGCAAAACGTCAACGACCCCGCTTGTAGAAAAGAAATTGCCACCGCTTGCATAAACGTCTGGAGAGAATGCGAACTGGTTTATCCTGAAAAACCCGGATTCCAAACCACCTTTATTGAAAATGTAAAAGCTCCTTTTTTCAACTGTACCGACAAGGACTCTTGTGAAGAAGAAATTAAAATACAGTTTGTTGAAATTGACGCTGACAACGATAATCCCGTTACTCTCGTCGCTTACCCTTTCTACAAACTTTTTGATTCTAAACTGGCACCGGGCAAAAAGGTTGTGCAGGTAAGGTGCGCGGCGATCTACGCCAAGGACAAGGAGGGTGGGCCGTTTAGGCCAAAAAATGTCACCCTTCTCGGGAAATTTTGGGATTTGCTTGCAAAGGGCGGCCGAAGTATCGCTCCCGGGGAAACACCCGAAACGGACCTTACAACCACTCTGTTGGGTTGCCAGCCAGAATCTTACTACAAAAGAAACAACTGGTTGCCGCAGTAAAACTAAACTAAAATGAAACTGTCCTCCAAAATTCTTATAATCTCCGGAATAGGAGTCCTCGCAATTTTAGGAATCTATCTGGGTTGGCGAGCTATTACATCAGAACCGCAAGAAATCGAAGTTCCAACCTCTGGGGAAACACCATCTTCTCCTGTTGTTTCACTTAAAAAACTTTCCGACAGTCCGGTTTTTGATTTTTGGGTAAACCCATCAACAAACGAAGTCTTCTACTTTATGCCTGACGGTCGGGTCTTTACCGCTAAAGACGGTCCTGACTTAGAATTGTCAAAACAGACAATTAACGCATTAAACTTTATTGAGGTGGGACCGAAAAATGAAAAGATCCTCGCTGCTTTCGGCGACCCCCACTCTCGAGGGTGGGGAATATTTGACGTTGTTGACAGCGTATGGCGACCCCTGCCTTCCGAAATCGTAAACGCCGCCTGGGGTAAGAATAATGAAAAGTTAATCGTAATCGTCAAAAACGGTAATGATCTAAATCTCGCTGAAGCGGACATCGCCCAAACACCGCCATCCTATCGGACCCTTGTGAGGGACTTCCGATTAAAGGACATAAAACTGACCTATGTCCCAGAAAACCGATTAATCATAAACGAGCTTTTTTCAGCTTCATATGCTTCTTCTATTTGGCAACTTGACTTAGAATCGCTAAACTTCAATCTTCTGGTCGCACCCCAAAGGGGTTTAAACGTCCGGTGGTCTAAAGACAAAGATGTAGCTTTTATGACAAGAACAGACGCTGGTCTTATGATTTTGAATAATAACCTCCAAACAATCTTGTTGCCGACTTTCATTTCTTTGCCCGAGAAATGTACGGCTGGTTCCCAAAAAATATACTGCTTTGTCCCCCAAAATATTCCCTCTGACACCGTCTTACCTGATGACTATCTAATGAAAAAGTTCTTTTCTATTGATAATCTATCCGTTCTAGAGGTTGATTCTGGTGAAATCACTACCGCGTTTGTAAGCAACACCGGCAATATTCCTGCGGTTGACGCAAAAAACCCCCAGGTTCTTGGAGATAAAATTTACTTTGTAAACAGGTACGACAATCAACTCTACGAGCTCGGACTATAACATTGACAGTGACAACGACAGAACCTCGGTCGTTATAGTCATCGTCATTGTAGTGATAAGTGCTTAATTACCACCCGACGCTCTTTACCAGTGCCAACGCTTTCGGTTTTTAGTTCTGGATGGGTTGTAATCTCAAGATGCACCAGCCGTCTTTCATAAGCGTTCATTGGCGGCAATTCCACTTCTTCCTTCGTAATCATTGCTTTATGGGCTGCGGCTCTAGCAAGTTCGGTTATAAGCCGTTCTCGTTCCTTACGGTAGTAGTTTAAATCAACAATAACGGCTTTTTGACCGCGAAGCATGAGGTTTAAAACATGTTCTAAGGCTGGTAGCACTGTTGCAATGCGCGGCCCAAGCACCTCGTCGTGAACTATGATAGAGATTTTAGAATGCTCTTCATCTAATTCAAGCCGAATCGGTTCAAAGCCCATAAGGCGAAGTAGGTTTCTGGTTTTCTCTAACGCCTCCTTCATGTTCTATCTTTGGTAATTTTTTATTTATAATAACCTGCTGACCCAAAGAAAACAATACTGAAGTTGCCCAATAAAGACCCAGGGCGGCTGGAAAATTTATCAGAATGACAAAGGTAAGAACCGGCCCTATAACCACCATCAGCCGACCTGTTTCGGCAAATTGAGCAAGCAAGCCGCTGTTTTTTTTATCTTTCGCCTTTTTGGGTATGGTTAACTTGCTTTGTAAATACTGAAGGGTTCCGGCAACTGTTGCCAAAATTAAACTTCGCTCGCTTAAATCAATAAGTCCCAAAAATTTAAGATTACTAAAAACCTCGCTGGTAATTTCTTTTAAGAAAATTTGGTAGATAGCGATAAGAATCGGAAGCTGAAGCAAAAGCAGCAAAAATCCAGAAAGGGGGTTTAGGCGATATTTACGATAGAGAGCCATAAGTTTGCGAGCCTGCTCTTGTCGGTTGTCTTTGTGGTCAAGTTGAATGCGCTTGATATGAGGCTGAAGTCGAGCCAACAAAGCCTGGTCTTTAGCGCTTTTCCAAAAAATTGGAAAAAGAATGATGCGAATAAGGAATGTTAAGACAATTATTGCTAAACCTAAATCCTCAAAAACGATATGCTCATAAATAAAAATTAAAACCGAAAGCAGCGGCCCATAAATATAAGTGTCAAACAACTGAATCATACAACTCTTTCTTTAGTTCATTATATGTTAACTGGTCTGCCCCCGGTTTTACAATAATAAGAAGGGGTTTTTTGGAACTTTTTATAATTGGCTGGAGAACGGCTTTTATTCTTCTTTTTAAGAGATTTCTTTTAACGGCTTTTTTAACTACGTTTTTTTCTAAAATTATTATAAGTGATTTTTTGGACCTGCCGGAAATTTTTTTAACAACAAAGTGGGGCATTGTTTATAAACTAGGGCGTAAGTCGCTTTCTTTTTTTTCGGCGGCGGCGGCGCAAAATCGCCCGGCCGGGAGCGGTTCTTTTTCTTCTTAAAAAACCGTGGGTTCTTTTTCTTTTCTTTTTTTTAGGTTGGTAAGTTCGTTTGGGCATACCAAATTTATTAAAATTTACGAGCTTTTAGTAAAGTAAATTTTATCATAAATTTAAGCACCCACCTTATTTTTCGCTTTGCGAAAATTTTGGGGGGCGGCTATTGTGGTGGAAAACCGTTTTAGGGCTTCCCACAAGATATCCACAATTAAAACACAATTCTCATTTTTCTTCAATATTGCAAAGAACCTTATACTTTATCTATCATTAATACATTAATACATTGGAAAGCATAAATAGCAATTGGGCTTCAAGCGCTTTCTGGGTTACTAAATTATAATTACTAACAATGGATCCTAAAGAGATTTGGAAAACGGTTTTAGGAGAAATTGAGCTTCAGATCTCAAGGCCTAATTTTTTAACCTGGTTTAAGCATAGCGAGCTTTTAAGCGAGGGAAGGGAAGATGGGGTTGCTCTGGTGGGTTTGCCTAACAACTTTGCTAAAGAGTGGGTTAAAAACCGCTATCATAAAATAATTCTTAGCTCTTTGCGAAATATAAACGGTGCTATCAGACATATTAATTATGTGGTGATAAATCAAAATTCAACCTTAAACCGAATCAATCAAAAAAAGTTAAAAACGAGGTTCGCAATAAGTCCTCAGCCGACTTTAATGGAAGTTAAGGTTGATCCGAAGACAAATCTAAATCCTCGTTATACCCTAAACTCTTTTGTGGTTGGCTCATCAAATGAACTTGCCTACGCAGCAGTTCAAGCAGTTGTGAAAGAAGTGGGAAAAAAGTATAACCCTCTTTTCATTTACGGGGGGGTTGGTTTAGGAAAAACCCATCTTATCCAAGCGGCGGGAAATGAAATTTTGAATGTTTACGAAAAAAGAATTAACGTTTTATACGTCACCTCAGAAAAGTTTATTAATGATGTTGTTTGGGCAATTAGAAACAAACGGACAGAGGATATGAAGCGCCGCTACCGCGATGTAGATGTGCTTATAATCGATGACATTCAGTTTATCGGCGGCAAAACCTCTACAGAACAGGAGTTTTTCTACACTTTTAACGCTCTTCACGAAAACAACAAACAGATTATTATCTCCTCCGACCGACCCCCAGCTGCCATTCCTACTCTTGAAGAAAGGTTAAGGTCGCGTTTTGAAGGCGGAATGATTGCTGATATAAGCTATCCTGATTATGAACTGCGTCTGGCAATACTTAAAGCTAAGATTCAGGAACAGAACTGGCAGCTTCCAGAAAAAACCCTTGAATTCATTGCCGCTAAAGTTCAAAGAAACATCAGAGAGTTAGAGGGTGTGCTCAATAAAGTTGTATTTTACGAACAGTATAAAAATGAAAGGATTGACACTAAGAAACTTGAAGAAATAATAAGTGAAACAACACGAGTTTCCTCAAGAAACATAACTGTCGGTTCAATAATTAAGGCGGTGGCTGATTTTTTTGAAATTTCGCCCAATGAACTGATAGGAAGAAGTAGAAAAAGTGAAGTAGTTGAACCGAGACAAGTTTGCATGTACCTTTTAAGGGATATTTTAAAGCTCTCTTATCCTCATATTGGAGAAAAGTTAGGAAACAGGGATCACACAACAGCTATTCACGCCTGTGAAAAAATATCCAAAGATATTAACCAAAATCCCAATTTAAATCAGAAAATTCTTCTTATAAAAGAACGGGTGTATAAAAATGGAGGATAAACTCTTGATAAACTCTTAAAGAATTTTTAATTAGAGATACTTTGAAAGTTAATAAGGTTTAATTAACATTTTTTCCAGTTTTAAGTTTCAAAAATTAGTAATTAAAATTTAAAAAATTCAGTTTTATCTTCTTATCAACAAAACCTACAACTAATATTATTTATGAAATTAATATTATTAAAAACTAATTTAGTAGAAGCTCTTAATATTGTAGAAGGTTCTGTTGGTAGTAACGTCAACTTACCAATTTTAAAAAATGTGTTTTTAGGAACTGAAGATAACAGAATTATTTTGATTTCTACTAACTTGGAGCTTGCTACCAAACATTTTGTTGCCGGAAAAATTATAGAAACCGGTTCAGTAACCGTACCTTTTTCAGTTTTAAACAATATTGTTAAAAATCTAAATACTGAAAGAATTACTTTAGAAAAAAGAGGTAAAAATTTAACAATCCTTACTGATAACTACGAGGCTTCAATTTTAGGTCAAGAACCAAATGATTTTCCAATAATTCCGAATATCCAGAACAAAAAAAATTCAATAAAAATTAATATTAATGCCTTTAAAGAAGCTCTTACCAATGTTGCAGTAGCTTCACAGTATTCAGATTTAAGACCGGAGATAAGCGGCGTTTTTTTGAACTTCAACAACAAAAAATTAACCCTTGTTGCCACCGACAGTTTCCGTTTAGCCGAGATAATTCTTGGTCCTGAGTTAGTGCAGTCAAGCTTTGAAGAAGTAAAAACTATAGTCCCTTTAAGAACGGTTTCGGAAATTTTAAGAATTTTAAATATGGGGGAAGACGGCACGATAGAAATTTTTATCGATTCTAATCAAATTCTTTTTAAAACAGAAACTGATTATGTTATTTCGCGTCTTGTTGACGGCAACTTCCCTGATTATGAAGTTATTATTCCTAAACAAACCAAAAACGAAGCCATTCTTGCTCGAGAGGAGGTGTTAAACGCGATCAAATTAGCGAAAGTCTTTGCTGGTCGGGCAAACGACATAACTCTCTCCATCGGCGACAATAAAAAGTTTTTAGAAGTTTACTCAGCCGACAGCATGTTAGGCGAAAACCGTTACCGAATTCCAGTGAAACTTAAAGGAGATAAATTTAAAGTCGCCTTTAATTGGCGTTATCTTATTGACGGTTTTAAGATTTATAAAGGAAAAGAAGTAATTTTAGGAGTAAATGAGGTAGAAAAGCCAGTTTTAATTAAAAGTCTAAGCGAACCCCAATCACTTTATATTGTGATGCCTATTAAATCTTAACGGAAGACGATTACTGAAACCGTCCTTTCATTTCCTAAAATATCAGTCGCTTTCAGTTCAATTAAATTCTGAACGTCAATAGGTCCTAATAAGTAATATTCATAATGATAAAACTTGCCCCCCACATTAAAACTATTTGTTAGTTTCCGATTCAAATAAAGTTCAATTTTACTTAAACCGTTTTCCGCTTTAATATCAGCTGCAACCCTTAACGGTAAATTAACAAAACTGCCGTTTGAAGGACTGATAATATTGATTGTTACTGCTCGTGACTGGGGAGCATAATCTTCAAAAGTTACACTGGCCGGCAAAGGCAAGTTAAAGGCGGAAAAGTTAGAAACATTCACTCGAGCCCAATTAATAACCGCAGTTTCCCAATTGTAAAACTGGGGGTCATCCTCCGGATTTAATGGTTTTTGGCCTAAAGGATCATCTTTCTTTACATAAAAAAGAATAGAGTGAATCTGGGGAAATGTTTTGCCCAGGACTTGAGGAGCATATATTATGTTTCCGTTTAACATCGGTTTGTTGGCCGGCGGACCAAGCTCCGGCCGGGTAAATGTTTCAGGAGGATAATTATCAAGCACTTCTTTCATAAATTCGCTCCAAATAGGCACTGCCGCAAGAATACTTGAGCCCCGTCTTTCCATCGGCCGATTGTCGTTGTTGCCGGCCCAGACACCAACTACCAAAGACGGTGTGTACCCAATTGCCCAAGCGTCACGATAGTCATTAGTGGTACCGGTTTTTAAAGCCACTTCTCTTTCTGGAAAAACTGTAAGCGATAAACTTCTTTGAAAAAGTCCCGCCCTCAAGTCTTTATCAGAAAGAATCTGATTTACTATCCGGACATATTCCTCTTCAAAAACCCTTTTGCTTTTATCACTCCAGTCTTCAAGCACTTTCCCTTTGCTATCTTCAACTTTAATGATAAAAGATTGCTCATGACGCACTCCTTCCTGAGCAAGGGTAGCATAGGCACCAACAAGTTCAATCAATTTTACTTCACCCCCCCCCAAAATTAGAGAAAGCCCATAACGTCCCTTTTCTTTGAGAGTGTTTATACCAAACTTATGAATAGTTGATAAAACATCATCAAAACCTGCCAAGTACAAGACCTTTACCGAAGGAACGTTAATTGAATGGGCTAAACCTTCTTCAAAAGTAACCGGCCCCCTGAAGCTGTTGTCAAAATTTTGGGGGTGAAAACACTCATCGTTTTTATTAGAAAAATCAACTACTGCCGGACACCGGGAGTCTTGGGCCTTAAACTCAGTCGGCACATCAAAAATTTTAGTTTTAGGATGATACCCTTTCTTGAAAGCTATAAGATAGGCAAAAGGCTTCAGGGCGCTGCCGGGTTGACGCAGGGCCTGCATAGCGACGTTAAAATTTCCTTCGTTTTCAATCTCAAAGTAATCGCGAGAACCAACTAAAGCAAGAATCTGACCAGTTTTAGGATCCTGAGCTACTAAAGCAGCATTTCTGCCAGCATAAAGTTCTTCATTACGTTTTGCCCCCTCTTTTACGAGCCGTTCAGCAATCTGCTGCATTTCCCAATCTAAGGTCGTTATAACCTTAAGACCGCCGTTTAAGAGCATGTCTTCCCCATAACGGTTTTCAAGATACCCTCTTACCGTCAAGGAAAAATGAGGCGCTAAAATTTTACCTAAAGAAGGCGGAGCAAAGACAATTTCCTCTTTTTGGGCTTTCTTTTTCTCCTCTTCGGTGATAAAGCCAAGTTCAACCATCCTTTCCAAAATGTAATCGCGTCGCTTGAAAAGCTCTTCTTTATGACTGCCCCAAGGTGAGTAGAAACTCGGTGCCTTGGGCAGGGCTGCGATTATTGCCGCTTCTCCTAAAGTAAGCTCAGAAGCCCTTTTATTGAAATAAGTCAAACTTGCCGCCTCCACGCCGTAAGCGTTTGAGCCGTAAGGTATTTGGTTTAAGTAGAGAGAGAGTATCTCATCCTTACTGAATTTTGATTCTATCCCTATCGCCAGAATTAGTTCTTTCAACTTTCTTGTTAAGGTTCTTTCTCTTGAAAGAAAGGCGTTTCTTGCAAGCTGCTGAGTGATAGTTGAACCGCCCTGACTGATGCGGCCCTCTTTTAAGTTGATAAGCAACGCCCTTATAATCGCCTTAAAATTAAAAGCTGGTTGGTTGTAGAAATTCGCGTCTTCAGCCGCAAGCGTCGCCTTTTTTAAAAACTCAGGAATTTCCTCAAAAGGAATAACTGTTCTTTTTTCTTCGCCGTGAATTTCGTAAAGCAGAACCTTACCGGTGCGGTCATAGAGTTTTGTCGATTCGCTTACTCGCCGGGCGGTCAATTGTTGAGGTGAGGGCAGATCTTTTATTAAAATCGCGGCATAAATTGATAAGACAGCAGCTAAAAATATAACAGAAGTAAAAATTATTAAAAAAATTGATAACAAAACATGTCTTTTGGAAAGATAAAAGCCTTTCCGCCGTGATTTAGTTGGTTTACTTTTTACCACTGCTTCTTAATTTTATAACGCCTCCTCGGTTTTTCAAAACAAAAACCCCCCACAAAGTCGGAGAGGTTTTTGTTTAATCTTCAATTAATACTCTAAATTCTCATCTTCATCACCGTAATCTTCCTCATCTCCACCACCGCCATCTTCCTCGCCCCCCCCTTCTTCTAAATCACCAAATTCTTCTTCATCCTGGGCAATTACCTCTTTTAGTTCTAAATCAAAAATAGCCATAGTTAAGTTTTGGAATACGACCTTTTTACCACTTCAGCTTTTAATATTTTAAAGAAGTATAACTAAGAGTTTTTAGGTGTCAACCCCCTTATTTACTACTTATTTACTACTTACCGCAATCGCAATAGCTAAGGCATCACTTATATCGTAAGCTACTTTTTGAGGCCCAATGTTAAGGAAAAGATTCACCATTTTGGCTACTGCCTCTTTTGGGGCCCGGCCGTTCCCAGCGATTGAAAGTTTCACTTCATTCGGCCCCACCTCAAATAAAGGAACATTGCTTTTGCTTATTATGTTTAAAATCACGCCTCGTGCCTGAGCAACCTCAAAGGCACTTTTTTGATTTTTTACAAAAAATAATTTTTCTAAACCAACTCTTGCTGGCCTCACCCTCTTTAAAAGTTTTTCCATAGCTTCTTCTAAAACAATTAGACGTTTTTCATAATTTAGGCGAGGTAATTTAATAAGGCCGCCCTCCAAGTAGCTGAGTTCGCCATCTTCTTTTTTGATCACGCCGTAGCCGACCTTTACGCTTCCTGGATCAATACCCAAGATAACCATAATTATGACAAGTTTGTATAAATTTTTTGAACATCGTCATGTTCTTCTAAAGTCCGGATTAGGTTTTCTGTTTTTTCTTTGTCTTTCTCGCCAACCCCTTGTTTAAATTTTGCTCTCCAACCTGAACTTTCTTCAACAAAAGCCCAGCTTGCACTACCAGGCGGAACTAAACGGCCCCCCCAATCTTTAAGTAAAGTTTTAATCTCTTGAATTGTCCGATTTTTATTGTCAGTAATCGCCTGAATTATTAAAGCAACGCCGCCCGGTCCATAAGCTTCTATAAGAATCTCTTCAAGTTTTTCGGCCTGGATTTTAACTCGCTTTATTGCCCTTTCAATATTTTCTTGAGGAACATTAAACTGCCTTGCTTTTTCTATAAGAGCCTTAAGACGAGGATTAAATTCGGGTTTTGACTCTTTTTTTGCCGCAACCGCAATCGCCTTTAAAAGTTTTGAGAAAAGAAGACCCCGCTTTTTGTCAGCCGCCCTCTTTTTTTCTTTTACCTGTTTCCATTTACTGTGCCCGGCCATTTTTATTCTTCGTAGACAACTTCTTTTTCTGGGACAAAAGAAGGATCCAAAGGTAAGGTAAACCAAAAAGTGCTGCCCCTTCTTAATTGTGATTCAACTCCAATATCGCCGCCATGACGTTTGACAATGTTTTTAGTAATATAAAGACCAAGACCGCTACCGTTTGGTTCTACTTGGCTAGCATTTGAGCCGCGGTGGAATTTTTTAAAAATCTTACCCAAGTCCTCTTGAGAAATGCCTATGCCATTATCGGAAATTTTTATTCTAACAAAACGTTTTCTATCCCCCGTTTCTTCCAGTTCTAAGTTAACCCCCCCTCCTTTTGTGTTGTATCTTACCGCATTATCAAGAAGGTTGGTAAGCGCAATACCAAGGCGGTTTGGGTCGGCCCTTACCTTGTACTTTTGCGAGGGAGCGTTAAAAGTAATATTAATATCATGTTCCTCAGCTACTGGTTTTATATGAGTGATAATCCGGTTAATAAACTCAACTAGTTCAATATCTTCAAATTTATAACCGAATTTACCTTCCTCAATTCTTGCTGCGTCTAACAAGTCGTTTACTATCTTAAGCATCCGCTCGGTGAGCCCCCGACTGGTTTTTAAAGTTTCCAGTAGTTCTGGTTTTTCGCTAAAGCTTAAATTTCGGCTGAGATTTTCTAAAGACCAAGCAAGAGCTGTAAGCGGGGTGCGAAGCTGATGAGCGGCAACGCTTATGAATTCATTTTTGGCCCGCATTACCTCTTTCTCCCGCGTCTCATCACGGATTACCTTTATAAAACCAATCACTTCTCCCTTTATATTTAAAAGGCGGTTTAGGGTGGTATGGAGCAAAAGAGGCGGGTCTTCCAGTTCTAACCGGACTATTTGCGGCCAGGAGCTAGGAGAAAGTTCTGTCAGGGAAGGAGCAAGGGTTGGGAAAAGGACTTGGGTGAGGGTCTTAAACTCTTTATGCCGAATCATCTGAGGAGTTATTTTTTTACCAATAACATCATGAGCTTTAACTTCCAAAATCTCTTCAGCTGCCCGATTTAAATTTAGAATTTTAAAATCAGTATCATAGATAATAATACCATCTTTAAGATTTTCTGTAGCGGCCCGGAATTCAAGAGTTTTAAGCCCTGCCTCCGCCGAGAGTTTAGCAAGGCGGAGATAACCGTTTATAACAACAACTCCTACGCCAAAAAAAACTAAAAGCATTATTACTGCAAGAACTCCGGGTGCAAAAGCAATGTTTACTCCCAAAACAAGAACGGTCAGAACTAAAATAGTAAAAAGGGAGACAAACTCCGGCGTCCTGAGGTAATTTTTTAACTCCTTAAAGGTTTGGAGAAATTTTTTGAACATAATAAAGATTACCCAAGTTCTTTCCACTTTTTACTTCAACCTGAAGAGGCACGGAAAGTTTGTAAATCCGCTCCATAATCTCTTTCACTTCTCGAGTAACTTCCTTAAGGATATCATCGCTTACCTCAAAGAGCAATTCATCATGAATAGTAAGTACTAATTTTGCTTTAGAACCGAGCCAGCCCCTTTCTTTTAATTTTTTAAAAGTTTCAATCATCGCCAGCTTTAAAATATCGGCTCCTAAACTTTGGATAGGCATATTAATGGCGGTCCGATCAATCTCGGCTTCCGCTTGCGGTGAGACTGATAAAGCATTTAAAAACCAACGTCTTCTGCCGTTTTCGTTCTTGATATAGCCGAAAGTTCTAGCTTCGTTTTTCATTCTATTCTGCCAATCTCGAACAGCTGGAAAATCTCGAAAGTACTCTTCAATGAAATTTTTTGCTTTTTCAGCAGGAATACCGCTTATGCTACTTAAAGCTTTTGGCCCCATACCGTAGATAATTCCAAAGTTTAAGATTTTTCCCGCTCGCCGCATTGTTTCGGTAACTTCCTCCAAAGGCATATTAAAAACCTGAGAAGCAGTAACTTTATGAATGTCAACTCCTTCTTGAAAAGCCTTACGGAGTTTTTTATCTCCTGACAGGTGAGCTAAAAGCCTAAGTTCAATTTGGGAGTAGTCAAAAGCGAGAAAACTTGAGTCTTGTTCTGCTTGAAAAGCAGTCCTTAATTTCTTTGACCACTTAGATTCCTGAGGAAGGTTTTGAAGGTTGGGTTCTTGGGAAGAAAGCCGACCGGTTGCCGTGCCGGTTTGGAGAAAAACGCCGTGAACTCTACCATTGTCTCCCACCAACTTAATAAACGGCTTTACAAAAGTAGAGTTAATTTTGAAGTTTTCTCGGTAATCAATAATTAGACCGACAATAGGGTGTTTTTCTTTTAGTTGCTTTAAGATATCTAAAGCTGTTGAGCGAAAACCCATCATGGTTTTTCTGATTTTTTCCGATTTAATGCCTAATTTTTCAAAAAGCACTCCTGCTACCTGGCGGGAAGAGTTGATATTAAAAACCATCCCCGCCTCTTTATAAATATTTTTAGCGACCACTTTCAGCTCCTCTTCAATTTCCCTTTCTAACTCTTCAAGAAGCGATACATTTACTCCAATTCCCCACTCTTCCATTTTCGCCAATACCTCGATAAGCGGCATCTCAATTTCTTTAAAAACCCGCTCAAGTTCATATTCTTTTATTTTTTCTTTAAATAACCGATAAAACTCGAGCAGGATGTCGGGACGGCCTTCTTTTACGTCCCTTAAAAGAAACCTTTTTGAAAGTGAATTTAAAGAAAGGTCTTTTTGGTCAGGGTCAAGGAGCCAGCCCGCAATTTTCAGGTCATAAAGCGGCGGAGTCGGAGTTATGTTGCGCTTAAACAGCTCTTTTAGGAGCGGTTTCCAGTCAAAAGCAATTTTTGTTTTAGGAGAATTTAGTTCTCTGATATTTTGTAGAATATCATCAAGGTTGGTTACAACAAGCACATCTTCTTTTAACGGTTGGGCAGTTTTTTGAGGCTCTTGTTTTGGGGAAGGCTTTTTAGAAAAAACATCAAAACTTCTTTTAACTAAACTTTGAAACCCAAGATAGGTGAAATATCTAATAATTTCCTGAGCTTGGGGGAGAGTAAAGATCAAATTATTTTCTTCAACCTCAAGCGGAACCCGAGGTTCAAGGGTAACAAGTTTTTTGGAAAAAAGCACTTGGCCTTTGTAACTTATAAGTTTTTCTCCGAGTTTGTCGCTGGGTTTTAACCTTTTATACAAGTTTTCCAAGTTTTTATATTCTTGAAGAATCCGACTTGCGGTTTTAGGGCCAACACCCGGTACGCCGGGAATGTTGTCAGAAGGATCGCCAACTAATCCTTTCCAGTCCGGCAGTTGGTTTGGTTTTAAGCCGTAGCGACTCTTTACCGCCTCTTCGTTGTAAATAACAGTTTCACTTACCCCCTTTTTAGGGATCTCTACCACTACTTTGTTTTTATAAACAAGCTGGAGGGTATCCAAATCACCGGTTAGGATTACAATTTTGAACTCTTTTCTCCCCTTAAAAATTTTAACCAAGGTAGCGATTACATCGTCAGCTTCAAAGCCGGCCGCCTCAAAAGTAGGAATGTTGAAATTTTGGAAAAGTTCATGAGCCCTCCTAAGCTGAATTACCAGTTCTTTATCAATCTTAGGCCGCTTGGCTTTATAGTCCTTAAAAAGCCCCTCACGAAAAGTAGGTTCTGGTCGGTCAAAAGCAGCAGCAATATAATCGGGTTTTTGTTCTTTTAAAATCTTAATCAAGGTGCTGGCAAGGCCATAAATAGCACCGATTGGTTCACCTTCCGGCGTAGTTAGGGGCGGCAGAGCATGATAAGCCCGGTGAATTAAAGAATTGGCATCAATTAAAAGAAGGGTTTTCATAATTATTTATAATCTAACCTCCTTAACGTCATTACAAGACGTTAATATTGATTATTCTTTCATTCTCTTTTTGCCCATGATCTAACTTTATCCAGATTATATTCTTTGGCAGGAACTTTTTGATTTTATCAGCCCATTCAGTAATGATTATGTTTTTGGGGTTCCTGATGATTTTTTTAAAACTGAGGGCGGATAGTTCTTTAGCATTTTTGAGACGATAGCAATCAACATGGAACAGAAATTGGTAATTAGTTATTGGTAACTGGTAACGGCGGAGAATTAAAAAAGTTGGGCTCAAAAGGCGGCGCTTAAGACCTAAACCGTGAGCAAAACCTTGAATAAAAGTTGTTTTGCCAGAACCAATCTGGCCTCTAAGCCCGATTATAAAAGCACGAGATTTGCTTTTATAACTTTTTATTTCTTTAGCAAGAAGGCCGGCGATTTTCTTGGTTGTGGTTGGCGAAAGTGACAAAATCTCCATTCCTAAAGAAAGGAAGTTCTAAAAGGAAGCCCCAGATGCTGGTAGGCGCTTCTTGTTGCAATCCGGCCAAGTTGGGTTCGTTCCAGAAAACCTAAGCTCATCAAAAAAGGTTCATAAACTTCTTCAATGGTACCGGGGTCTTCGTTTAGAGCAGCTGATAGCGCCCTAAGCCCCACCGGCCCGCCGTTAAATCTTTTAATGATCACCTCCAGGAGATTACGGTCAGCGGCTTCAAGTCCAAGTTCATCAACCTCAAGCATTTCAAGGGTTTTCCCAACCACTTCTTCGTCAATCACGTTTTTCTTATAGACTTGGGCATAGTCGCGGGAACGTTTCAGCAAGCGGTTTGCCACCCGGGGAGTAAAACGCGAAGCTCGGGCAAGTTTTTGAACAGCTTCTGGCTTGATTTTGATATTTAAGATTTGAGCCGACCTCCTCAAAATTTTTTCTATATCTTCTAACCGATAGTAGTCAAGACGAAAAATTGCCCCAAAACGCGAACGGAGGGGATTGGAAATCAAACTAGCCCTCGTTGTTGCGGCAATCACCGTAAAAGGTGGCAGGTCCAAGGTAAAAGTTCGAGCTCCTGGTCCCTTGCCAATAACTAAATGGAGTTTTCTTGTTTCAAGGGCAGGATACATAATTTCTTCAGCCAGTTTATTGATCCGATGAGCCTCATCAATGAAAAGAATTTCATAAGGTTCCAGATTAGAAAGAATAGCGGCAATGTCGCCAGCTCGCTCTAAAGCCGGCCCTGAAGTTGCTTTTACCCCTACCCCCATCTCCTTGCCTATAAGATAAGCTAAGGTAGTTTTACCAAGCCCTGCTTGACCGTAGAAAAGAATGTGGTCGCAGGGTTCTTTTCGTTCCTTTGCCGCTTTCATTATGAGTTGGAGATTTTCTTTTATTTTCTCCTGACCAACATAGTCACTCCAATTTACAGGCCTCAAAGCTAACTCCAGGCTTGGGTCCTCATTATTATTAAACTTTTGAAATTTCTGGCTGGGCATATCTTAGCTAAAATTAGGAGCTATTGACAAAGAGTTATTTTTATGCTATCTTTTTAAATAATCTTCTGTTGTCCCTTCTTGACAGAGACCTGTGGGCAAGGGGTTTCTTTGGAGAATCTTTAGGACTGTTTGGTTCCGACTGGGCAGCTCCTCTCCAAGAAATCCGTTCTCTCTTCCGTAGAGCTTTGCTTTTTAAGCATTTGCCCACAGATCTATTTTAGGAAGGAGCTTTTATTTTTATTAAGTTAACCAAGGTACAGGACCAGTTAGGCGTACCACCTCTTCCATGCTCGTTATTCCCTCTAGCACCTTAAGAATCCCATCTTCTTGCATCGTAACCATTCCTTGAGATTTTGCCAAGTTCTTAAGCTCAATTTCATTGGGATTTCTGTAAATCGCCTCTTCAATGTTTTCATTTATCAAAAACAGCTCAAAAATTGACGTTCGACCCCGATAACCTAAGTTGCCGCATTCCTTACAACCATTCGGTTCATAAATTTTGAAAAGTTTATAGGCGCCCCTATCCACTCTTTCAGGCAGTCCCCTTAAAAATTTTTCAATTTTGACACCAAGTTCAATTTCTACTTTCTTTTCTTTTTTACAGAAAGGACACAAAAGACGAATAAGTCGTTGGGCGATTATCAAACTTAAAGCCGGCGCCATAATTTGGGGCTTTACTTCTAAATCAATCAGCCGGGGGATAGCGCCTACCGCATCGTTGGTATGCAAAGTTGAGAACACCAAATGGCCAGTTAAAGAGGCGTTCAGGGCAATTTCTGCGGTTTCTTTATCGCGAATCTCGCCAACCAGAATCACATCAGGGTCTTGTCTTAGAATTGACCTTAAACCGTTAGCAAAAGTATAGCCAGCGTCAGGGTTAACTTGAGTTTGAGAAATACCGACCAAATGGTATTCAATCGGGTCTTCGATGGTGATTATTTTTATCTTTGGCGTTCTAACTTTTCTTAAAAAGGCATAAAGGGTTGTTGTTTTACCGGAACCAGTGGGACCAGTGTTTAAAATAAGACCATTTGGTTTTTGAATTTCAGCCAAAACAATTTCTAAATCATCCTTCCGGAGACCTAAATCTTCTAAATTGACTTTAAGCGCCCGCGGGTCAAGAATGCGGAGCACTACCGTTTCACCATACTCTGAGGGAATCACTGAGGTTCTTACTTCAATATCGCGGTCAGTAAGAGTAATGGTAAAACGACCATCTTGGGGCTCCTCGCGAATGTTGAGTTTTAAATTGGAAAGCAGCTTAAGGCGAGTGACAATTGAGTGGTATTTTTGTTTTTCAAGGTTGTTATAAGCATTGTAAAGGAGACCATCAATTCGGACTCGGATTAAGCCCGCTTTTTCGGTTGGTTCAAAGTGGATATCAGAAGCCCGAAGAGCCATGGCGGCGGCGAGGATTATCTCCAAAATTTCCGAAGTATAAGGACTTTTGAAAGTTTCAAGTTCTTTACCCAAATCTTCCAGGCTTTTTATACCCCCTTCAAGTGTTTCAAGTTTTTCCTTGCTTAGTTCTATCCGGCCGCTTATTTCTTTTGCTTCCGGGGTCACATATTGATAGTAACTCCAAGCATGAGCCAGGCTGGTTTTTGAAACAACCACCACTTCCAGCTCATAACTTTTTTTAAGTTTTTCAATAAGCTCTCTGGTTTTTGGGAGATCGGGATCAAAAACCGCAAGCACCAACCTCTTCCTTATAATTTGGAGCGGTACAGCGAACGCTTCTTTTGCCTCTGCCTCGGGTACAAGTTGCATTGCCTTTATTTCTGTCGGTACCATTACTGAGATAAGGTCTAGATAGCGAAAACCAGCTTTTTCTGCTCGGCGCTTAGCGTCTTTTTCTTCTACCTCCCGGCGTTGGCGCTTCAATTTTTCAGCTAGCTCTTTAATTTGAGCCATTAGTTTTAGATTATCTTTTTTAGCGCATTCTTACAAGTTAGGGAGATGAGAATCTTTAGAATTGACAAAATTTATAAAATTTGCATAATCTGGTTAGAACATCGTATAGGTGTCTCGACTTAATAGGAGAATTTATGACTAAAAAAATCAGTTTGAGAGACCACCTCGACGTGCGTCGAGCTAGATTATTTTGGCTTGGCGAGTTGAGTTGGGAAGAGAAAGCTCAAGTTGAGTTGCACACCAAGGAGTGCGACGAGTGCAACGAGTATCTCGAGACAATAAAGGAGATACTCTTTGAAGAAAGAAAATTCCTGGGGGGCGAGGAAGAAGGTAAGTAGTGCCTCAACTGACCCCCCAGTGTATTACAGCGCCCGTTCTTTTCAGAAAGCGGGCGCTTATCGTTTATAATTACTTCATGCCTGAGATGCCAGAGGTTGAGACCATTGTCCAAGGCCTCAACAAAAAAATCAGAAACCGGAAAATTTTAGATATTTGGACTGACTGGCCAAAGTATTCCTTTTTACGCAAATACGTCGTCGGTAAAAAAATTATAGATGTGAGCCGCCGCGGCAAGAACGTTTTGATTCATTTATCAGACAACCACCTTCTTTTGGTTCATCAAAAAATCAGCGGTCATCTTCTTGTGGGCAAATGGGTCAAGTTTTCCAATCTATCAACCTTTAAGGTTGATAGCTTGCCGGAGGGGTGGCAAAAACAGAAGTGGGTGCCGGTTGCAACTAAAAGTTCGCCGCTTTGGGATCCGATGAACAGGTTTATCCGGCTGATTTTTTTCTTGGACAACGGCAAGATGCTTGCTCTTTCAGATTTACGGAGATTTGCAAAAGTTTTATGCGGCCCCAAAGAGATTATTTATAACTTACCTGACTTGAAAAACTTAGGACCAGAACCGCTTGATAAGAATTTTTCTTTTAAAAAGTTAAAAGAGTTATTTAAAGGTAAAAAGGGGAAAGTTAAGCAAATCCTAATGGACCAGAATTTTATCTCCGGCATTGGTAATATCTATTCCGACGAAATTCTGTGGCTTGCAAAAATCCACCCCTTACGTCGGTTAGAGCAACTCAAAGAAAAAGAACTTCAGGCGCTTTATAAAGCGATGAGAGCGGTTCTTCAAAAAGCCCTCCAGCTTAAAGGGACTTCAATTGATGATTACCGCACTGCTTCAGGTGAGCGAGGAAGATATGATTTAGTACGTTATGTTTACCAACGGGAAGATGAGCTTTGTTCGCGCTGTAAAACCAAGATAAAAAGGATTAAAATAGGGACAAGATCAGCGCATTACTGTCCTAAATGTCAGAGGATATAACTATAACAATGACGATCCCAGCAGTCCCACTGCAGGGAGATTAGAATCAAGGCTATTGTCATAATTATTATCATGGTCATTTTTCTCTATGGCGAAGATTCCTACCGCCGTAATCAAAAAGTTAAAGAACTGGTAGAGGTGTATCAAAAAAAATATCCGGCCCTTGAGGTAAGGATTTTTGATTTTGAAGAGGAACCCGAATCTTGGGTTAAAGTTAAGGACTTTTTAGGCCAATTGTCGATGTTTGCTAAAACCAAGCTGGCGGTGGTTAAAGAAGCAACAGCTGTAATCGAAACCGGCTGGGTTGAAGTTGTTAAAAATCAGCTTAAGACCCCAGAAACATTTGTTCTTTTATCAGACCAGCGAAAAGCGGGAAAAGAATTTAATTTTTTATTGAGGAAGCCGGTTGAACAACATTTTTTCCCAGAACTTGAAGGTCAGCTGCTTTTTGCTTTCCTAAAAAAAGAGTCCCAAAAAAGGCAACTTACTTTCAGCTACGACGCCTGGAAATTCTTCTGTATTTATATTGCCAACTCCCTAAACAGAAGCTTGCAGGCAGTAAACGACCTTGAGAAAATTGCTTTGGCCGGGTTCCCCCAACCAATTTCTCTTACAGACCTTCGGCTTGTCATTCGTTTTGAAAAGCGAGAAGCAGTTTGGAGAGCTGCCACCGAAATTTTAAGCAGCAATTTTCGGGGTCGGCGGCTTGGCCTCCTTGAGAGAATTTTGCTTCAAAAAGAAGCGCCGAATTACCTTTTCAACTCCTTAGCTTACCAAGCAGACGGTCGGCAGGCTCTTAACCTTGCTGACTACGATATTTTTGTAAAAAGCGGCGGTTTAGAGTACGAGGAAGCGCTTACTGACTTTGTAATTAGTAACTGGTGATTGGTAATTAGGAAATGCCGAACCAAATACTATTTACTGATTACTAATTTCCGGGTCAGTCTGGATTTTAAGCGATTGGCTTTGTTTTTCTTAATGTAACCGGTTTTAGCGACCTTATCTAAAACTTTGTAAACCTGCGGCAGAATAGCACGGGCTTCTTCAATCTTGCCTTCGGCAATAAGCTTTTTGAAACTTTTAGTAATTTCTTTTATTTTCTGTTTGCGTTCAAGATTGCGGCACCGGCGGCGGATATTTTGCCGCAATGCCTTTTTAGCTGATTTAGTAATGGGCATAATAATAGTAATTAGTAACCAGTAATTAGTAATTAGTCAACTCCCGACTTATAATAGTATTGTATGATTTATTCCCTTCAAGGGAAAATAAAAGGAGTTGGCGACTCGTTTGTAGTTGTAGAAACGGGCGGGGTCGGCTTCAAGATTTCAAGCGACAGCCGGACGCTTAGAAAACTCTCTAAAGCAGAAGGAGCGGTCAAGCTTTTTTGTTACCCCTACTTCCGGGAGGAGCGGTTTGAGCTTTATGGGTTTTTAGAAGAAGAAACTCTTCGTCTTTTTGAGCTTCTAAACACCGTTGCCGGCATTGGGCCCAAGACAGCGTTGGGTATTTTAGACATTGCTCCAGTTGCTAACATCATGGCCGCCATTATTGAGAAAAAAGCAGATTTCCTTACTCAAAGCTCTGGTATCGGCCGCAAAACAGCCGAGCGGATAATCTTGGAACTTCACAGTAAGATTAAGCTTCCCAAAGCAAAGGTTCTTGCTGAAAAAATAGATATTGACCGGGAAATTGAAGAAGTACTCGTGGGCTTGGGTTACGCCAGGAATGAAGTCAAAAGAGTAGTTGAAGCAGTGCCAGCGGAGGCAAAAACATTGGAAGAACGCCTCAGGGCCGCCCTAAGAACACTTAGTCGGGTAAAATAAGAAAAGAGTAATGCTTGATAAGTTTTTAAGGTTTTTAAAAAAATACATTGTCCCCCCCCTTTTTTTCCGGTTAGTCCAGCGTCCTTACCACTACCTTTTAGCTTTCCTTGGCAGTTTTTTCTACAGTGCGCCGTCCAAAAATCTTTTTGTTTTAGGCGTAACCGGCACCAAAGGCAAAACTACAGCTCTTGAACTTATAAACGCGGTTTTGGAATCAGCCGGTAAAAAGACAGCGCTTTTTTCTTCAGTGATCCGCAAGATCAATAAAAAGCGAGAGAAGAACTTCTTCGAGAACACCATGCCAGGCCGGTTCGCCCTTCAGAAATTTTTTCGCGAAGCAGTCAAAGAAGGATGCGAGTACGCCTTGGTTGAAGTAACATCAGAAGGAGTAATCCAGCATCGCCACCGGTTCATTCATTGGGATGCGGCGGTTTTTTTAAATATCCACCCTGAACACATTGAAGCCCATGGAACATTTGAAAAATATCTTAAAGCTAAACTAGATTTTTTCCGTGAGCTTGAACATTCTTCTAAGAAAAAAAAATATTTTTTTGTGAATAAGAACGACGCTCATGCTTTAAACTTCAAAAAAGCGGCCAGTTCAGTAAAAGGTGGCATTATTATAAGCTTTGGAGAGGAAGAGATAAAGCCGCTTGCCGGAGACAATCAAGAGCTTTTGTTTAATCTACCGAACGCTGCTGCTGCTACTGCAGTGGCAAAAGCGCTCGGCATCAATCAAGAAACGATTGAAGACGTTCTTCGGAATTTCAAGGGCCTGCCGGGACGTTTAGAGTTTGTTCAAAAGGAACCTTTCAGTATTGTTATTGACTACGCCCACACGCCGGATTCGCTTGAGAGATTGTATAAGTTTTTGAAAAATCAGCTCTCAAATGTCAATCAGAGGTTTGTGTGTGTCTTTGGTTCAGCTGGCGGCGGTCGGGACAAGTGGAAACGGCCGGTCTTGGGCAAAATCGCCGCCCAATACTGCGATCAGATTATTCTTACCAATGAAGATCCCTATGATGAAAATCCAGCTCGTATTCTCGACCAAATTGAAGCTGGATTTAAGCGAAACCCAGATGATAAGATACAAAACCTAAACTACCTGAAGATTCTTGATAGAAAAGAAGCGATTGAAAAAGCCATTTCTTCAGCTCAAAAAGGCGATGTGGTGGTGATAACAGGCAAGGGCAGCGAAGAATGGATTCACGTTGCTCAAGGAAAGAAAATACCTTGGAGCGATAGAAAAGTTGTGGAAGAAATCCTGGGTCAATATAAAGAGGTTCAAACTTTCAAATACTGACGTTAATTTCAGGGATCGAATTTCCAAAATCGTATGCGCTATAAAATTTTACCCCATACCGCTGATCTTCGGCTTAAGGTTTACGGCAAAAACTTGCCTGAACTTTTTGAAAATGCCGCCTTAGGTCTGGCGCGCGTTTTGTACAAGGATGCCGAGAGAAAAATAAAACTTAGCCGCGGCGCGGAAAAAATAAGCGTTGAGGCTGATGGAACAGAAACGCTCTTGGTGGCTTTCTTAAACCAGATTCTTGCTCTTTCAAACATCAATAAAAAGGTTTACCCGAAAGTGAAAATTTTGTATTTCTCGCCTCAAAAAATCGAAGCCCAAATTTCAGGTGTTCCAACGGAAGGCTTTGACGAAGACGTGAAGGCGATAAGCTACCACGGACTGAAAATAGAAAAAAAGAGAGACAAGTTTTTCGAGATGGTAGTTGTTCTTGACATCTAGTTTTAAGATAGAATATTTTAGTTTCAGTCAACCTTAAATATAAACAGTAAGAAGGATATATGACCCCCCTTTACCTACTTATCTAACTTGAATTACTAAATAACCTTACGATCGTAAGGTTATTTAGGAGATAATTATTTTATTTCTTTTAAAGTACCGGTTTTGTTAATTTCTAGGAATTCAATATAGCTTGTTAATTTCAAGTCATTTAAATCGCGCAAGGGTTCTTCAGAGATTTTCACCTGATTTTATTCAGGATAAAGACGTTTTGTCTCCTTTCCTTGTTTTGTCGTTGCTGGCAACCCTCTTTCTCTATATGTGGTACTAACTCTATCTATATTGTATTAAATAATCTTACGATCGTGAAATTATTTAGTAAATTTGAAGAGAAAGTATAAGCAGCCTATAATTTTAAATAATGTTGAGAAGGCTAGATTTAAAAAAAGTTTCTGATTATATTTGGGAGATTCCTAAAGAACACCGTTCGGATATGCGCGTGGCAGGGCGGGTTTTTGCGAGCGAGATGATTTTGAACAATATCCTTCAGGATGAGTCATTAGAACAGGTGGTGAACGTAGCTACTCTGCCGGGGATCCGGGGGTATTCGTTCGCGATGCCTGATATTCACGAGGGCTACGGCTTTCCAGTAGGCGGCGTGGCAGCTTTTGATTTAGAAGGAGTAATTTCACCCGGCGGAATTGGATTTGACATCAACTGCGGCGTGCGGGTTTTGAAATCAGGTATTCATTTTGAAGAAGTAAAGGATAAAATTTTACGCCTTACCGAAGAATTTTACCGGCAAGTTCCTTCTGGCGTCGGCCGGAGCGGGGAGGTAAAGCTTTCGACTGATGAGCTTGACGAGATTTTAAAAAACGGCGCCCAAGCTCTGCAAGAAAGAGGTTATGCGACTGATGAAGATATAGAAAACTGCGAGTCGAACGGAAAATTACCCGACGCTAACCCCGCTAAGGTTTCCAAAACCGCCAAAAAGAGGGGTTATGACCAGATGGGAACCATGGGCGCAGGAAATCATTTCTGCGAGATTCAAAAAGTAGATAAGATTTTTGATGCTGAAACTGCGAACAAACTCGGACTTTTTGAGGGTGAGGTAGTGATAATGATTCACTGCGGCTCTCGGGGGTTGGGTCATCAAGTGGCTACCGATTATATTCAAGTGATGCTGCGTTCGCTTGATAAGTACAAGATCACCTTACCTGACAAACAGCTTGCCTGCGCGCCTTATCATTCGCCTGAAGGCCAAGATTACTGGCAGGCAATGTGTGCCGCTGCCAATTTCGCCTGGGCGAACCGTCAAATGATTACTTATCTTGTTCGCCGCGCCTCACAGAAAATATTAGGAAAGGGAATTTCCTTAACGTTGATTTATGACGTCGCGCATAACATAGCCAAACTTGAGGAGTACGACGTCAATATGGGGACATCAGCTCTTCAAAAGACACCCAATATCCGACCATTAATCGTCCATAGAAAAGGTGCGACACGGGCTTTTCCAGGCCAGCCGGTTTTGATTCCGGGCTCAATGGGGACAGCCTCTTATATCCTTATAGGCCAGGAAGGATCTATAAAGCAGAGTTTTGGTTCGACTTGCCATGGGAGTGGCCGGCTGATGTCGCGTACAAAAGCGAAAAAAATCGTGCGCGGCAGTGATTTAAAAAAAGAATTAGAAGCAAAAGGAGTAAGCGTTGCCGCTGGCTCAATGGCAGGTTTAGCTGAAGAAGCGCCCTTAGCTTACAAAGACGTAGAAGAGGTGGTGCGAGTAGTGGATGAAGTGGGACTTGCCAAAAGAGTTGCGAGAATGAGACCGATTGGAGTAATTAAAGGTTGAATAATTTTTAGAGATTATCCCGAGAAGTAGCAGTCCTGGACCTAAAAATTCCATAGAAATTTTTAAACCCAGCCCTAATAAAGACAAATCAAGCCAACCATCATTATTACCATGATAAGGTCAAAGATAGACAAAGCAGACTTCTAACAAGGTGAAGCTTGCTTTTTACGGCGGCGCAGGAGAAGTAACCGGCGCCAACTACCTGTTGGAGTCAAAAGCCAACGGTCAAAAATCAAAGGTTCTTATTGATTGCGGTCTGATGCAGGGAAGTAATTACGCCGAGCGCAAGAACTTTGAGCCGTTTCCCTATCATCCAAGAGAAATAAGCGCAGTTTTCGTAACCCATGCTCATATTGACCACACCGGCCGGCTGCCAAAACTTATAAAAGAGGGGTTTCACGGCAAGGTATTTTCCACTCCACCAACCAGAGAATTTACAAGACATCTTCTTGAGGATTCAATTGATATTTTAAGCAGTGAAGCAAAAAAGCATCAAAGAAAGCCTTTTTGCGACCCAGAATCCTTAACTGCTCTTTTCCGTTTCTGGGAAGGTAAAGATTACAATAAAAAATTTTCTTTTGGTCCTTATGAGATAACATTTCATAACAGCGGTCATATCCTCGGTTCAGCTTTTATAGAAGTTAAAGCTGAAGGTAAAACAGTGGTATTTTCAGGAGATTTAGGCAATTCTCCTGCTCCCCTTATCAACCCCATAGACTATATTCACCAGGCCGATTACTGCCTTACCGAGTCCACTTATGGCAACCAGATTCATGAACAAGTGGATAAGTTAAAAGATGAGTTGGAGGATATAATTGAAGATACAGTCCGTGCCGGCGGCACTTTAATAATACCAGCTTTTGCTATGGAGCGGACCCAGATTCTTCTTCACCACTTAGATAGTTTGATGGGCGAAGGCCGCATTCCCAAGGTGCCGGTATATCTTGATAGCCCTCTCGCAATTCGTTTGACTTATGTCTACCAGCAATTTAGAGAATATTTAAACGAAGAAACACAGGAATTTTTAAAAAAAGATAAAACCCTTTTCAGCTTTCCTTCTTTAAAGAAGACATTAAAAACAGAGGATTCCAAACGTATTCTGCAGGTACCGCCGCCAAAAGTAGTAATTGCTGGCTCTGGCATGTCTCAAGGCGGCCGGATTCTCTACCACGAGAAAGCGTATCTTCCTGACCCGAAAAGCACGATTTTATTCGTGGGTTATCAAGTTAAGGGCAGCTTGGGTAGAAGAATTTTAGACGGCGAGAAAATGGTTAAGATTTTAAGCGAGGAGGTGCCAGTTCGGGCAAAAGCAGTTGCTATTCACGGCTACTCAGCCCACGCTGACCAACCTCAGCTTCTCAAATGGCTTTCGTTTATGAGATATCATCTTAAGAAAGTTTTTATAGTTCAGGGTGAGGTAGAGGAAGCCCTGCCTTTAGCCCAGAAGATAAAAGACGAACTTGCAGTTTCCTCTGAAATTCCTTCTTTAGGAGATGAAGTAGTGTTATAATTAATTAAAAGGCATGAAACCAAAAGAGGTTGTCGTTAAAAATCATAATCACAGCCACGGTCTGAAATATAAAATTTGTGTTTCTGGGGCGGCTGAAACCGGTCATTGCGGTCCTACAGCCCTTCAAGATGCCGAAGAAGTCGGTAGAGAAATCGCTCGGCGCGGTTTGGTGCTCGTAACCGGCGCCACTACCGGTATCCCTTATTGGGCAGCTAAAGGCGCAAAATCCGAAGGGGGAATTGTCATTGGTCTTTCCCCGGCTGCTTCCAAGGTAGCTCATATCAAGACCTATCGGCTTCCCATTGATTATCATGATCTTATAATCTACACTGGCTTTGATTACTCAGGCAGAAATCTTCTTTTAACTCGTGTTTCTGACGCGATAATTGTGCTCTGTGGCAGAATCGGAACCATAAACGAGTTCACCATTGCCTTTGAAGACAAAAAACCAATCGGAGTGCTTGAAGGAAGCTGGGCGACCGATGATATTATTCTTGAAATTCTGCGGGAAGGTCATCGGGGTCGGGGTAAGGTGGTTTTCTCAAAGAAGCCGAGCGAACTTATTGATAAACTGTTAGACTTAATAGAGAAAGAAGAAGCCCAAAACGGCATCAAAGGTCGGATACTTTAGTAATTAGTAACCAGTAATTAGGGAACGGAAACCTAATTACCAATTTCTAACATATGGGATTATTTTCCAAAAACAAAAGTAGTGAACCCAAACCCATCGGCTTAGTCACTCACTATTACAGCGGCCTCGGTGTAGCAATTGTAAAGTTCAATAAGTCCGTGAAAGTCGGCGACCGGCTGCATTTTAAGGGTGCAACTACTGATTTTGTAGAAACCATAAACTCAATGCAGTACGAACACAAAGATATCAAGGAAGCCAAGAAAAATCAGGAGGTGGGGATTAAGGTAAGTGAAAAAGTAAGAGAGGGCGATAAAGTTTATTCGGCGGAATAAACTTGACGATGAAGATGAACGGTGGCAATAACAGCATTTAGTCATCGTCATAGTCACTGTCATGGTCAATAAAAATTTTCTGTTGGCGGTTGGACTTCTTGCGGGCACAATTATTGGCGCTGGAATTTTTGCCTTGCCTTATATTTTCAGTCAGATAGGAATTTTGAGCGGCCTTTTTTATTTAATCAGCTTCGCTTTTATTTACTCGATCCTCCACTCCATGTACGGAAAGGTTTTGGCAGTCCAAGAAGGCAACCACCAATTTTTTTATCTTGCCCATAAATATTTCAGCAAAGGTTTTGCCAATTTTGCATCGCTTGCGGTTTTAGTTGAATTAATTTTTGTGATGCTTGTTTATCTGGTGCTGGCGCCGACTTTTGCCGAGCTTGTCTTTGGTGGTAGCAATAGTTTCCTCCACCTTATTCTTTTTTGGTTATTTAGTTCGGTTTTTATATTTCTTGGCCTTAAGGTGCTTGAATTTGCCGATTTCGCGGGCATAATAAGCATTTTAGCGATAATTTTAATAGTGCTTTTTACCCCCCAAGCTGGTGAACTTACAGTACCAGCTTTTCAAAAACTAAATTTACCCCTTTTCTTTCTTCCTTTTGGTCCTCTTCTTTTTTCTTTTGCTGGCCGGCCAGCGATGCACAAAGTTATTGAAGTTTATCGTGGCACCAAAGCAAAAGGAGAAACGGCTGGTTTTTCACTTACCAAAACTGCTTTTTGGGGCACCCTTATTCCAGCCGCTGTTTATCTTTTGTTTGTGCTCGGGATTTTGAGATTAAATCCTCAAGTCAGTCCGGAAGCCTTAAACAGCTTATTTTTTCTCCCTCAATATCTTATTGTTCTTTTGGGTATTTTAGGTCTTATTACCCTCTGGACTTCTTATTTTATGATTGGCGTAAATGTCAAAGATATTTTGCGGCTTGACCTTAAAAAACCTTTTTGGCTAAACGCTTTGGTGGTACTTTTTACACCGCTTATTTTATATTTTTTGGGATTTAAGGAGTTCCTGACTGTCCTTGCTTTTACCGGCGGCCTGTTTTTGGCCCTGGAAGCTTTTTTTATCATTACTATGTGGCGCCGGACCTTCCCTCAAAGCCCTTGGCGTCCCTTAAGTTTCTTACTTTATTTGGTTTTTGTCGTAGCTTTGGTTTATACTGTAGTTGATTTTACTTTATAGCCCTCGTAGTTCAACGGATAGAACGCAAGCCTCCGGAGCTTGAGCTAGGGGTTCAATTCCTCTCGAGGGCACCACTACAAAACAAGACGGCTTTTTGAGAGCCAAATCGGGGGCGGCGCCCAGCGCCGCCCATTGATTTTCTGGCTCGCTGTGCACGGCGAGCCAGTTTTTCCCTTTGCCGCGGCGCAACGCGCCGCGGCTTTGGTCAGCCAAATTCCAGAAAGTCAAATCTTGGTGCAATTATATGACCAAATCCGAACCTATTTTGAGAGGAATGGCTAACCAGTGCCGCGCCTGCGGCGCGGCACTGCCACCCGCCACCCAAAACGGGCGGGCGGGCAAAAATTCCTGGTGGGGATGACACTCACGCCCCTCTTCTTTTTGCCCGCCCACCTTGCCCGCTTCGCGGGCGAGCCGCCGCAAAATTAAACTTTCTTTTGTTCCGGATTCAATCTATCTCGGTATTTTTTCTCTAAATTTCGTGCTTCTCTCTCTGTCGGGCGGTATTGAATTGAGGTAATACCTCTTTTCTCACCCAGTTGTTGCCCGATTCTTTTTTGCAACCTACCAGCACCTGCACTGCCAACATATTTACTGGTTTGTCCTCGATGAAGGATATAAACTCCCGATTGATTGGGAATTTCTTTTAGATTATTTTCTGTTGGTCTGATTTTTCGAGTTAACTTGCTCATGCTATTTAAAAACCCCCTTCAGCTAATAATGCTTCAGGTGTATACATTTGTTTATTTGTAGAATTAAATTCATGCTTTATTTGTCCAATTAAACCATCTGGACTAAAAATTTTCCAGTATAGCGGAACAAATGCTCTCTTGCTTTCTCGCTCCGTTCTTTCAATCTTAAAACTAATTACTAAGTGTCGGGCGTCATAAATAACTTTAAAATCAGTTGGTCTTTCTGCTGGCGAAAAATAAAACGATCTCTGTGTTGTCTGATAATTTCTTTCATTGTAGGTTTTGCATTCTATATAATTTGGCCCGCCTTTCTATCTTTGAGAAAAATATCAGGGTAACCTACTGCTTTTTTCTTCCCCTCTCTTGTCTCGGGCCTATCGGCACTAAGGCCGACCTGGTTTAATGCCTCGATCATGAATGGTTCAATATGATTTCCGACTTCATTTTCCCGCCTTGTAAATATTCCTTTTTCATTAGCATTTTTCGTTGCTATTTTTGTTGCTTCAATTAAATCTTTAAGTAGCTGCTTATCGTCAGGATTATTTTTGTCAAAGGGAATTACATTGCAACCAGACATTGCTTTTATGGCAATTTTGAAAGGAATGTTTTTGAGTGGTTTAAGGAATTGAGAAATGGTTTTCTCCAATTCTTTTATGTATTTTTCTTGTTCGTTGTTAGTCATACAAATAATCTAAACCTTTTGGAAAATTAAAATATTCTCTTTTTGCACTATGTTATAAAGACCAAAAATAATCTTATCTATATTTTTTACTAATCTAAAACCAATATTTTGGCAATGGTTTATAGTAAATTCAACAGTTTTGACCTCCCCGCCTAAATAGGTGGCGTTCCCAATAACAATTACTGCAAACTTGCTTGGTTTGAGTACGCGGTACATCTCTTCATAACTTTTTTTCATATCTTGATTATATAACTCAATTCTTTCAGGTCCACGTCCTCTCACTCCAATAAATTCCTCTCTAATTTCCGTCAATTCATAACCTAATTCTTTTAGCGCGTGGGCGTCGTTTGAAACATAATCTAAGGCGATTGAATATGGCGGAGATGTAATTATTCCGTCAACGCTTTCGTTTTCCAGCGGCACCTTTCTAGAGTCGCTAACCCCAATTTCTACTTTACCCAATTTAAGATTCAATTCTTTGGCGATATCTCGGAAGCTTTTCACAGAATTTAACATTAAATCAAGATTTCTATAAAAAGATTGTTCAAGATTTCTACCTCGTCGGGCGTTATCGCTTACTGCAACTAAGTAGGCCATTTTATAGAAATCTTTTACTTTTTCATTGGGTAATTCACTAACAACTTCAAAAAATGTCTCGCTATTCTGATTAAATAAACTAGGCCTGATTTTACTTACAAGATGATTTTTGTTTTTCTCAATCTCTTCTAAAACCCCCAAACTTTCCGTCTTGACTTTACTTTGTAAAACGCAAAGGGGCGAAACATCAATGCCAATACAATTTATTCCTAACAGCATTGCTTCAACAGCGGTAGTCCCGCTTCCAATAAAAGGCTCGAAAACGGTATCGCCTTCTTTTAGGCCGATAATATTTAAAAGAGCTCTTATCATCTGGGGATGAAATTTCCCTTTATACGGATAAATCCAATGGGTTAAATACTGATTTACAGATCGTGTTATATTTTTTTGAATAATGCGGAAATAATCGGTATATTCGCCATTTACTGCTTTAAAATATGCACCACGCTTAATAACTTCATTTAGATTTTTATCGTTTAAGATCTTAAATTCTCTTAAGCCATTAGTTACTTGAAAATCTACCCCCAGAGCCTCAAGTTCCAATTGCGCAAGAGCCAATTCGTATATAAATTGGACATTATCCAAAAGTAATAAAGCTTCTTTATTAACTCCAGCCTTGTTATATGCCCAAGAAGTATTAACATCTTGAGCTCTCGTTATCATTCTTTTACCCTTGAAGTTTTCTTTGCTTTGAGAAGTCATAGTTATTTGATTAAATCATCTACTGTAACACCTAGCGCCTTGGCTATTTTTGCCAAGGTTTCAATTGTTGGGTTTTTGTTTGCGCCAGATTCAATTTTGATTATGGTGTTATAAGTAACATCGGCTAACTTTGAGAGTCGATCTTGAGAGATACCGAGTTTATTTCGGTATTTCCTTATATTTTCGGCAATTGTGGATTTGCTTGTTGACTTCATTGTAATATATTACTATAATCAAAGTAATAGTTCAAAGACTTTCTTAATCTATTACAATGATAACAAAAACTTCTGAGAGAGTAAAGAAAAATTAGGGGGTAAAAATTCCAAATGCGCGCGCACGGGGGGGTGCATTTACCATTTTTATCAGCGGCGGCTCGCCCGCGAAGCGGGCAAGGTGGGCGGGCAAAGAAGAAGAAAAATTTTTATTCCGGTACGAAATTTTAGAAAAAGTCTCCAAAGCGATTCGTCCATGAGTAACTGCAGATTGGCACCGCAACTATCTATAAGCAATTGTAAGCAGCCCCCTTGATTTATTATCTTATTTTTCATACCATACCCTTGGTGTTTGTTTTGCAAACCCAAATTTATTCGCTGTCAAAGAAAAACTTGAAATTGTCAGCAGTGCCGCTTCGCCGTCTACATTTTTGGCGGGAGCCCCACCGGATCGAATTAGCGGTTGGTTTGCACTAATTCAAGAAAAGTCTATATGAAATTTAAGAAAAATATTGCTCTTGCCCCCCTTAGCACTTTTAGAATTGGCGGGCGAGTAGAGTATTTTTGTTCGGTGAAATCACCGGAAGATTTAATTGAGGCTGTGAAAGAGGTAAAAAATCGAGGGTTAACTTATAAAGTTTTTGCTGCCGGTAGCAATATTGTTTTTCCAGATAAGAAACTTAAAGGAGTGCTTATAAGGATTACTGGCGGGAGAATTAGGAATGACAAAAATAAATTTACAGTTGATGCCGGAGTGCTTTTAAGTGAGGTTATAAAAAAATCAATCGCAAGGGGTCTGAAAGGTCTTGAGACTCTTTCAGGTATTCCTGGCACTTTAGGCGGTGCGATTGTGGGCAATGCCGGCGCTTATGGCCATTCAATTTCCGAAGTAGTGGAAAAAGTTGAGATATGGGACGGTAAAAGAAAAAGGTGGTTAGAGAATAAAGATTGCCATTTCAGTTATCGGGAGAGCATTTTTAAAAAAAGACCCTATTTACTCCTTAGAGCAGTCTTAAAATTCAAAAAAGGCAATCCTAAAGTTCTCAAAAAAACATCAAAAAATATTATCAAGCTGCGGCTTAAAAAGTATAGGCCGGGGCTAAGATGCGCGGGCAGTTTTTTCAAGAACGTGCTGGTGGCCGAAGCTTCAAAAAAAACTCTTTTGAAAATTGACAAATCGAAAATTATCGAAGGTAAAATCCCAACAGGCTACTTATTGGAGGAAGTGGACGCCAAGGGAATGCAGGTTGGCGGTATCCAAATTGCTGATTTTCATGGGAATTTGTTTATAAATAAGGGTAACGGTAAGGCAAGTGACGTTAAAAAACTTGCTCGGATTCTTAAAAATCGCGTCCGGCGGAAATTTGGCATTAAACTTGAAGAGGAGATAAGATACTTTTAGTAGATTAAGAAATACGAACGGCTGATTACAAAATTGGACGTAAGATTTAAATAGAGTAATTAACTTATAAATAAATTTCGTATTTTCGTAATAAATTTTGTGTTTTATAGTATGAAGTTTATTGCCGACTTAGAAATTCATTCCAAATATGCTCGAGCAGTGAGCTCTAAAATGATTTTGGAAAATTTAGCTCTTTGGGCGGACAAGAAAGGTATTCAGGTTTTAGGCACTGGCGATTTTACTCACCCTAAATGGTTTGCCGAAATTAAGTCAAAGTTAGAACCAGCCGAGCCCGGCCTTTTTAAATTCAAAAGAGCAGATTATAAAGTAAGATTTATTTTAAGCGGTGAGATAAGCTGCATCTATAAAAAAGGAGAAAAACTCCGGAGAGTTCATCACTTAATTTATGCCCCCTCCCTTGAGGCAGCCGAAAAAATCAACGTCAAACTTGGTTGGGTCAGCAATCTTGCTTCCGACGGCCGGCCGATTATCAGCATTGATTCAAAAGAGCTCCTAAAAATTCTCCTCGATGCTTCGCCTCATTGCACTCTTGTTCCGGCTCATGTTTTTACGCCCTGGTTTGGTGTCTTTGGTTCTAAATCGGGTTTTGACTCTTTAGAAGAATGCTTTGAGGAGCTTGAGCCTCAGATTTTCGCCATTGAAACCGGACTTTCAGCAAGTCCGTCGATGTGTTGGCGGCTGTCTTTTTTGGACGATAAAGCCATTATTTCAAGTTCTGATTCCCATTCGCTCCACCGCTTGGGTCGGGAGGCGACTATTTTTAATACTGAACTATCCTACCAAGCAATTATAGAAGCAATGCGGAGTCGCGGTCCCGAACTGGTAGGAACGATTGAGTTTTTTCCGGAAGAAGGAAAATATCATTATGATGGCCATGCAGCTTGCGGTGTAAGTTTTGCTCCGGCAGAGACCAGAAAACATAAGGGTATCTGCCCTAAATGCGGTGAGCCTCTTACCGTTGGCGTGATGGCAAGGGTGGACGAGTTAGCTTCTCCCCATCGGCCAGTTGGATTTAAACCAGAATGGGCAAAGCCTTATTATAGTTTTGTGCCCTTAGATGAGGTAATTGCTGAAGCGCTCGGTGTAAGCCCAGGAACCAAGTCGGTTTGGACGGCTTATGATGAAGCGATAAAAAAATTCGGCTCGGAATTTTCAATTTTAATTGATGCATTGGAAGACGAACTGCAAGAAGGATTACCCTTGCCTATTGCCGAAGCAGTTATAAGAATGCGTCAGGGGAAGGTAAAAATTAAGCCTGGCTATGACGGTATCTACGGCAAAGTGAAGATTTTTGAAGACAAAGAAAGAAAGGAACTCGCAAGCCAAAAAAGCTTGTTTTAAGCTATAATAAGCACATGAATTCCGCCCCGGTTTATTTAGCCCAAAGGTTCTTTTATAGAATTCGGACGTTTTTAGAGCATTGGTATATTGTAAGTTTCAAGAAATATTCTGATTTTGTTTTAGATCTCCTTGCCCGGGTTGATTATTACTTGGCTTGGAAAATTACTTTAAAATATCTTTTTCAGCCGCTTTATAAAGACTACACCCCCCTCGGCTATATGCTGGGTTTTACTTTTCGTTCCTTCCGGCTCCTTCTTTCAAGTATTATCTATGTAATTTTATTTTTTATCACCGTTGGCTGCTATCTAATCTGGCTTTTTATCCCGCCGCTTCTTATCTATTTAATATTCGCCCCCAATGGTCCTTTATTTTAAAGAACCCCGTTTTGAGCTCACCAAAGGCGGCGAATTTCTCACCCGTCTTGTAACTTATTCGGCTTATATCGGCCTTACCGCCGCAACGATCATTCTTTTATTTTCTGATATTTCTTCCTTGCGATGGCTGGCAGTGCTTTTGGCGCTATATCTCATTGATCGGGCCCTTCACTTTAGCGAAGCTGAAAAATCCCTTCACGAACTAAAAGGTGAAAAAGTAAATCTCGCCAATGTTCTTGCCCCAGCCGCCTATCGCATCTTAAACTACACCTTTCGTAAGGCATCGATGGTGAATCTTAGTTTTCAGTTGATCCTCCTTAAAGAATTGATGAACCGAGGGGAGTTAAGAAAGGTCTTGAAAAGGTTAAGTGTTTCTCCTCAAGAGTTTTTAGACAAAGTTGAGGAATATTTGGAAGGGGCTCAAGAAAAGGTAGCTCAGAAAAAGCTCCTTAAATTGATTGAAAAACTAGTTATAGCAGCTTATCAAAACGCCGTAGCTACTAATGAAAGGTTTATTGAGCCCCGCAATTTATTTGTCGCCCTTTCTGGAGCGGAGGATAAAAACATTGTAAAACTTTTTGAGCTTTTCAATATCACTCAAAAAGACCTTCAAGAAGCAGTAGTGTTTAGCAGATACCGCAAGCTTTTTTCCCGGCTTTACCGCCTGCCCGCGGTTTTGGGCGGCTTTGCCCACCGGCCCAAACGTCTAAGAAAACGAATTATCAATCGGGCCTGGACTTCCAGACCGACACCAGTTCTTGATAACTTTAGTGTTGATTTGACAGCTTTAGCGCAGGCAGAAAAAATTGGATTTCTGATTGGTCATGAACGAGAATTCCATGCCATGCTTGATGTTATCTCGCGGCCCGGCAAACCCAATGTTTTACTTTTAGGAGAACCTGGTTCGGGCAAATCAACCATGATTGCTCACTTGGCTTTTCGGATGGTTAAAGATGAGGTACCGCCAGTTCTTTTTGACAGACGTCTTATCTCTCTGGAGGTGGGGAGTTTGTTAGCTAATGCGCCAACTGAAATTTTAGCCGCGCGCCTTAAGAAGATAACCGAAGAGATAGTTCTTGCTGGCAATATTATTCTTTTCATTCCTAATATTCATGATTTATTCAGAACTGGTGAGAAAGAAACTTTAAATGCTATTGACATCCTCCTCCCAATAATAAAAAGCGCTGAAATTCCTATAATTGGCGAGACCTATCCCCGGGAGTTCAAACGTTTCATTGAGCCGCACTCAGATTTTCTGGACCAATTTGAAGTGGTAGAAGTGGGTGAGGTTACTAAAGAAGAGGCTAAGCGATTCTTGGTTTATTTGAGTTTAATTTTAGAGCAGGAGTTTAAAGTTTTTATAACCTTTAGGGCCGTCAGTCGGGCAGTGGAACTTGCTTATCGTTATTTTAAGCAAAAACCCTTACCAGGGAGCGCCGAAGACTTATTAAAACAGGCCTTAGCCCGAGCTAAACAAGAAGGGTTAAAAAAATTAGAAGAAAATACTGTGATTGAAGTAGCAGAAGAACAGAGTAAGATTCCAATTCAAAAAGCCGGCCGCGTAGAGACCGAGAAATTGCTTAATTTGGAAAGTATCATTCACGAACGGCTGGTGAATCAGGATGCGGCAGTCAAAGCCGTCTCTCAAGCATTGAGGGAGTATCGGAGCGGCCTTAGCCGGAGAGGCGGACCGATTGCCGCCTTTCTTTTTGTAGGGCCGACCGGTGTAGGAAAAACCGAACTCGCTAAAATTCTTACGACCGTCATGTTTGGTTCAAAAGAATTAATGGAGCGGTTTGATATGTCTGAGTACCAGGACAAGCAGAGTATTTTCCGTTTGATTGGTACGCCCGACAGTTCGCGTAGCGGCACCTTAACTGAGGCAATTCTTGCCCGACCTTACAGTTTGATTCTCTTGGATGAATTTGAGAAAGCCCACCCTGATGTTTTAAATATTTTCTTGCAAGTTTTTGATGACGGCCGCTTGACTGACAACTTGGGCCGGACAGTAAACTTTGAGAATACCCTTATTATTGCTACCTCTAATGCTCATTCTACTTTCATTAAAGAAGAGATTGAAAAAGGGAGAACAATTCTAGAAATTAGCGAAGAATTGAAGAAAAAATTAACCGAGTACTTCCGGCCCGAACTTTTGAACCGTTTTTCCGACATCATCGTTTTCCGAAATCTCACTGTTGAGGAAATTTACATCATCGTCGGTATCTTGATAAAAGAAGTAGCTGAGGTTTTGAAGGAAACCCATGGCATCACTCTTAAAATTGATCCGGTTGCCCAAAGAAAAATAGCTGAACTTGGCTGGAATCCTGTCTACGGCGCCAGGCCTCTGCGGCAGGTTATTTCCGAAAGAATTAGAGGCCCTTTGGCTGAGAAGATTTTAAGAAAAGAAATAGGCAGAGGTAATGAGATTTTAATTACTTTTGAAAAGGATAGGTTTGAATTTAAAGTCACTAAATAAATGGCCTTTCATAATTTCAAGAATTTTGAGATTGTAAAAATCTTGAAAGAGATAGCCGCTTTCTTGGAAGCCGAGGGGGTAGCTTTCAAACCGCGGGCCTATGAAAAAGCCGCCCTTACCATTGAAGCAATGGAAGAAGAGCTTGCGGATTTGTATAAAAAAGGCGGGATAAAGGCATTGGATAACATACCTGGGGTTGGTAAAGGCATTGCTGAAAGAATTGAGGAGTTGTTTAGCTTCGGCCGAATCAAAGACTATGAGCTTCTTAAGAAGAAATACCCGATTAACATGGAAGAGATTACCTCGATTGAGGGGATGGGGCCAAAAAGCGCTATCAAGCTTTATCAAAAACTAAAGATAAAGTCACTCCTTGATTTAGAGAAAGCAGCAAAAGCAGGAAAAATCAGGAATCTTCCCGGTTTTGGCGAAAAATCAGAAGAGAAAATTTTAAAAGGTATTGAATTCTTAAAAAAGTCAGGCAGCCGGGCGATTTTAGGATTTATCCTGCCTACTGTAAGAAGTATTGAAGATAAACTTAAGTCCCTTAAAGAGGTGGAAAAACTTACGATTTGCGGCTCAATTCGCCGAATGCAGGAAACAGTCGGTGATATTGATATTTTAATAACCTCTAAAAAGCCGCAGGTGGTAATGGATTACTTTGCTGGAATGTCTGATGTCGATCATGTTTATTCCAAAGGAAAGAAAAAAACAATGGTACGTTTAAAAATCGGTCTTGATGCTGATCTGCGAGTGGTTACGCCAGAAAGCTACGGTGCGGCTATTCAATACTTTACTGGTGATAAGAGTCACAACATCGCTTTAAGAGAAATTGCAATTAAAAAAGGGTTAAAACTTAATGAGTACGGTCTCTTTCGCGGTAAAAAAATAGTAGCCGGCAAAAGCGAAGAAGATGTTTATAAAGCTTTGGGTTTAGCTTGGATTCCGCCCGAGATCCGTACTAATGCCGGTGAGATTGAAGCGGCTAAAACCGGAAACCTACCAAAACTTATTGATTACAGTTCTTTGCGGGGAGATCTTCAGGTTCAGACCGACTGGACCGACGGCTCAAATTCAATTGAAGAGATGGCTAAAGCCGCTATGGCGCTTGGTTTGGAATACATTGCGATTACTGATCATACTAAGCGTTTGGCTATGGCTCATGGTTTGGATGAAAAGAGAATTGTCCGACAGTGGACGGAGATAGATAGGGTAAATCGCAAATTGCAAATCGCAAAGCGTAAATTTAGGGTGCTGAAAGGGACGGAGTGCGATATTTTGAAGGATGGTTCGCTTGATTTACCTGATAAAATTTTATCAAAACTTGATGTAGCTGGTGCCGCGGTTCATTCCCATTTTAATTTAAGTCGGAAGGAACAAACCGAGCGTATCAAAAAAGCAATGACAAATCCCCACATTGATATTATTTTCCATCCTACCGGTCGGGTAATCCAGCGCCGCGAGCCCTATGATGTTGATATGGAAGAGATTATTAAAACTGCCAAGAAAACCGGCACTGTTTTGGAAATAGATGCCTATCCTGACCGTCTGGATTTGAAAGATGAATACATAAGGAAGTGTGTCCAAGCCGGCGTGAAACTTTCCATTGATTCCGACGCTCATTCCTTCAGCCACCTGTCTTATTTAGAACTCGGTATTGCTCAGGCAAGACGTGGTTGGGCGACTGAGGATGACATTATCAACGCTCGGCCTTTAGAAAAAATGTTAAAAATGCTAAAGTAAATGCTTGTCTGTCTGTTTAAGCTTAACAAAATTTCAGAGGATTTATGAGCGAAACTTCCGCTGGCATCATAATCTATCACAGAACCAAAGAAGGACCTAAATTTCTCCTGCTATACCACGGCGGCCGGTATTGGAATTTCCCAAAAGGTAAAATCGGCACCCGAATAACTCGTCTTCATTCTTCGGACCCCAGCAAGACATCGGTCAAACCCAGTCAAATGCCTCTCCAAGGATCAAGGCGAATAACCAAAGAATCTTCGTTTCAAGCAGCTTTGCGGGAAGTGCGGGAGGAAACGGGTCTCAGTAAACGCGATTTGCGATTCAGTAACTGGTTTAAGAGTTATGATCGTTTCACTTTCAGCCGACAAGGCAAAAAGGTTTTTAAAACCGTTACTTATTATCTTGCCGAAACATCTAAAAAGGAGATAAGACTTTCGGATGAACATTCCGGCTACGGCTGGTTTTTGTACCGAGACGCTTTAAAAATGCTTATTTACCCTAATCTCAAAAACACTCTAAAAAGAGCTTATGACACGATTCGAGGAAAGCGTTTATCGCGCGGTAAGCAAAATCCCGCCCGGCCGGCTCACCACCTATAAGTCGCTTGCCCGCGCAATCGGTCGGCCAAAGGCGTATCGGGCAGTCGGCAATGCTTTGAACAAAAGTCCTGGTATGCCTTTGGTGCCTTGTCATCGCGTCGTCCGTTCCGACGGTTTAGTTGGTGGTTATGCCGGCGGCGCGAAAAAGAAAATTAAACTCCTTAAAAAGGAAGGAGTGAAATTTCAAAAAAACGGTAAGGTTGATTTGGAAAGGTTTAGTTTCGCTTTCTAGCTGTCTATCAGCTTTTTTACGATCGTAAAAGAGCTGATAATAATTCTGAGTTAAATTTTGGTTTTATTTAACGAATTCAACAATTTTTTTAAAAACTTTTGGTTCATTTTGGGCGAGATCAGCTAAAATCTTCCGGTCAAGCCGGACATTCTTTTTCTTCAAAGCGTTTACAAAATCACTGTATTTCATTCCTTCGCTTCTTACGGCGGCGTTGATTCGGACATTCCATAACCTTCGAAAAACTCGCTTTTTTTCCTTTCTACCGCGGAAGGCATAAGTCCAAGCATGTAGGAGCGCTTCTTTGGCGGCGCGTTTCTTTTTTTTACGCCCCCACTTAAAACCTTTAGTGTAACGCAGCAACCTCTCTCTTTTTTGGTGGGCTGTTTTTCCGCGTTTGACTCTGGTCATAAGTACTTTTTAATTATTTTAGCAGGGATGTTTAAGCCGCGTTCTTTTTTCTTTCTTAAGATTTGAATACGGCGCTTGTTTACTCGGGAGTGTCCTAAAGCCATCGCTCGCCGTTTGACTTTACCCCTTTTCGTGAGTTTAATTCTATCCTTAACACTATTTTTCATTTTATCCACCTAAACCAATTGTAACCTTCATTTATCAACGTTTGGAAATTTGCATTATAAAACCTTTTCCGCCCCGCTTTGGTTCCATCGTGATCTTATGCGGTGTCCTGATGAGGGTTAGAAATTCGTTAAGTTTCCGCAATCCCCAGTTGCTATTTGCTTTCTCGCGGCCCCGGAGATAGAGGTTTATTTCAACTTTGTAGCCTGCCAGGAGGAACTCATCTGCTTTTTTCGCCTTGATTTGGAGGTCATTTAAGGCAGCCCGGGGTGTGATTCTCACCTGTTTTAGTTCCTTGGTTTTTTGGCCCCTTATCCCCCTTTTTTCTTCTTTTTCTTTTTGGTAGCGGAATTTGTCAAAACTATAAATTCTTGCAACCGGCGGCGAGGCATAGGGGGCAACTTCAATCAAATCAAGGTTCTTCTCCTGCGCAATCCGCAAAGCATCTTCTTTTTTCAAGATACCCAGGTTTTCACCCTTCTCATCAATTACTCTAATCTCCTCAGCGGTTATTTGGTTATTGATTTTATAGTGGATGGTAATAGTTAGGATAATAGGTTAGTTTCAATAAAGCAAGAGTTAGGCTTTGGTTTGGAGGGGATAAATTTTTTGAGTTTTTTCCAGGTATCTGTAGATAGGAACTAAAACGATGGCACTTAGCACCCCTACAACCCCACCTAAAATAAATACCGCGTTGAAACCAAAAGTTTCAGCCATCAATCCGCCAATAGCACCGGCAGCGCCGACTCCTAAACCAAAGGTAATACTTGAGTTCAAGCTCCATTCAAATGCTTCTTTAAGCTTATCAAGATGACGGGAAAATATTGCATACCAAGAAGGCACTGCTAAAGCACCGCCTAAAGCTAAAACAAATTGGACAAGATAAATGTGAAGAGGAGTTTCGACGAGAAGGTACAAGAAAGCAGAAGCGCCCATGATAAGATGGCCAATAACAACTGCCCACAAGTCATCTCGTTCGCCAGGAATTTTATCTAAAATTCTTGCGACAAAAAGTTGAATGATCGCCTTAGCAATCCAGTAAATCGAGGCGGCAAAACCGGCTATCGCCAAGGTTCCGCCGCGGATATCTTCAACAATAAAAACTGAAAATATTGGTGCAATAAAACCGAAAGACGACTCAATAAAGAAATTGGAAAGGATCAAAAAAATGATAATCCGGTTAATGGAAAAAATCATTTACTGCTCAACTTAATTATATTAGGTACTGGTGCAGTTATCAAAGAAGATAATCTGTTTTAAAATACCATTAGAGTAGGACTTATAAGGACGGCGAGTAAATAAACAAATTCATCTTAAAATTCGTAATATCTCTTATAGTCGGACTGCTGGGAGTCGAACCCAGGTCTCATGCTCCCAAAGCATGTATACTACCGTTGTACTACAGTCCGGTAAAATTTGGTGCGGGACAGATAAGTCTTTCTTGTCAGCGAAGACTGATTTTGTTGGCCGAAACACCCCCCTCTTTAAATTATCGGATTTTAAGGGTAAAATCAAAAAATCTATTGCCCCCGTAGCTCAATGGATAGAGCGGCTCCGTTCTAAGGAGAAGGTTGTGGGTTCAAATCCTGCCGGGGGCGCCAGAAAGTAAATTGTAAGTCAAAGCTCGCCATCTTGCTTCGCTCGGCGGCTCGCGCGTATTGTATTTTCGGCTCAAAACAGAATTCGTGATTTCGTTTGAATCGAAGTTCGCGTCTGCGAGGAAATCGATCAGTACCCGGAGGACTCCTGGTTCTGCCCCGACTCCACGCAGAAGCGAGTTCGCTCCCGCAAGGCATGGGACGCGCGAGAGCGCGTCCTCAAGCTGATGCCCTTCTTCGTGTACAAGCGCGTGGCAAGCTAAGCCAATAGCCGCCGCCAACCGAGCCTTTCGTGGTGCAAACCACTTGGGGCTCAATCTTTTTGGCGGTTTCGATTGGGGGACGGAAAAATTTTTAATCATTGAGGAAAAGAGGAAAATCTATTAAGATTTCCTAGCGAGCGAAGCTCGCTAAAAACCTGAAATTGTCATGGCGCGGCGGAGCCGCATAGGCGTAGGGTTTTCCTCACTACCTCAGACGGTGAAAACAGTTTGCGCTATTTCAACAATAGAGCGCTTTTGAACAAACTTAACACAAAAAGAGAAGCAGCAATAAGGACAGTGGCGATGCCAGGACTCATTCCGTAAAAATTGGCAATAATAAGACCGCCAGAAAGAGAAATGACTGCAATAAGGACGCAAAGAGTCAAAAAAGTCCGATAGTTGCCTGAAAAATTCCTGGCAGCCACCGCTGGAATTATTGAAATTGCACTCATAAGAAGGATTCCCACAAAACTTATGCCGATGGCAATGGTAAGAGCGATAAGGAAAAGGAGAAGAAGTTCCATCTTTTTTTGAGATATTTTTGCCGCTTCAGCAAGATCCGGCGCAATCGAAGTAAGAAGAAGTGGTTTGAAGAACTTTAGAACGATAGCAATGATGAAAATCGCCGCCAGAGACAGGGTGATTATTTGCGAAAGAGTTATTTTCTCAACGCTTCCGAAAAATGCTTCAAGCAGTTCCCTCTCTTCTACTAAAAGCGCACCTACAGCCAGGGCAGTTACAAAAAGGACAGCGGTGATGGATTCTACCGCCAATTTGGTTTTATGTTCAATCACCCAGATGAGAAATGTGCCAGCCAAGAGAAATAAAAGACCGCCCCAGAGCGGCTCGAAGTGAAAAATTACCCCTAAAGCAATACCGGGTAACGCTACATGAGAGAGAGCATCGGTTAAAAGCGTCATTTTGCGGAGAACAAGAAATGAACCAATAAAACCGCTTGCCACAGCCACCAGTAAGCCAGAAATTAAAGTAAAAACAAAAGTTTCAGTCATAGTGGTAATGATGGAAGAAAGCATAATCGCCGTAAAGTTCACTAAGTTTTGCGGTAGTTAAAACCTCGGTGGGAACGCCCTCACAGAGCATTTTTTTATTCAAACAAATCACTTTATTGGCGTAGCGGTAGACAACCTGAAGATCATGTGAGACCAGAACAATAGCGACGCCGGTTTTATCTTGAAGATGGTGAAGTAAGCTGTAAATTGAAGCCTGGCCAATTACATCAACGTTTTCTGTTGGTTCGTCAAAAAGAAGAATATGCGGTTTATCCAAAAGCGCCCAGCTAAGCAGAACTTTTTGCAGTTCGCCGCTTGAGAGATGAGCGAGGATTTTCCCAAGCCATTCTTTTCCCAAACTAACAAGTTTTAATGTTTCCTCAAGCGTTATGTCTTGGTTCGGCTTAAGGCGCAGAAACTCAAAAACGGTCATTGGCAGATAGTAATCCACATGAAAGCGCTGGGGGAGATAGCCGATTTTTACCCCCGGCTTCCAGAAAATTTTACCTTTAGTTTTTGGAAGAATCCCAAGCAGTGTTTTCAAAAGAACGGATTTGCCGGCGCCGTTCGGACCGATAACCGCTACCACTTCTTGAGGTTTTACCTCAAAAGAGACGTCTTCAATAATTTTTTGACCGTCAAGCTGGACAGAGAGATTTTGAACCTTGAGTAGGATATTTTTCATTTTGACTAATTATTCTACATTATTATATACTTAAATTTACTTGCCGCGGTAGCTCAGTGGTAGAGCGAAAGTCTGAAGAACTTTGCGTCGGGGGTTCGATTCCCTCCCGCGGCACCAACCAAAAGCCGCCTTAAGGCGGCTTTTGGTTGTGTAAAAAACCCTATTTGGCAGATTTCTTATGTAACGTTACACTTAAATTACAGCTGTTACAGGTCTTACGAAACATCTAAAGGATTGAATCGTTTTAATTATGAATAAAGAAGAGCAGGAGCTCGTTAAAAAGGCTAAAAATGGCGAGCGAGAAGCCTTTGGCAAGCTTTACGACAAACACCTTACCCCAATTTACAGGTTCGTATTTCTTAAGGTTGGAAACAGAGCTGATGCTGAAGACATCTCTCATCAGGTATTCCTTTCCGCCTGGCAAAACATCCGAAACTACAAATTCCAAGGACATCCTTTCTCAAGCTGGCTCTACAAGATCGCCATCAATACCGTAATTGACTATTGGCGGATGAGAAAAAATAATGTCAGCATTGAACTGGTGAGTGAGAAAATTATCACTGATCCAGCCGAAGCCAGTCTTGCCGTAGAGCAGCGGTTGGAATTTGAGCTTGTGAAGACCGCCCTCCTTAAGTTGGAACCGGATCAACAGAACGTCCTTATTATGAAATTCATAGATGAACTTTCAAACAAAGAAATTGCCCATATTTTGAATAAAAGCGAAGGCGCCATCCGGGTAATCCAACACCGCGCTTTACGTCAGCTTCGGCAACATCTTAGCGATATAAAAGAAAGGTAAACTATGCTAACCAACGAAGAAATTATCAAAAAACTAAATAAATTCAAAGATATTGCGCCTGACCCAAGTTTTGTGAAGACCTCGCGGACTTTAATTCTCGCCCACAAACCGCATAAGCGATCAGGCTGGTCGAGTCTGCCTTTTTGGGGGCTGGCCGGCGCCCTTGCGATTCTTATTTTGATAGCAAGCATCTCCTTTTTTGGCTTGGCCTCTCCTCGACCGGTCCTGTCTTCATCTTTCAACCCCCATGACCTGGAAGAAGAATTTAAAAGGCTTACTATAAATATCCAGCTTGAAGAACTTAAGTATCGTACTAAGGCAAATCAAACTATCGCCTCAGCCCTCAACGAGATAAAGGATACAAATGTAAGGCACCTGAACAGCTTCCTTCTTGAGTCGGAGGAGGAAAGTATCACTATTGAAGAATCAACAAATCCTGAAATTGACGTTCTTCTGGAAAAAGTGATTTTCTAAAAGCAGGATGAAAAAATTTTTAGCAATATTAATAGTCCTCTTAAGCGTTTATTCGCTCTTAAACCAAGCAAGCGCCCAATCTAAAGAACTGGAAACGACTTTAGAGGAGGTAAAAAGCGGAGTAAAAGACCTGGTTACTGCTAAAGACGAAGGGGATTCTACTGAGCTTGCCCAGAGAATTGAAACCTTCAAAAAGGTCATAGATTTTTCTATATCTGAAGCCAAAGATATAAAGCTTAAGCTTTTAGCTTTAGACGGCCTTAGCGAAGAGATAATTCTTTGGCGTGAAGGTGTTATTCAAGAGTTAAACCGGGCGCTTTCTTTTTACGAGGAGCAGAGGGGGGTGATTGAGGATACGACCAAAATTAACCTTGAGCTTATCAAAAAATTAGCAAGTGATTTTAAAACCTGGCGGGAAGAGATTTATCTTTCTACTGCTCAACAAGCAAACGAATTTCTTTTAATAGTCCAGGAAGAAAAAGCAATTGGGATTGCCGAACGCCGATGGCAACGAATTGACAAAGATATAACAAAATTAGAAAAAGCAAAAATTAAAGGGGTGGAAAAATTAAGGGAATTGCTCACTAAAGCTGGGGGTTTGATAGAAGAAGGGAGGAAGTTAAATGAGGAAGCGAGAATTATTTTCTTGGAAAGAAACGTCTTAAGGGTAACCGCAACTTCAACTGTGCTGGCAACTTCTACCACTTCTACTGTTCCCCAAATTATGTCCTCAACTACGACCACCAGTTCAGTTTTAACTGCCACAACCACAGCAACAACTACAGCGACAACCACAGCAACAACTACAGCGACAACCACAGCAACAACTACAGCGCTGACTGCGACCAGCACACCATCCATTCCCATTTTGTCAATAAAGGAGCTGGTAGAGAACTCTTTGATAAAAATCAAAGAAGCCTACCAGATCTTTATTGAAATGAGCAACTTAGTGAGGAAGTTGCTCTGAAATCAAAAATCCGCCTTCTTGGCGGATTTTTGATTTCACTTTACCGCCTCTTTTAAAAGTTTACCTGCCCTGAACTTTGGTTTGGTTGAAGCGGGAATTTGAATTTTTTCGCCTGTTTTGGGATTTACACCCATTCTTGCTGCACGCTTCGCGACCCGAAAGGTGCCGAAACCAGTGATAGCAACTTCTTCGCCGCGACCGAGCGTTTTCATAATAGTATCAAAAACCGCATCAACCGCCTCTTGAGCCTGTTTTTTGGTTTCAATCCCGGCGGCCTTCTGAACTGCTTCGACAAGACCGTCTTTTTTCATATTACTAATTTCCGTAAGAATCGACCTTTAGGGGATGCCATAAACTCTATTCAGTATAGCAAAATTATAACATTTTTCCTACCTTGCGTATTCCACAGCTTTCACTTCCCTTATCACCGTCACTTTTATCTCGCCAGGATAGCTTACCTCTGACTTAATCTTGGCGGCGATTTGCTTAGCCAGCTGGATAGCACCAAAATCGTCAATTTTCTCTGGCGTTACAAACACCCTTACCTCCCGGCCGGCTGAGACGGCGTAAGCATCCCGCACCCCGCTGAAACTTTTAACCACTCTTTCAATATCTTCCAGGCGCTTCAGGTATTTTTCAAGGGTGTCACGTCGGGCCCCAGGCCGAGCAGCGGATATTGCATCAGCGGCGGCAACCACATAGGATTCCGGTGTAGAGAAGGGGTATTCTTCATGATGCGCTTCCATTGCCCGCACCACCGCTTCGTCAATCCCGTACTTCTGGAGTATTTTTCTGCCAAGTTCAACGTGGGTTCCTTCAACCTCATGATCAATAGCCTTACCAATGTCATGGAGAAGAGCACCACGCTTAGCAATCTCTACATTAAGACCGAGTTCACTCGCGATCATGCCGGCAATATGGGCCATCTCAATGGAGTGGACAAGAACATTCTGACCATAGCTGGTGCGATAGTTTAAACGTCCAAGAAGCTTCAAAATCTCTTTTGGTAAGTCAAGAACGCCGACCTCATAAGCGGCCTCTTCGCCGATTCTCTCTATCCTTTCCTCAAGCTCTTCTTTTGCTTCTTCAACTTTTTCTTCAATTTTGGCAGGTTGAATTCGACCGTCAGCAATAAGCTTTTCCAGCGCCATTTTTGCTACTTCACGCCGCAAGGGATCAAAAGAAGATAAAAGCAAACTCTCAGGCGTTTCATCAATCACCACTTCAACGCCAGTTAAACGCTCAAAAGTTCTGATATTTCTTCCTTCGCGGCCGATAATTTTTCCTTTGAGTTCTTCATTGGGTAAATGAACCACACTGGTGGTAATGTCAGCGATATGGTCTCTCGCATAACGCTGAATACTTGAAGTGATAATGTCAAGAGCCCGTGCTTCTATTGCTTCTTTTTTCTCCCTTTCGAGTTGAACAAGGGCTTGGGCGAGCTCCTCATGATGAACTTCCTTAAGCTCTTCCAATAATCTGGCTTTTGCTTCTTCGCGGGAAAGACCTGAGACTTTCTCAAGCTCCCTTCTTACCTCCTCTTCCAGGGATTTGACTTTCTCTTCCTTTTCGCTTAAAAGCGCCTCTTTATGTTTTAATGTCTTTTCTTGCAATTCAAGATCAACTCTTTGTTTTTCAAGAGCTTCCTCTTTGTTTAAAAGACGTTCTTCAAGCTTGCGGGCCGCTTCAAGACGCTCCCGCTCTTCTTTTTGGGCTTCGGCGACAATTTCTGCAGCTTTGTCTTTTGCAGTTAAAACGACTTCTTTAGCTTTTCGCTCCGCCGCAGCTAATTTCTCCTGTGTTTCGCGTTCTAATGAGGATATCTTTCCTAAAACCACCCAGCGTCGGCTAAAGTAACCGATTGCAAATCCAGCGGCAACGAGTCCCAAAACCAGCAAGAAGTTGGTTTCTAAAATCATAAGGGTAGACAAGATTAATTTTTACCCCGTTTAGAAAATCAAAGCTGGTAATCTCATCGGCAGATCTGTTGTCAGAAAAGAGAGTTTTGTTTTTTACAGAGTCAACCCTTCTCATGTTTTTATAATTTTCCTAACAGGGTTCATCGACTTTTAGTAATTTAACGGCAATTTAACTATACTTTGCGACCAGGAGCTTGTCAAGCTAAAATTAAATAAATGTCTATGCGAAAAACATTTGTTCTTGTGATTTTGGACGGTTGGGGACTAGGCGAGTTTAACGAGTCAAACCCAATCTACCGGGCCGACCTAAAAACTATTAAAGAAATAGAAACCCTCTATCCTAAGGGTGCTCTTCAGGCTTCAGGTATCTCAGTCGGACTTCCTTGGAAAGAAGAAGGAAACAGCGAGGTGGGACACCTAACCATTGGCGCCGGCAGGGTCCTCTATCAGCATTACCCTAAAATCTCAATGGCGATTGATGATGGTTCTTTTTTCGAGCTACCCAGTCTGAAGCATGCCTTTAAACACAGCCGCGAAAACCAATCAGCCGTCCACCTTATTGGGCTCCTTACCCAAGGTAATGTTCATGCCTCTTTCAAGCACCTTCTGGCTTTAGTGGAGATGGCAGCACGGGAAAAGTGCGCTGAGCTTTATCTTCATCTTTTCTCCGATGGCCGCGACAGTCCGCCCCGTTCCGTTCTTGTTCTTCTTGAAAACCTGCAAGCGGTGCTTGAGAAAAACGGCGTAGGGGTGGTTGCAAGCATTAGCGGGCGTTACTTTGCCCTTGACCGCGACAATCGTTGGGAAAGGACAGAGAAAGCCTACCAAGCCATTGTCAGCGAAAACAAAACCGCGAAAAGTGTTAAGGAGGCAATAAATAGCGTCTATGAAAGAAACCTGGACGACGAATACCTCGAGCCGATTGTGGTTGAACCTCACCCGGTCAAAGACGGCGACGCGGTCATTTTTTTCAATTTCCGGGAAGACAGCATGCGGCAGATTTCCGAACCCTTTTTAAATCCAAATTTCGACAAGTTTCCAGTAAAGCCGCTTAAAAATCTTTTTGTAGTGACGATGACTGAGTATTTTGAAGGACAAAAAGCGGCCGTCGCTTTCCCGACGGAAAAAATCGAAAATCCGCTGGGCAAAGTACTTTCGGACCGCGGCCTGACCCAACTCCGCATTGCTGAAACCGAAAAATATGCTCATGTTACCTATTTTTTTAATGGTCTGCGGGATACTCCGTTTCCTAATGAATTCCGAGTCATTATTCCCTCAAAACCGACTATTCGACCAGAAGAAAACCCTGAGATGATGGCTCCGGCTATAACTCAACGGGCTCTAATTGCCTTAAATGAGGGCGGTTTTGATTTTATTCTTATAAATTATGCGAACGCTGATATTATAGCTCACACCGGCAATTACGAAGCGACCCTCAAGGCGGTAAGGGTAGTTGACGAAGAGCTCGCAAAACTAGTGAAGGCAGTCATCGCAGGCAACCACCTCCTTCTTATTACCTCTGATCACGGCAATGCCGAGTCAGTGTTTAATCTCCAAACCGGCGAACCCGAAACTTTTCACGATCCCAATCCCGTGCCGATATACCTTGTGGCCAAAGAATTTGAAAAACCTTTTTCAATACCAACCCAACGACCAGAACGACTACCTGTTATCGGCATTCTCTCTGATGTTGCCCCAACTCTTTTAGAACTGATGGGTATCCCGAAACCCAAAGAAATGACCGGCACCAGTTTACTTAACCAGCTAAAATAACCCCCCAACGCTAGCGGTGGGATCTTTTTATTAATTTTCATTAAATTTTCATTAATTTAAATTTATAAATATTTACAAAAAAATCAGTAGCCCCTAATAAGCGATAGCATATTAAATGCTACAACTTAGAAACAACTTAGAAACAACTTAGAAATTAGAAATTAGAAACTAAATCAAATTAAATCTGCTAAAATTTAACTATGAAACTGTTGGGTAAGCTGATTTTCCATATTTTCTCAAATGCAATTGCTATTCTCGCGGCCGCTCATTTCATTACTGATTTTACCTTCACCGGCAACTTTATCGCTCTTCTTATCGCCGCTTTGATGCTTACGGCCATAAACCTTATTCTTCTCCCCATTTTAAAACTCATTCTGAGCCCCCTTATTGTCCTTACTTTTGGCCTTTTTATCCTGATTTTGAATGCTGCCGCTTTATATCTTCTTGACATCCTTTCCGAATCTCTTATAATTCAGGGGTTACTTCCTCTTCTTCTTGCTACTTTGCTTTTTAGCGTCATTAACGGTTTAATTACTTTCTCGGCAAAAAGAGCAGTGTCATAATCATTGTTATATAGTCATTGTCTAAAATGTTAGTTGCTGCTCAGATTGTTATATCTATAATTCTTATCGTGCTTGTAATTATTCAGGAACGCGGGGCCGGTTTAGGTGCAATATTTGGCGGTGAAGCGGGAACTCCTTATCATGCCCGGCGAGGCCTTGAGAGACTTGTCTTTGGAGCAACTTTTATATCGGCGGCTATTCTTGTCATTCTCGCTATTTTAAACCTCATCGTCACTTAAATTTCTGAAATGTTTATAATTAAAAGTTTTTTTAGCGCTCTTAACCGAGGCGAACGTCTCGTTTTTATAGGCGCTGTGGTGGTTTTAATGCTCTCATTAGTTACAAGATTTGCTTTGGCGATTCAAGAAGGAAGCGAATGGACTCCAGTAGAAGGCGGGTCTTACCGAGAAGGAGTTTTGGGCCAGCCCATCACCCTAAACCCCATTATCTCCAAAAACCAAGTTGACCTGGATATAAGCCGACTTTTGTACAGTTCGTTAGCAGACCTTACTCAAGATTACGAAGTGAAAGATGACGGCAGAACCTATATTGTAAAACTTAAAGAGAATCTCCGCTGGTCAAATGGTCAGCCCTTAACGAGCGATGATGTCATCTTTACTATTGAAACCATTCAGGATCCCGATACCCGCTCGCCTCTTAAAAAAAACTGGCAAGGGGTGGTTGCCGAACGCATAAGCGAGCTCCGAGTAAGTTTTTCCCTCCCCTCGCCTTATGCCTTTATGGAACAAAATTTTGAGCGGCTGCCGATAATCCCGGCCCACATCTTCGGCAGTATTCCGAGCGCCAATCTCCGGCTTTCCAGTTATAATTTGGAACCGGTAGGATCTGGCCCTTATAAATTTCATGAATTTACCAAAAGGAAGGACGGATTTATTAGCAGGTATCATCTCAAAATCAATGAAAATTATCACGCTCAAAAACCATTTATCAAAGACTTTTACTTTGTTTTCTACGATGATTTGGAAGAAATGCGAAAAGATTTTCTCGCTCGCAAAATTGACGGCTTTGGCAGCTTAACCCCGCCTGAAGTTAAAGAATTGCCCTCGAGCGCTGTGGTAACTTATATTTCCCTGCCAAGTTACTACGCTGTATTCTTCAACCAAAACATAAACCCTCATTTAAAAGATGACGCTTTCCGTTCTGCTTTAGATGCCGGCATAGATAGAAGGGGGTTGGTAGAAGAGGTTCTAAAAAATAAAGCCGAAATAATAAACGGTCCCTTAGGACGTTGGGGAAAGGTAGCAGAGGTGCCTTATAATCCCGAAGAAGCAAGAAAAAAACTTACCTCCTTAAAACAAGAAAATGTCGAATTGACTCTTATCGTGCCGGAGGTTGATTTTCTTATCAAAACCGCTTTTAGACTCAAGGAAGAATGGCTTACGATTGGGGTAGCTAAAGTCAATATAATAACCCTTCCCCCTGCTGAACTTTTAGAAAATGTGGTGAGAAATAATAATGATTATGAGGCCCTCCTTTTCGGCAATGTCTTAGAAAATCCCCTTGATCTTTTCCCTTTTTGGCATTCAGCGGAGCGTTTCTTCCCGGGACTTAATCTCGCTCTATACAAAAACGCAAAAGTTGATACATTAATAGAGAGAGTTAGACAGACTGAAGATCAAGCTGAACAAAAAGAGCTCGCCCAAACTGCTGAAGCAATAATTGTCAGTGAAAAACCGGCGATTTTCCTCTATTCTATCCCTTATACTTACATCTACACGTCAAATTTAAACGGCTTTGGTTTTAAGGACCCTCAAGAGTATATTGTTACGCCAGCAGACAGATTCCGTCATATAAATGACTGGCACGTTGCAAAAGTAAGAGTGATTAAGTAACCCCTGGCATTAAAAGTTTGTACTTAAGCAAACTCGATGCCAAGTATGCTGACAGAAGGGCTGGGGTGGCGGAAGTGGTAGACGCGCTGGCTTCAGGAGTCAGTGATCGCAAGATCATAGGAGTTCGAATCTCCTCCCCAGCACAAAAAATAAAAAACAGGCATTTCTATTTTTCAACCATTTTCTATTATTTAATTTCTACTTTCAGACAACTATGACAACAGCAACCGTAAGAAGAACAATAAAAGTGCTCAGGCCCAAAATTAAACCGCTAAAAACCGCTGAAGAGACGACTGTCCGCTGGGTTGCTTTAGGTGGCTTGGAAGAGATTGGTCGCAATATGATGTTTTTCGAGTACAATGATGAAATCATAATTATTGATGCCGGCCTGCAGTTTCCTGAAGAAGAGACGCCGGGCATTGATTACATCATTCCTAACGTTTCCTATCTTGAAGAAAAAAAAGCAAACATCCGGGCTCTTATCGTTACTCATGGCCACTATGACCACATCGGCGCCATTCCTTACATCCTCCATAAATTGGGCAACCCCCCGATTTATGCAACCCAAATCAGCAAGGAAATCATAATGAAACGGCAGGAAGATTTTCCGAACTCACCTAAACCTAACTTCGTAACAGTAAAAGGCGGAGAAAAACATAAACTTTCAGAAAACTTCTCGGTTACTTTCTTTGATGTCGTTCATAATATCCCGGAGGGGGTAGGTATGATAATCTCTACCCCCATCGGTAATGTTGTTCACCCCGGTGAGTTCAAGTTTGACTACGACCATGACGGCAGTCCTCGGGGGCTGGATACTTGGAAATGGATTGGCGAGCAGGGTATTCACACTTTGATGCTTGACTCAACCGGAGCGGAAACTCCTGGTTACTCTTTATCCGAAAGAGTGGTGGAGAAAGAATTGGAGAAAATTTTCAAAAGTGCTGAGGGTCGGATAATTGTTGGCACCTTCTCTTCGCTTTTGGACCGCTTAGCCGAGATTATCAAAATTGCCGAACGTCTCAAACGAAAAGTTGCGATAAGCGGTTATTCAATGAAAACCAACATCCAAATTGCCCAAAATCTGAAATATATAAAAATCCAAAAAGGGACGCTTGTTCCTATTGAAGAAATAAATAAATATCAGGACAACAGGGTAATGATTTTAGCAACCGGTGCCCAAGGCGAACCGAACGCCGCCTTGATGCGTATTGCAAACGGCGAACATCGCCACATCCGTCTAAAGCGTGGCGATACCATAGTTCTTTCTTCCTCCATTGTGCCAGGTAACGAGCGGAGCGTCCAAAACTTAAAAGACAATTTAGCCAGACAAGGCGCAATAATCTATCACTACAAAATGCTTGATATTCATTCCTCGGGCCACGCTCCCCAGGAAGAATTAAAGACCGTTTTGAAACTTGTAAAACCTAAGTTCTTTTTACCTATCCACGGCTACTACTTCATGCGTTACCGCAATGCCAAACTTGCTCAGGAAGTTTTAGGTCTGAAACCAGAGCATACCCTTCTTGCCGACAACGGCGTGGTGGTGGAATTAGGAAAAAATTTTGCCCGTGTTACAGATAAGAAAATTGACGCTTACTACGTAATGGTGGACGGTTTGGGTGTGGGCGATGTCGGTGACGTAGTGCTCCGCGACCGCTTGACTCTTGCTCAGGAAGGAATGGTGGTTGTCATCGTAACCTTGGGTCGTCAGAACGGCCGGCTTTTGAAAAATCCAGACATCATTTCCCGCGGTTTCATTTACCTTAAAGAACACAAAGAACTTTTGGATGACATTCGCCGGAGAATCAGAGGGATTTTGGGTCGCATCCCCCGCCACCAGCCACTTGATGCTGACTACGTGAAATCTTTAATTCGCGACCAAATAGGCCAGTTCTTGTACAACAAAACCAAGCGGAGACCTATGATACTACCTGTTATTATTGAGATATAATCTCAATAATAACACGAATTTCTAAATCCTAATTTCTAAACAAACTCTCATAACCAAATCAAATTACTAAAAACGTGGTTTGAATTTTGAGATTGTTTAGAGTTTATAGTTTTATAATCTAAATATGGCCCAAAAACCTATCTTAGCATCCGGCATCCAGCCCACCGGTAAGCTCCACCTCGGCAACTACCTTGGAGCTCTCAAAAATTTCGTTGAACTTCAGAACTCCGGTAAGTACCGGTGCTATTTTTTCATCGCCGACCTTCATTCCTTGACTGAAAACTTTGACCCGCGCGAAAAATCGAAGCAAATTCTAGACTTGGCAGTGGATTATCTTGCCGCCGGCTTATCGCCGCAAAAATCGACGATTTTTGTGCAATCGCAAGTTCCAGCCCACGCGGAATTAAGTTGGATTTTTGAAACAATCACCCCTTTAGGGGAGATGGAACGGATGACTCAATTCAAGGAGAAATCACAAGTTCAAAAACAGAACGTAAATATCGGTCTACTGACCTACCCCGCTTTAATGGCTGCTGATATCGTCCTTTATGGCGCCAATTTTGTGCCGGTTGGCGAAGACCAGCTTCAGCATCTTGAACTTGCCCGAACTCTCGTTCGTAAGTTCAACAATAAGTTCGGCAAAACATTCCTAGAACCCAAAGCCATAATCACTAAAGTGCCTCGTCTGATGAGTTTAGACGACCCAACCAAGAAAATGTCCAAATCCAGGCCTGGGGGTTGCTTGTTTTTAGACGACGCACCCGCAATGATTCGTCAAAAACTTAGGCGGGCAACAACCGATTCTGGTAAAGAAATTAAATACAACAAGAAGGATAAACCCGGCATAAGCAATCTGCTTTTAATCTATGCAGAACTTTCTGGGATGTCGATAAATGCTATTGAGAAAAGGTATGTTGGTAAGGGCTATGCCGAATTCAAAAATGACTTGGCCGAAGTAGTAATCAAAGCACTTGTTCCATTTCAAAAGCGTAAAAGGGAAATAAAAACTCACCAGCTAATAAAGTTAAAAACCCTTATTGCGGAAGGCAATAAGAAAGCTAACTCTGTTGCTTCCAAAAAACTCGCTGAAGTCAAAAATAAAATAGGTCTTGGGATATAAAAATAAATATAAAAATCAGACAACTAAACTTATCCACGACTAAATCTGTACATATATCTAACTAAACTTATACACAATTTAAGATTAATCTTAAAATATGTATATCTCTGTGAAATAAAAATAAATAAAATAAAAGAGTAAAATAAAAGAAAACTGTGTCAAGCTTATAAGATTAATCTTATAAGCTTGACACTCTCTTAAGCTTGACACTCTCTTAAATGCTATCTTGACGTGATCTTGACGTGATCTTGACGCGATTTTGATGTTCTATTGGCGCTATATTATAAAGTTTTAACAATAAAAGGCGGCGGTGGACTTCTACCACCTAACCTGATGAGCAATTAATGCCATTATAGTTTTATCAACTTCAAAATCTTCGATTTTAAGCGCTTTTCCAGACAAAATTAGCAAGACCTTACCAACCCCCTCCTTACGTTAGCGGGCCGGTGCTATGACGCAACTTTTTTCTTTTTTTCTTTTGCGGCTGCAGCGCTTTCGTTGAAAGCGAAGCCGCGAAAAATATAGGGCTGATGGTATTTCTGAATGTCTTTTTGCTCCTGCGGCGTAATCTCCTCCGCCGGGAAATACTTAATTGGCATCCGAAGAATAACAAATTGCACATCTTCGGGGTGTACCCTACCTTTCGCAATCCTTACTAAGTCCCGCTTACGGCCGAACACATTTTTCTCTTCCACGGAAACATCTTCAACTTTCGTCTCTTTATTTTCTCTAAATCCAACGAGGGTGACTAAACCGCCGAGCATTGCTCCTCCTTCTATGAAGGCGTCGCGTAAGCCCCGCGCCTCAAACTCAGGCCGCCATTCTACTGCATTAGGGTAATTTCCGCTCGGCGAAATTTCCAAATCCTTATGTTTTGTAATCAATTCAACTAAAGCAGTAGGACTTTCCACTCGCACAATGAAGTTTCCTTTTAAATTTTTGTAAAGCTGATTTATATCCTCATAGAAAAGGCCGCCAGCTTCCAAGAACTTGATTTTAATAAGAGAATATGTCTCTTTAGTAAGCCGTTCTATCTCTTCCCGGCGAGTTTCTCTCCCAAGCAGTTCTAAGATTTCATCAAGATTGAGCAGTTCATCTTCTTTCATTAGGCTGATTTTTTCTTTTTTAAGTTTCATATTATGAAGCGGATTAACGAGGTTTTCGGAGGGCAATCCAAACCGGCCATTCGTCTATTTTTGTTTCCAGTTCGACGTCAAACTTCTCTGAACGGCGGTATTCAATGGCCCTTGCGCCAAGTTTCTTTTTCACCGAACTTTCATTTTTGCCGACAACGTACCGTAGCTCGTCCGGCACTTCAACAAGCAAAATAATCTTGTCCTTCGGCTCCAGGCCGGCATCTTTACGTAAGCCCTGCACGAGCCGGAGAAACTCCCTCAGCCAGCCTTCCTCCTTAAGCTCGTGGGTGATTTCTGTTTCAAGCTCAATTTCATCCTTAAGCTCGGAGTCAAAAACAACTTCTTTCACATTTACTTCCTCTTTCAAAATAGCGAGTAAATTTTTATCCTTTAGTTTGCGATTCCTGATTCTTAGCCGGGCTAGCGGCTGGCGAACTTTAATTTTTACCTCGGCGCGCTTCGCGAGTGCTAAACTTGCGAGCCGTCTTACTTCTTCCATCCCTTTAAGAATTGATTTCTCAAACAGCGTTAATTTCTCCGCTTTCGGCCAGTCAGTCAAGTGGACTGATGTTTGGTGACTGGTCACTAATGATTTATAAATAACTTCGGCAAGATACGGCATAAACGGCGCAATCACCTGACTTGTTTTAATGAGCGACTCTTGGAGTGTTTCAAAAAACCCGGCATCCTCCCGGCTGCGGCTGCGGCGCAGATACCAGGTGGAAAGGTCGTTGATATATTCCTCAATCACTCGCGTAGCCCGCACTGTGTCATAGATATCTAAATATTTAGTAACGGTATTAATTAACTCTTTTGTCCGGGCTTTAATCCAAACATCCAGAATATTCTTTAACTTTGTGCTTTTCTTCGTGTGAGAATATGTTTCAAAATAGCGATAGACGTTCCAAAGAATAAGCACATTTTTACGATAAATTTTTTCAACTTCCTTTTCGCTGAAATTCAAGTCGTCAGCCTGCATCACTTTTGAATTCATGAGATAGAACCGGAGCGCATCAACCCCGTAACGGCGAATCACATCCCAGGGGTCGGGGAAATTGCCCTTGGATTTGGACATTTTGGAACCGTCTTCGGCTAAAATCGTGCCGGTCGTAACCACATTTTGAAAAGGCGCCTTGCCGAAAAGGATGAGTGAGACAACGTGCATCACGTAAAACCAGGCCCGCGTCTGGGCAATGTATTCAGCCACAAACTGAGCCGGGAAGCGCTTCTTGAACACCTCTTTGTTCTCAAACGGATAGTGGTATTCAGCAAAAGGCATTGAGCCGGCTTCAAACCAGGAATCAAAAATCTCTTTGATTCTTTCTGATTTTCCGCCGCAATTTGAGCATGAGAATACAACCTCATCAATATAGGGTCGGTGGAGATCAACTTCTCCTCCTTCATTTCTTGGAAGAATTTTAAAGTCAAAACCAACAATCTCCCCCAAATCAATCATCCCCCCATATCCTACCCTTTCCCCAACTTTATTTTTCTTGATTTTCTCCATAATAGCTTGTTCTTCCGTCCAGCCAAAAGCGACATGAAAAAGCATCCAGATTGGATATTCATGACTTACAATAAGAATGTTTTTACCCCGATACTTTTCTTCCAATTCTTTAAGCAAACTCCATACGCGAGCACGGACATCTCTTAAAGATTCTCCGTCTGATGGTCTTTCAATAAACCTTGATTCATAGGTTGGAAATGCTTGATGATATTCTTTGGGGTGGCGACCCGAAAGATCAGCAAGATAAATTTCTCTAAGCCTTTTGTCGGTCACCACCTTCTCTACGCCTAAAATCTTAGCGGCAATATCGGCACTTTCTCTGGCTCGGGGAATATCTGAGGAAAAAATAAGGTCAATTTTCTCGCCTTGGGAGTGGAGTTCTTTTTTAAATTTTTCTACTGATTGCCGCACCTGGTCCTGGCCAATGGTTGTGAGATGATAGTTTTTCTGACCAGAATCAACCACTTGTTTGAGTTGCGTTTCTGACTCACCGTGCCGCAATGCCCAATACTTATTCTTCGCCCTGCCGCTTTTAGCGCTCATTTCTTCAATACTTCCCACCGCTTCCATCTTGCCGCACTTATTGCAACGCCAAATTGGAATCGGGTTACCCCAGTAACGGTTGCGGGAGATGTTCCAGTCCGGCGCATCTTTGACGCTGTTCTCGTACCGGCCTCTTTTCAAATGCTCCGGAAACCAGTTGATTTCTTTTTTGTTGGAGTCAATTATTTTCTTTTTGATTTTCTGAATGTTGATAAACCAAGCGGGAATGGCGTTATAGAAAAGAGGTGTTTCACACCGCCAGCAGTGGGGATAGGAGTGAGTATACTTTTCTCTTTTGAATAAGAGCTTGCGTTTTTCCAAATTCTCAATAATCGTTTGGTCAGCTTTTTTGAAATACTTGCCGCGCAAAAATTCAGGCGCCCTTTCGTTGAAAATACCTTTTTCGTCCAACAGCGGCACAACCGGCAACCCGACTTTTTGGCCCAATTTGTAGTCCTCTTCACCGTAAACTACAGCTGTATGCACTATGCCGGTGCCTTCGCTTGTCGTCACAAAATCAGCCGGATAAACTTTGTAGGAATTTTTGGATTTTACGGCCGGCACATCAAAAAGGGGATCGTAAGCTGTCCCAATCAAATCTTTACCGCGAATATCGTCATGAACAATTTCCAACTCTTGTTCGCCGAATACTTTTTTAACGAGCTCGCTTGCCACAATATAAAGCTCTTTTTTTCTGGCAATTCGCAAAGCCGTGTAGTTTATATTCTTTCCTACAGCTAAGGCAACATTGGCCGGCAGCGTCCAGGGTGTTGTGGTCCAGGCTAAAAGGTAGGCGGTGCTTTTCGTTACGTAACCCCTCCCGTATTTTTGACCTGGTTTTAGAGGAAACTTCACCGTCACTGCCTCTTCGGTTACATCTTTATAACTGTTATCCATCGCCACCTCAAAATTGGACACCGGTGTCTCGCAGCGCGGGCAGTACATCAAAACTTTCCGGCCTTCGTAAACAAGTTTTTTGTCATAAATCTCTTTGAACGCCCACCAAACCGATTCCATATAACTCGTGTCCATGGTCTTGTAGGAATTGTCAAAGTCAACCCAGCGGGCGAGCCGGCGCACCATCTTGCCCCATTCATTCACGAACTGAAGTACTTTGCTCCGACAGGTGGCATTGAACTTTCCGATGCCGATTTTTTCTATCTCTTTCTTGCCGGAAATACCCAAACTGCGCTCCACGATTTCTTCAATGGGAAGGCCGTGACAATCCCATCCCCACCGCCGGCGCACGAACCTACCTTTCATGGTCTGATAGCGGGGAATTACATCTTTAATAGTGGAGGCTAAAATATGGCCATAGTGAGGAAGCCCGGTTGCAAAAGGTGGCCCGTCATAAAAAGTGAAAGGCTCACCTTTCTTGGTTTTTTGGAGCGACTTCTCAAAAATTTTATTCTCCTCCCAGAATTTCAGAACTTTCTCTTCGATCTCCGCGAGATTAAAACTTTTAAATCCTCTTAAAATATTCTTCACGGTTTATTTATAGATATATCGCGAGTGTCGGCGTCATAGAAGACCGCTTTGTTTTTAACGAAATCGAACAAAACACGGCAGTTTTTAGTAACCCAAATAGATCCCAAATCTTCCGGTGATTTGTGAAATTTGTGAGTTTTTTCTATCAATGGCGTCTTGGATAAGGTGAGGAAGTTTTTTATAAGCCTGCCTGAAATAAGAGAGGTAGTGAACTTCTGAAATTTTCATGTGAAGTTCAATGAAAAGCTCGCCGTGAAGGAGTCGCTATGATTTCCCCCCTTCTATAGTTGGCGCGTTCCCTTCTTACCTTCGTAAGCCCAGCCTGCTATCTACTTTCCATTTTTTAAACTCTTCGAACCTTTTTCGGCACGACTACTAATTCTTTTCCCTTTGTTGCTTCCATCAGTATGGTAACTGTCGTTATTTTTTTATGATATCAAACCAACAATATAAGGTCAAACAACTACTCAAACCACTTCTGCATTATAAAAACTTTAAGCACTATCTACTTACTGGCTGCTCGGGAGCATAAGAAGTTTCAAATTCGTTAAGACAAATGACTACAGTCATGGAAGTGTTTTACCCTATTCTTACTATTCTTATATAGACAATCTTATGAGTCCCGAACTCGTAAACAGTCTTATGAGTCCCGAACTCATAAGATTGCTCATAAGATTGGGGAAGGGAGAGCGGCACCTTGCAACGGCACTGCTATAACCTCCAAGGATTTCTTTGTTTTTTAAGTCTTTGATAATGCCTACAATTATCCTAAAAGTTAAACGTCAATATCGGGAACATTGGAAGTTGATATTCACATATGCCTATTCGCCAAAGCTGTTTGTATACTACATTTTCTTTGGGGCGGAAATGCCCAATACCCCTAAAAGATTTTTCAAAACGATTGCCGAGGCACGGACAAGGGCAAGGCGAGCGGCAGCAAGGTCTTTTTTCTCAGCTATGACTCGCTCTTTTTCATAAAAATTATGAAACGTTCTTGCCAAATCAGTGGCGTAGCGCGTCAAGCGATGAACTTGATAGTCAGCGGCGGTATCTTCAATCATTTCCGGAAACTGCGCAAGTTTTCTTATTAGGTTTAAATCATCGGCAGTATCCAGCAATCTTAGGAGGTTCGACTTCCTGACATTGCCGTCAATATTTGGGAGGTCGAACCTCCTCGCTTTTTTGATGATGTTTGCGGCGCGGACATGAGCGTATTGAACGTAATAAACAGGATTTTTGACCGAGCGCTCTTTAGCAAGGGCCAAGTCAAAATCCAAGTGAGTATCGGGCGAAACTATAAGAAAGAAAAAGCGGGCGGCGTCAACGCCGACTTCCTGAATTAAATCGTCAAAAGTCACAAATTCGCCTCGGCGCTTCGACATTCTCACTTCTTTGCCGCCGCTTATAAGCCGCACTGCTTGAGTAATGATGATATCCGAACCCTTAAATCCTAAAATTTGGGCCGCCGCCTGGATGCGTTTTACGTAACCGAAATGGTCAGGCCCCAAAATGTTGATTTTCCATTTGAAACCTCGCGTCTTGGTCTCAAGATAATGCCCAGCATCAGCTAAGAAATATGTCGGAAATTTATCAGAAGTGATTAAAACTCTATCCTTATCATCGCCGAATTTTGACGTCTGGAGCCACTTAGCACCGTCTTTTTGGTAAACCAATCCCTTAGCTTCGAAAATTTTAAGCGCTTTATCAACGAAGTTTTTTTTGTGAATGTCATTATCTTCCGAAGTCCAACGGTCAAACTTGATGCCCGCTGTTTTCAATGTCTTTTTTATATCTTTCAGAAAATCCTTAGCCGCTAACTGACCGAGTTTCAGGGGTTTATCTTTATGTCTTTTGACTTTTGACTTGTTTTTAGAGACCCAATCTTTAATATAGACGCCTTGGTAAAAATTTTTCTCGTGAGGGATAAGATGAGCAGCTGAGAGAAATGACTTGCCCAAAACTACAATCTGATTCCCTGTGTCGTTTACGTAGTACTCCCGTTCTACTTTATAACCTGCCGCCCCAAGAACGTTTGAGAGCACATCGCCTAAGAAGCCGCCTCGGCCATTAGCAAGAGTAAGGGGGCCGGTTGGGTTTGCGGAGACAAATTCGACTTGGACTTTTGACTTTTGATTTTTGACTCGGGATCGACCGTATTGGTCTTTTTTCTTCAAAATTTTACCTAACTCGTTATGGAAAATCCTGTTACTCACCCAGAAATTTATAAAGCCCTTAGCCACTTCAATTTTTTTAAAAAAACCCGCCGGCGCTTTATGCTTAATTTCCCTGGCAATTTTTTGAGCATTAAGACCTGAGGTAAAAGCAACGTTCGTTGAATAATGACCGAATTTATTGTTTTCGGGAACGGTCAAGTTAATCTCAGTGCCCTTTGGCACCACCTTTCGGAGAATAGCAATAATTCTTTGACGCATTAATATAATATAATGTTATGCCATCTTTTTAAAAAATGCGAAAAGCGCTCTGACTCAGGGTCGTGTTAGTAAGCCTATCTTATAAAATCGTTGGCTCCTAAACCTTTTCTTCTGGCTTGCCACCTAATGTGACCGAAGATAGCCTACCAGAAAGCGCCTTTACTTGAAGAACCTCGCCCCTTGAGGAGTTCGCTATCAAATTTATCCTCCTTTTTGCGGCTGACTCTTTGAGCTGAGGCACTTTTTCTTTACCCCCCACGCTGGCCAGCTTATCGCTTAACTTTTTTCTTGTCATTGTGGTTTTCGTCAATCGGGGATATTCCATTAGGAAAGGTCGGACAGTAAAATTAGCATATGAAGGACTTAAGCGTCAACAAAAGAGCTTATTTTGATTACGAAATCTCTGAAAAATTTTCCGCTGGGATAGAACTTACTGGTCATGAGGTCAAATCCCTAAAAATGGGCCGGCTAAGCATTGTCGGCGCTCATGCCGCTGTGCGCGGCGGAGAGTTATATCTTATTGGAATGGATATCCCTTCTTTCCAGCCAGATAATGCTCCAGCTGGCTATGATCCGAAAAGAACGAGAAAAATGCTTCTCACCCGCAAAGAAATAAATTATCTAATTGGTAAATTGCAAATGAACTTGACTTTGGTGCCCTTGCGCGTTTATACTGATCGTGGATTAGTGAAGATTGAATTGGGCTTAGGGAGAAGATTGAAGAAAAAAGACAAGCGCGAGCTCATTAAAAAACGGGAAATAGAAAGGGAAATACGAAGGTTATAGTTATAAAGGGGATGTTGGGTTTTGATAGAGTATTGCGGGATAAATTTGCAGGTCGAGTTGCCCTAACTCGTTAAACCAGGGTATTAAATATTAACTGCCAACTTTAAAGTTGCAGCCCCAGCTTTAGTTTACGCTTAAGCTGGGTATCGGCTCTTGATGTCTAATAGAGAATAGCCGGTATTATAAATTAGGCTCGTCCCCAGCGAAACGGTTCAATAGCTTCGGACTAAATCATAGAACCATATTTCTGTCTTTGGGAAACCAAGGACTAAATCTGTAGATAATTTATCAAGCTTACTCTAGACACCGGTTCAACTCCGGTCATCTCCACTAAACACAATAAAGATACACTCGGCCGAGCTTGTTTATTTTAACTCTAACTCGAAATTTCTACCGCCGTAGCGATCGCTAACGCGGTAGAAAAGCTGTATATCTCTCCAGCTAATTGTTTTTGGGGACCAAACCCTTGACTCAGCTGACCTTTTAGCTCCTCATCTCTATTGCGTTATTACCATCTTAATCGTATTACTTACCACATCTGAGCCTGATGTTTTAAAACGCACTAAAAACTCTCCTTTTTTGCTCCAGACGTGGGAGATAATCTTGCTGGTCCCAGCGAGAGTTTCTTCCTCAACTAAGCCGTCGCCCCAGTCAACCGTATAGTGAACTTCCTGTTTAGGGGTGGGGTTGGATATTAAAAAATAGGCTGCCGAACCAACTTTGGCTACCGGAATAACCACAATTACGCCATCTTCGTCAGAACCGATTATTTTTTCCTGAACAGCGTCAATCGCCTCGTTTACATTCTCCTGCAAAAAGCTCAAAAGCTGGTTCTTTTTTTTCTGAATATCCTCTTGGATATCCTCTTTTATAGCCCCACTTTTTTGGTCCATGAATTTTTTAGAATCCGAAAGCGCATTCTCAGCTGCTTCTTCTACTTCTTTACGAATACCGGAGAAAAAGCTTAAGAGGGGATTTGGGCTCGCCTCTGACTTCTGCGGTTTTTCAAAAACAAAATAAAAAACTCCCCCTAATAGCGTAACCGCCAACAGAACAACAATAAGTTTCTTGAAGAAACGCACCCCTTATTATTTTATTATTTTAAACTAAATTGGACAGAAAACTCCACAGGAAAGAGACTAAAAATCAGGCGAGTTAGACTTGAATTCGACAAGCCACAAAACTAATAACCGTTTCATTGCCATAAAGCGATTCCGCCATTTGGCGGACAGGTTTGATTATGCCCTCCATTTACAATTAAGACAAAGTATGTACTATTTAGAGGGGGAATAAGGAGACATTTCTCTTGCGGGCGTCGTATAGTGGCAGTACACGATCCTTCCAAGATCGATGCATGGGTTCAATTCCCATCGCCCGCACCTAAGGATTTACCGCCACTTTATTTTAGCTGCTTAAATCAGCGAACTCTTTTACGTCCTTCTTAAGGTGTCTTCTTAAAAGGACATTGGCAATAATAAGGAAAATCAGAAAAACCGCCACCCCAATCTCAATCTGGTGAAGTTTTAAAAGAGTAAGACCGGAAAGGATAAGATAAGAACCAATAGCAATTGCTCCAAACCAGAGACCATTTGCAACCAGGCGATTTCTTAAAAAACTCTTAAGACTCATATTCGTAAGGCCGGAAAAAACAATTGCCCCAACATTCACGTAAACAAGAAACTTGGCGATGATTAAAAAGTGGTTCAGATGATGCCGGAGGTATTGTTTTGTTTTTTCGTTTTTCATTATTTTTTCTGCCCATCTTTTACCAAGAGTTGTGTTCCTCAATTTTTTTCCGAGCAGAAACAAAAATCCTTCATAGACTATAAGAGCGCTTAAGACAGCTACAAAAAAACCGCCCCAACCGAGATAATTATTTAGGATAAGGAGAATCGCTATAAAGACGGTAATTTCCCCTTGAACAAGGATGCCGGCGGCGATTATAAGATGCCGCCAGCCATAATTGTTAATCACCAACTGCCCCAAGGCGTCTATCAATGCGGTCATTTATGAATTATATCCTGTTAGAAAATTTATAGAAATAATTTCTCTGAAAACTTTATTTAGCGGCTATTTATTAAGGGGTTGGCCGAAGACGCTTTTTTAATTTTCTAAAAGGGTATACTAAAATAAATATGTGGGTTAATTATGTTGGTTAATAAAGATGATGTAAAATTCAAAGCAGTACGTTCTTCAGGTCCCGGCGGGCAGAAAGCCAGCCGCCGCTCGACAAAAGTTCAGTTATGGGTTAAAATTGGAGACCTGCCGCTTACAGAAGCAGAAAAAAGAAGAGTAAGAAGAAAGCTTGAAAGACATATAAACCATTTGGATGAGCTCTGGGTAGAAAATGAAGAAGAACGGTCCCAAGAGCTGAATCGCAAGAAAGCTCTTCAGAAAATCAACGATTTGATTGAAGAAGCGCTCAAAGTTCCTCCCTTAAGAATTCCGACTGAACCGCGCCGCCTTGCAAAAGAAGCGAGAATCCGTGCCAAAAAAATAAAAAGCGAAAAAAAGAAAAGTCGGCGAATAGTTCATTAAAGAAATTAAAAATTTTTAGAAGTAGTGGATGGTGTCCATGGTGTAGCGGTAACACGAGAGTTTGTGGAACTCTAATCACCGGTTCAAATCCGGTTGGACACCCCAAAAAATTTTGACTTGGAGCATCGTCAGATGCTATTTTAGTTTCGGCACCTAAACTGCCCCTTTACATTAAAAGGAGGATATACCGATGAGCACAAGCCCATTGCGTCAAGAGCTTCACGATTTCTATAAGGAAGTATGGCTTGAGGCGTTAAACCGGCGCTTCAAACCTGCTTTTATCTACTTTGGCGCCGAGATTGTTTTCGTTGTCAGTTTGGCGCTCTGGTCAGGAGAGGCGGCTTTTGCTCTTTTCTGGACGTTCTGGCAGGGGGAGAGTGCTTACTATTGGTGGCACACCTTTTTCAATCTCCATCCCTTGAAAGGTTATCTCTTCATAGTCCTTACAGTTTCCACTATTCGTCTTACAGCTTGGTGGTTCATTATTTTCAGGGGAGCAGGACCGCTTCTGGAATTGCCCCTTGTAAGGTGGTTTTTTAATCCCAGCCGCCTCCCCCGTCTGCATGCCTTAGCTGAGTACGCAATAGCTAAGAAGAAAAGCAGAAGCTTTCTCTTTTCTGTTGCTTTGATTCCGGGGATCTGGTGGCTTGGATATCTGGCTTTAAGACACAACGTGATAAAGGGGGGCGTGGCGACAATTCTCATCGGAAACGCCCTAAAACTCACCATCTTCGCCTCCATCTTCTTCTTATTCGGCGAAAAACGCTATGATGTATTTGGCGTGGTCGCCGGGGCATTTATTATTGTCTTATACCTTCCGCGGCTTATAGAATGGTTTATACCAAACTTAAGCTCTCGAGCGCGCCGTCCCCCCCCCGCATAAGATCAAAAACATTTTGGAAAACTCCAAGGCTTAGAGCTTATGGAGTTTTTTAATCATATTCATTGCAAGTATACTG
>FWPU01000340.1_pt1 | contig 151242 bp, 115 predicted proteins | sample 2228361 | NCBI WGS metagenome assembly FWPU01 (sample SAMEA103939777, study PRJEB20133) | metagenome | reverse complement strand
AATAGCCTGATCATCATAGCCCTGCTCCTCTGCCCCCCCACTGCTGGTAGCGCAGGGCACCAGCAACGCGCACTATTTTATCTATGAATACGGAACAGAAGACGATTCTGTTGTCTGCATTATAGAGATCTATGGAGAAGTTGAAGAAGGCCCGGGCCCGGAGTTTACAGAGGTAACACTTGACGAACTTCACGTCCGCGGCTATCTTACCTGTGCTGAACAATGGCAACTAACTCCGCCGGAAAGTGTTTCAACAGTTACCCCTTATCCAGATTTTGAAGCAACCTCTTGGGCCACGGTTATTCCCGAACCAAATAAAAAACGTGTCTGGACTGGGTCGAAGACTGTTCGTCCTAACAGAGGACCGTGGTATCTGGAATGCTTATACCGGCAATTTTATAACGGGCAGATGCACATAATTGGGAATGGCCGGCTCTGGGCGCGCAATGGTGATGGCTATGTCATGCAGTGGAAATTGGGATACCGCCGACACACAAAGCTCCATCTTGTAGATGGCGAACATGCTTTTCAGGTGCCACCTGAGGCGGTTATTAGAACTCATGCCCGGCTAGAGTATTAACACCGGAAATGAAACACCGGTTATACTTCATTGGTTCCGTACTACTCTTTGGACCCATCGTTTCTGCTCAAGAAATCATCTGGTTTAGACCATACGATACCGGTCGATGTGACTACTGGCCATCAGGAGCAATTGACCCGGCGGGCAGTGTGATTCTTGCCGGACAGACTGCAGACGACTGGATAGGAACTAATGCGGTAATCAGTATTATCAAGTTGACCCTGGAAGGCGAAACAGTCTGGACACGGACCTATGCTAATGGAACGGTGGAGGTTTATGACTGCACCGTGGGTAATGACGGCGGGGTGGTAATTGCCGGGAGTTACCGCCCCGCCACCGGATGTCTGCTTGTTAAATATGACCGGGATGGCAATTTACTATGGGAAAATCGCGAGCGGGTTGGTTATTTAAGTTACCTCAGCGGTGTTAGTGTTGATGAATCGCTCAACATCTATGTCTCAGGGACAGCGGTAATTACTACTCCGCCCCGAGGCTATAACTACAATTTACTGTTGAGAAAATATGACGCTGATGGTAATCTACTCTGGTCCAAAATCTACGACCTGGGGTTAAATGAAAATGGCGGTGCTATTACCTTTGCACCGGATGGAACTTTAGCCGCGGTCGGGACGATTGGAAGCGATGAAGAGTGGTGGTTTGATTTTCTTATCTACAGGTTTACCAGAGATGGTGACACCATCTGGACCAGGCAACTGGATGTGAAAAATGAAGATTGGACGAGCGGGATAGCAGTCGACCGTAACGGCAATATATATGTTAGCGGCGATGCCTGTGAATATCTGAATGGCTGGATTGTTCCTGATTCTTGTGTGACTATCAAATATGACCAGGATGGCAATCTACAATGGGTTCGCATGTTTGGTATCGGAGACTGTGCTATCGGCGCGGCTATTGTGTATGACAGTTTTGGTAAGTTGGTGGTTGCGGGGTCATCCTTTGATACCCTTGCCGATACATCAAACGCCCTTCTTGTCAGTTACAGGTCTGAAGGGCCTCAGGAATGGAGTTGGTTATTCCGACCCCAACCCAGCAACTGCGACTTCACCGATGTTACCACCCCCTCACCGGGTGTACTTTACACCTTTGGTCAGGTATACGATGCTACGAGGACTGACTTTATGATTATGAAACTTCGCTATTCAGCCGGGATTGAGGTGCCGGCTGAGCCCATCGGGCGGGAGCGCCCCCTGCGCCCTCTTTCACCAAATCCAATCCCGCCGGGTGCACCCATCCGGCTGTTTGTCCAGCAACCCGGGGATTACCGGCTACTGCTTTACAGTGCCGATGGCAGGGAAATAAAACAACTGTATGCAGGACCGCTGCGCGCTGGTGTCAACACCGTTTCCTGTCCTGTGCTTCCGGCAGGTATGTATTTCCTCCTGATCGACAGAGGCGGTTATCAGGAGACGCTGCCTCTGGTCGTGATGAGGTAGTTTTATATATTTAAAAAAGCGGACACTCAAATAACCCGCTACAGGCTAACACATTTATTTATAAATAGTTACAGGAAAATACCGACCTGAAATTTCTTGAAAGAGTGCTGCATAGGGGGTATGCCCCGGGCTAGCCCCCGGGCTGCCGGGGGGCTTGCCCCCTGGCTGTCTCTCAACCCCGAATCCGGTTTAACCCCTGCTGGCTTTTCACCCCCTGACCCACCGGCTAAATAGCCGGTTAAATCACCCGCCCCACCAAACGCAATCCGCATCATCACCTGCTATGTTATTCCGAACTTTTATCCGGATTGGACCCCGATTTTTGCCTCTGGTTGTAGTCAGGATAAAAATTTGTTGACCAGGAGAAATTTTTTGTTATAATGTTTTGAGCAGGGAAGTAAGGGGAAGGAGTGAAAACAAGGAGGGAGTAAAAATGAAAGATATGGCTACCGGGGGAGCCCGAACAGATAGCACCCCAGAAAGTTTAACCCACAATCAAATATCCGTGCCCGCCTTGCCGGCTCGTTGTGAGCCATAGGTTAAGGCTTGCCGGAAAATAAACGAAGGAGGGAAAAATGGGTCAGGCTCGACCAAACCCAGCCCGCCACAACCGCACCATTGCGGTAATTGGTGTCGGCACCTGGGGAAAAAACCTCGCCCGCGTCTTTGATGAACTCAACGTCCTTAACACCGTCTGCGACACCTGCGCCACCAACTTTGCTGGCGTAAAAATATCGCCGGCGGTGCGGCAGACCACCGACCTCAACACCGTGCTTTCTGACCCGGAAATTACCGCGGTCGCCATCGCCACCCCGGCCGCCACCCACTACGAAATCGTCCGCGCCGCCATCCTTGCAGACAAGGATGTGTTTGTGGAGAAACCGCTCGCCCTCGAACTCGCTCAGGCAGAGGAACTGGTCCATCTGGCAGAAGAAAAGGAGCGCATCCTGATGGTTGGTCATATCCTGCGCTACCATCCGGTGGTAATAAAACTGAGCGAGATGATTGAACAGGGTGACCTGGGCAGAATTGAGTACATCTACTCCAATCGCTTAAACCTTGGCCGGCTCCGCACCGAGGAAAACATCCTCTGGAGTTTTGCCCCGCACGACATCAGCGTCATCCTCGCGCTCGTGGGCGAACGCCCGGTTATGGTCGCCGCGCACGGTGAGGCTTTTTTGCAGAAAAACATCCCGGATGTCACCTGGACCACGCTGGAGTTTCCCTCGGGCATCCACGCCTACACCTTTGTCTCCTGGCTCCATCCGTTCAAGGAACAGCGCCTGGTCGTGGTCGGCTCCAGAGAGATGGCGGTTTTTGAGGACGGTGGCGAGGCAAAACTCGCCTGTTACCCGCACGACATCCGCTGGCAGGGTGGCAAAATCCCGGTTGCCCTGAAAGGCGAGCGCCGCCTCATTGACATCCCCCGGGATGAGCCGTTGCGTCAGGAGTGCGAGCACTTCCTGGAAAGCCTCGCCACCCGCATCCCGCCCCGCACCGATGGCTATGAAGGGCTGCGCGTCCTGGAAGTCCTCACCGCTGCCCAGGAGTCGTTAACCCGGGGTGGCAAAATCGTCAACCTGAAACACTCCCGTAACGGCAACACCCAGAGAACCACCATCTCCGCCCGTGCCGCGGTCTATGCACCGGTTGCCACCCTGTCCACCCGGGCACAACCCGCTGCCGGGTGTTATCCCGCCCCGTTGTTAAACAGTATTGAATCGGAAACGGTCCCGCGGCGCGCACCCGCGCCGGCAACCAGCCCGACACCGAAAAAAGACACCGCCGGCAGAACCGCACCCCAGCCCGCGCTACCGGAAACCTTCATCCACCCCACCGCGGTTGTTGATGAAGGTGTCACCATCGGCGCCGGCACAAAAATCTGGCACTTCACCCACATCTGCCGGGGTGCGCGCCTCGGTCGTAACTGCGTCCTGGGGCAGAATGTGTTTGTTGCCGAAGGGGTGACGGTCGGCGACAACTGCAAGGTCCAGAACAATGTGTCGCTCTACAAAGGTGTCACCCTGGAGGAAGGTGTGTTCTGCGGACCCTCCTGCGTCTTCACCAATGTCATCAACCCCCGCGCCTTTATTGAGCGCAAAGCCGAGTTCAAGCCGACACTGGTCAAAAGGGGCGCCTCAATCGGTGCCAACGCCACCATCGTCTGCGGTCACACCATCGGTCGCTACGCCCTGGTCGGCGCCGGTGCGGTGGTCACAAAAGACATCCCGGACTACGCCCTGGTTGTGGGTGTGCCGGCGCAAATCATCGGCTGGGTGTGCAAGTGCGGGACAACGCTCGTGGTTGACGACCAGCGCGCCCGCTGCCCCCGCTGTGGCAACGAATACCAGCCCAGCGCCGATGGCGATGGCTTGAAACCGATCAAGGAGGTATAGATGAACATCCCGATGCTTGACCTGAAAAGAGAGTACCTTTATCTGAAAGAGAAAATTGACCATCACATCCAGGTCGCCCTCGAGCACCAGAACTGGATAATGGGTCCTGAGGTGAAGGAACTGGAAAAGAAGGTTGCCAGTTACATCGGCACCAGATACGCCCTGGGCGTTGCCTCCGGCACCGACGCCCTGGTGCTTTCCTTGCGCGCGGTGGCATTCCAGCGCACCGGCAGAGACCTCTTTCACCCGGAAGACGAAATCATCACCACGCCCTTCACCTTCGCCGCGACCGCCGAGGCGATCCTCCGCGCCGGTGCCACGCCGGTATTCGTTGACATCGACCCGGTAACCTTCAACCTCGACCCGGCGAAGGTCATCGCCGCCATCACCTCCCGCACCGTCGGTATCATCCCGGTGCATCTCTACGGTTTACCCTGCCCGCTCGACCAGCTCAAAACCATCGCGGAAAAATACAACCTGTTTATTGTTGAAGATGTTGCCCAGGCGTTCGGAGCCGAATACCGGCAGAAGAAGTGCGGCGCCTGGGGTGACGCCGGCGCCTTCAGTTTCTTCCCGAGCAAAAACCTCGGCGGCTTTGGTGACGGCGGGATGGTAACCACCAACGACTCGGTAATTGCCGGCTTTGTTGACATCCTGCGCCGGCACGGTGGCAAGGATAAATACAACATTGACTACCGGGGCTACAACAGCCGCCTTGATACAATTCAGGCGGCAATCCTTCTGGCAAAGTGGGATACGGTGGATGAGTTTAACGAACGGCGCCAGAAAATCGCCCACCAGTACCGGACATGCCTCAACAACACCGCCGGTATCACCCTGCCCTTCATCCCGCCCCACTGCACCCATGTCTTCCATCAGTTCACCATCCGCCACCCGGAACGCGACCGGCTCCAGAACTGGCTGAAAGAACAGGGCATCGCCTCAATGGTCTATTACCCCATCCCACTCCATCAGATGAAACTGTTCACCGGCAAGGCACGCCTCGGCACCGGACTGGTCCATGCCGAACGCGCCGCCGCCGAGGTCCTCTCCTTACCGATTGAACCGCTCCTGACCCCGGACGAAATCGCCTATGTAACGGAAAAAATCAAGGAGTTTGCCTCAACCCGGGTCGCAGTCAGCGCCTGACGACCTATGGCATCGCTCCACACCGGTTATTCCCCAACCCGCCCTGCCGAGTCGCGAACCTGCCCCCTGTCCGCTACCCCATCCTCGCCCCTTGCCCTGCCACTGTTAAAGATTGACCTCCACCGCCCGGTGGTGAAAAGCCTTGTCCTGGTTACATTATTATCCGGCACCTCCAAAATCCTCGGCTTCATCCGCGAAATGTTAATCGCCCACCACTTCGGCGCCCAGAGCATTGTTGACGCCTATCGGGTCGGCGAAACCATCACCACCGTGACCGCCGGACTCTTCGCCCACCCCTTTGAGGTCGCCGCCATCCCGCTCATCGTTGAGCAACTGGCGAACAAAAAAGAGCCCCGTGCCCGGGAGGTGTTCGCCTCGCTCTGGACCCTCGCCGCCACCATCGCCGCAATCCTCGGCATAGTCATCTTCGCCACTGCGCCCCTCCTCGTCCGCAGCTTTGCGCCCCGACTCCCCGCCGACACCGCCCGCCTCGCCACCAGCATCACCCGCATCCTCAGCCTTGTGCCCTCAGCGGTTATCTTGATCACCGCCACCGCCGCCTACTACAATGCCCGGCGCCGCTTCACCCTGCCCCGACTGATTGACCCGGCAATTAACACAACCGCCATCGTCCTGCTCCTTTTCACCGTTCGCTACTCCGGAATTACCGCACTCGCCGGCGCCTGGACCACGGGACACATCACCGGTGCCCTCATCGCCATCACGCCACTCATCATCAGTGGCAACCGCCTCCTGCGCTCGCTTAAAGACCCGGCGGTAAAGGAGTTTTTCCAACTTTCGCTACCGCTCCTGGCGCTCTTCCTCGTGCGACCGCTCAATCTCGCCCTCACCCGCGCCTTTGCCGCCACCCTGCCACCCGGCAACATCGCCATCCTCGCCTATGCCGACCGCCTCTTCGCCTTTCCCGCCAACCTGCTCACCGCCTCAATCGGCACAATCTTCTTTACCCGGGCAAGTGAACTTGCCACCACCAGCAACCTCCCTGCCCTCCGCTCCCTGACAACAAAAATCCTCGGCTATCTCGCCCTGGTCCTCATCCCGGCAAGCCTGGTGTTAATTCCCCTTGCCCGTCCGCTTGTCAAACTCATCTACCAGCACGGTAACTTCCCGGCCGCAGCCACCAGCACCACCGCCCTGACCCTCACACTCCTCGGCTTTGGGCTATTCCCGTTCACCGCCACCGCTTTACTCACCGCTGGGTTCCGGGGCAGAAAAGACACCAGAACCCCGGTCATCGCCACCATCCTGGGCACCGCGACCACCGCCGGTTTTGCCCTCACCTTTGTCCACCGCTGGGGAGTTCCAGCACTGGCACTTGCCTCAACCCTGGGCTTTACCGTCAGTATGCTGGTTCTACTTGTCGCCTTTCTTCGCAGCGCGCCGGGAGGCAGGTAAATGAACTCGCTCACCATAATCCTCTTCGCCCTACTGATTTTAGTTCTCCTGCTCCGCTACCCCGAGGTGTGTCTTGCCCTGTTTCTGTTCTCCGGCACCTTCAAGACAGAAATTAGCCAGCTCTCCCCCTGGCTCCCGGACATCACCGTTACCCTGGCGCTTATTCTTCTCGCCGGCATACTATTCAACTATCTAAAAGAACCATCGTTCCGCAACCGGCTCATCCTTCGCTACCGGACATTCGGGCTCACCTTCGCTCTGATTCTTCTGTTTATGACCATGTCCGCCATCCATACCACCGCCGAAAATCGGTATGCCCTGGAAAAGACCATCCGCTTCGCCACGCTTACCGGTCTGGCAACATTCGCTCCGCTATTTATCATTCAGAATCACCGCCAGCTCTTCCGCTTCCTCATCGTCTCGGTGATCCTGGGTGCGCTTATGACTTTCACTGGCCAGATGACCAGCGAAGGTCTCACCGCCTTCGGCGCCAACCACATCGCCACTGGTAGAATCATCGGCTTGGGCTTACTCACCATCCTGGGACTGATGCTTGTCCGGAGCGCCGGCGCTGTATCTCTGCTCCTTGCTCCCTCCTCACTCCTCTATGCCGGTTTAGCCGCTCTCCTCTGTTATGGACTGTTCGCCTCTGGTTCCCGGGGTGCGCTGGTAGCGCTCCTGGTTGCCATCGCCACGATGCTCCTTGTTGGCAGCGCAATTAAACGGGCGCGCAAAATTGTCCTGACCGCAACCCTGTTTTTAATCGCCGCGGTCCTGACCATCACCATTATCAGCCCCCAGGCATCGGCAACGATGAATCAGCGTCTTGCCACCACCCTCGCCGCGCCCCTGGACCAGACCGCCCACACCCGTGTCATCCGGGCACAGGCAGCAATGGAAATGTTCACCCAGCGCCCGCTAACCGGTGTGGGCGTGGGCGGCTTTGACTTGCTCTTCAACCCGTTTGAATCCGAAAGGGGTGACTATCCCCACAACCTCTTTCTTGAGGTGGCAGCGGAAATGGGCATTATCGGCTTAATCCTTTTCACCGCGCTGGTCTTTTTGCCCATCTACTACGCCCTCACATCATTCCGGCAAACCGGTAACTGGACAACGCTACTTGTCCTTGCCGTTACCATCTATCTCCTGGTCAACGCCCTGTTCTCCGGTGACCTCAACGACAACCGCCTCCTCTTCACCGCGCTCGGACTCTGCCTCACCCGGAAAATCCCCGCCACTTCACCAGCAGTCCAGCCAACACCATCCTTTATCCAGGCACCGGAAAAGAACAACCTACCCGGAGTGGTTTTATGAATATGAAAAAGGTTTGCCTGGTAAGTTCCGCCCATCCCGTTACCGACACCAGGATATTCCACAAACAGGCATGCTCGCTAAGCAGGGCTGGTTATCAGGTGTTTGTTGTCGGCAGGAAAGGGGTAAATGGAGAAAAGGCACCAGAAGATATTCATATCCTGCCGGTGGTTAACTACCGCTCCCGGCTCCAGCGTTTCCTTATTAACCCGATTTTTATTTTTAGAACTCTGCTCAAAGTTCGGGCAAAAGTCTATCACCTGCACGACCCGGACCTGCTCCCGCTCGGCTTGATCTTAAGGTGCCTCAATCGCCGGGTGGTGTATGATATCCACGAGGATTACCCCAGCCAGTTACGGGATAAACCCTATCTCCCCCGTGCCCTGCGTCCGCTTATCGCCGCTATCTTTGCCCGCTGGGAAAAATTCGCCTGCCACCACTTCAACGCCACAATTACCGCCACCGACCACATCGCCCGGCGCCTCTGCCATCAGGCGTCCGCTACCAAAAACCACCATCCGCACCAGCAATGCCGTCACCACATCGTCACCGTTAAAAACTACCCATCACTGAAAAACGGTGCTACCGTCACCGGCGCAAACGCCGCCCCGGGCACGACCTTCCGCCTTGTCCATCTCGCCAGCATCCTCACCCCGCAACGGGGAATATCACTTCTTCTCCAGGCGCTGGATGCGCTTCCCGGTTGCGAACTCATCCTTGCCGGTAGATTTGTCACCCCGGAATATGAAACGGAGATTCGCCGGCATCCATCATTTTCCCGGGTGACCTACCTCAACATAATTCCCCATCAGGAAACCTTCCACTGGTATTCATTTGCCCATGCCGGAATAATTCCGTCACTACCGGTCCTCGGGTATGAGTTCGCCCTGCCGGTAAAGATGTTTGAGTTTATGGCTGCCGGACTGCCGGTCATCGCCCCGTACTTTCCTCCTATCCGGGAAATAATTGATGAAAGTAACGCTGGTGTAGTATTTCAACCCGGAGATGTCAACTCTCTGATTCAGGCGATTAACTACCTTGCCTCCCATCCCGAACAGGCGCGGGCAATGGGCGAAAATGGCGCCCGGGCGGCCGCCCGGAAATACAACTGGGAAGAGGAAGAAAAGAAACTACTTAAGATTTATGAACGGCTTATTTAAAAAGGTCCTGTTCGTCGGTGCTCACACCGACGATGAATTTGGTTGTTCGGGCACCCTTGCCCGTCTCAAAGAAGAAGGAAAAGACCTCTTCTATGTCGCCTTTTCCACCTGTGAAGAGTCGGTCCCCAAGGGCTTTCCGCCTGATGTCCTGCGTCAGGAATGCTTTGCGGCAATCACCACACTCGGCATCAAACCGGAAAACTGGCGCCTCTTCTCCTTCCGGGTCCGTCACTTTCCGCAGGAACGCCAGGCAATCTTGGAAGAACTGGTAAAAATCCGCCAGGAAATCAATCCGGACCTCGTCTTTGTCCCCGCCTCATCCGACATCCATCAGGACCACCGGGTCGTTTATGAAGAAGGGGTCCGCGCCTTCAAGCACGCCTCCATCCTCGGCTATGAACTACCGATGAACACCCTGACCTTTCGCCATGTCTGTTTTGTCCCGCTCCAGGATCGCCACCTCCAGCGTAAAATCGCCAGCCTCGCCTGTTATGCCTCCCAGCGCTTCCGCGCCTATACCAGCGAAGACTTCATCCGCGGTCTGGCACGGGTGCGCGGTGTGCAGGCGGGTGTGGAATTTGCTGAAGCGTTTGAAGTCATCCGTTGGGTGTGGGTATGATGTGCCAGCACCAGTGCCGCATCGGACCTGATGTCATTATTGATTGCCCCAGGACGAATATCGCCCCGGACTGCTCCGTCGGCGTAAAAACCGAAGCCAACTTCCGGCGCTATGGTGGCGTCTTAATCCGCTGTCAGGAACTGGAACTGGGTCCTGGTTGTATCATTGACCGCGCGGTGCTGATCACCGGTGGCAAAATCAAACTCGGTCCTAACTGTCGCATCGGTGCCGGTGTCACCATTCGCGTCACCGAATCTCTGGAACTGGGCAAAAACAGCGTAATTGGTGAAGACACCCTGATTGAAGGCAGAAAAATAAAAATCGGCCGGGACTTATGGTGCGGTCCTTATGTCCGGATTGGTGGTGGCTCCTGCTTTGAACCACAATCCGAACTAATCGCGGGTTACTGGGTCCACCTCGGGATGCGTGTCTTTATCAACACCGCGCGCCGGGTAACCATTGGCAACGAAGTCGGTCTTGGCACCGGCACCGCCATCTACACCCATGGTGCCTACCAATCCGCTCTTAGGGGCTATCCGGTATCCTTCGCACCGGTAACCATCGGTGACAACGCCTGGATTCCCGGCGCAACCATCAACCCCGGCGTAACCATCGGTGCCGGTGCGGTCATCGGTGTCGGCTCGGTTGTAACCAGAGACATCCCGGGTGGCGCCCTGGCAGCGGGCGTCCCCTGTAAGGTCATACGGGAAAACGCCTTTCCCCGCTCCTTAAACCAGGAAGAAAAACTCGCCTTCTGGAAACAGTTCCTGCCCCTTGCCGGTGAAATTCTCCAGCACCACTTCTACCACTCTCTTCCGCGCTTCTCCTCTACTGACGCTGCCACCGCACTCGCAATCGGCGACCTCCACATCACCTACTCCCCGGAAAGTGAAACCCTTACCGTCACCCATTCCCCCCTTGGAGAAGGGTGTGCCCAACCTGAGCAACCCGCTCCACTCTGCACCTTTCACCTCGGGGAAGGAAAGATTACCGGGTCTGTCTCACCCATCACCGAAAAACTCCGCGACCTCCTCCGGCGCTACGGCATTCGCTTCAAAAGCGACCCTGACATCCACACCGGCACCTATCAACCCTGGAGCGAAGATGTGTAGCCTCACTATTACCCGTCCCTGGACACCCGCAGTGTCAATTATCATCCCCACCTACAACGAACAAAACCACATCGCCCGCACCCTCTCCTCCCTGCTAAACCAGGACTATCCGGCCCAACTCACCGAGATTCTTATCGTGGATGGCGGCTCCACCGACACCACCCTCAACATTATCCACTCCTGTCTCCATACTCGGTCACACACCCCCTGCATCCGCATCCTCAACAACCCGCACCGCACCACCCCCCATGCCCTTAACATCGGCATCGCCGCTGCCCGGGGTGAGGTCATCTTCACCCTGGGCGCCCACACCACCTACTCGCCCAACTACATCTCCGGTACCATCAAAATCCTCCACCAGACCGGTGCCGATGCGGTTGGCTCAACTGCGGTTACGCTCCCCTCTGCTCCCACACCGATCGCCCGCGCCATCGCCCGTGTCCTCGCCTCACCTTTCGGTGTTGGCAACTCCCTGATGCGTATCACCCGCCCCCGTACTATCCGGCACTACACCCTCAGCATTCCCGACCCAATCCCTGCTGACACCGCCTCCTGCCCCGCCTATCGCCGTACCGTCTTTGAGAAAATCGGCACCTTCAACACTGCGCTCACCCGCAACCAGGACATCGAATTCAACCTCCGGCTCCGCCGTGCCGGCTTAAAACTCCTCCTCACCCGAAAGATAAAAACCTACTACTACGCCCGCGCCACCCTATCCCAGCTATTCAAAAACAGTCTGGAAAACGGCTACTGGGTCATCAAAAGCCTCCGCTACGCCCGACGTCCCTTTGCCCTGCGCCACCTCATTCCAGCCGCCTTTGTCACCGCAACTCTCATCACCGCTCTCACCACTCCATTTCTCCCCATTGCCAGAATCCTTTTCGCGGTGATTAGCGGACTCTACATCACCGCTGACATCATCTCCTCCCTCCTCACCGCCCACTCCCTTCGCCATCTCCACCTCTACATCATCACCTATCCGACCCTCCACATCGCCTACGGCATTGGCTCACTACTGGCTTTACCCGCCATCATAAAACCCGAGCTGCGCAGGGGTACCGGCAGCGGCACCACCCGGGGAAACTGGCAGCCGGACAAGCGCATCCCGGAAGCAGGTATGGAAGGCAAAATGCCGGCGCTATCTTAACCTATGTCAAACTCCATCACCCTGATTTCCGCGCTCCTTCTGACCCTTGCCCTCTCCCGCTGCCTTAACTCCATCCTTGCCTCTTTTGCCCTGGCTCGCTCCTGGTGTGATGCACCCGGCACCGCCAAGATTCACACCCGACCGGTTCCCTGGACCGGCGGTATCGGTATCTTCCTCGCCTGGACAATCACCCTGGCAATTCTTATCTTCCTCATCCCGCCACCGCCGATTCTCACGCCGCTCCTCATCGGTGCTGGCGCTGCCTTACTCCTTGGTTTCCTTGACGACATCCGCTGGAAAAATCGGACCCTGCCCATCCCCAAACTAACCCTCCAGGTCATCCTTGCCCTCATCGTCTCGTTCCTTCTCCTCACTGCCGGCACTCGGCTTATCTCCTATCACCCCCTAATCCACCTGAGCATCACCGCCAGCCTCATCCTCACCTCAATCAACGCCCTCAATCTTGCTGATGGGATTGACGGGCTTGCTGGGGGCGAGGCGACCATCTCCATTCTCGGACTGGCAGTTTACTTCTTTAACCAGCCCGAAACCCCGCCCTTCCTTCCGCTCGCTCTTCTCTTCCTTGCTGCCGCAATTATCGGCTTTCTCCTCCTCAACCTTTGCTCGCCCTCCCGTTTGTTCCTGGGTGATGGTGGCACTCACCTGCTCGGCGCCATCCTTGGCGTCCTGCTCACCACTGTCCTTGCCCGGAGCACTTCACTCCCTTATTCCCTTATCGCCGTCGCCCTCATCCTCGGTATTCCGCTTTTTGACATCATCTGGGTGCTCGGCCTGCGTCTCTACTATCGCCAGCCGCTGCTCGCCCCGGACCGCAACCACATTTACGATAAAATCATCGCCCTTGGTATTTCACCCCGTGCCACCACCATCCTGCTCTGGTTTCTCCACGCCCTCACGGTCGCCACCGGCGTCACCCTGCTCCTCTTGGAGGTGAAATGAAAATCCCCCTGGCGGCACCGGACATCACCAACCTGGAAATCCGCACCATCGCCCGTGTCCTGCGCTCCGGCAGGCTCGCCCTTGGCCCCTACGCCACCGCCTTTGAGAAAAAACTTGCCCGGGTGGTTCACCGGCGCTATGCGGTCGCCCTTTCCTCCGGCACCGCCGGGCTCCACCTCGCGGTCCGGGTGCTCGGGCTCAAACCCGGTGACGAGGTCATCACCACGCCCTTCTCCTTTGTCGCCTCCGCCAACTGCCTCCTCTACGAGGGCATCAAACCGGTCTTCGTTGACATTGACCCACAAACCCTCTGCCTTGACCCGGCAAAGATTGAACCGGCCATCACCCCCCGCACCCGGGCAATCCTGGCGGTGGACATCTTCGGTCACCCGGCTGACTGGCTCACCATCCGCCGCATCGCCCGCCAGCACCACCTGCACCTGATTGAAGATGCCTGCGAGGCGCTGGGTTCAGAAATTATCACCCCGCTACACCGCTACCGCTGTGGTGAATTCGGCGACATTGCGGTCTTTGCCTTCTACCCCAACAAACAGATTACCACCGGTGAAGGTGGTGCGCTCGTAACTGACAACCGCCCCATTGCGGAACTCTGCCGCAGCCTTGCCAATCAGGGACGCCGCGCCCGCGATGGCAAATGGCTGGAACACATCCGCCTCGGTTACAACTACCGGATGGACGAACTCAGCGCCGCCCTAGGCTTCATCCAGTTAAGGCGTCTGGCAACCATCCTCCGGCGCCGCGAAAAAGTCGCCCGGCTCTATCACCGCTACCTACAAACAATTCCGGAGGTCCAGCCACCTCCTGCCGCACCCTGGGCAAAGGTCAACTGGTTTGTCTATTGCATCCGCCTGGCGCCGGGCATCAACCGGCAAAAAATTATCGATTATCTCAATGCACAGGGTATCGGCTGTACCCCCTATTTTCCGCCCATCCACCTTTTGCCATTTTACCGGCAGTTCGGGTATCGCCCGGGTGATTTTCCAATAACCGAGACGGTGGCAAGCACCACCCTTGCCCTGCCCTTTTCTGCCCGTATGAAGGAAAAAGAGATTTGTTTTTGTGTTGAGCAACTAAAGAAGGCAATTAAACAAAGGAGTTAAAAGATGCGTGAAGAAACTGCCACTGTGCCGCAATCGGCACCACTGCATCAGCAGGTGCCGGAATCGGCACATCATGGTTTCACTTATTACCTTGACCTTATCAGCCGCCGGCTCCACCTGTTTCTCTCGGTCCTCATCATCACCGCACTCCTTCTCTTCATTACCGGCGAAACCGCCCGTCCGGTTTACCAGTCCAGCGCCACTATCCTCGTCAACCGTCACCTTGACCGTGTTGGTTCTGACCTCCTCTTCAACCCATCAACCGGCAACCTCGCCACCCGCCCCTTCCTTGCCAACCACATTGAAATCCTCAAAAGCCGCACCCTGGCAAAAATGGTCATTGACACCCTGCCCGAAGAACTGCGTCAGGAACTTCTCCGCAGTACCGGCACCGCTGGCGCCGGCAGCGCTAACGACCGGGCGGTGGAGCTACTTGCCGCCTCGGTCACGGCGCGCGCGGTGCGGGATGCCGACATCATCAAAATCTCGGTCAACGCACCCTCCCGGCGCCTGGCAGTAGAACTTACCCGCGCCTATGTTGCCGCCTACCAGGCCTGGACCCTGGAGCGCAACCGCGCCGACATCCGGGCGATAAAAGAATTTGTCTTCACCCAGTTACAGAATGTTACCGCTCGCCTGGACTCGGCGGAACGCGCCCTCGAGGACTACAAACAAAACATCGCCACCTCTGACCTCTCCACCCAGGCAAAGGCGTTGATTGAACGCCAGAGTGCGGTGCTTGCCCTTTACGAACAGACCCGCACCCAGCTTGCTGGACTGCAAAAAGAAATTAGCATCCTCGCGCCACTGGTTGACTCTGCACCCGCTGCCAGCAATCCGCTTGCCCTCGTTACCACCATGAATCAGGAACTTGTCCGCCTTGAGACCGAGCGCACCAGCCTCCTCCTTCAGGGCTATGACTCACTGCACCCGCGCATCGTCCTCCTCAACCAGCGCATCGGAGAAATCCAGCAGCAAACCCGTAACCTCATCCCGGCCGGCGTTCTACCCGCGCCGCTGAATGTTGCCCTCCCTCGCTATCTGGAGATCACCACCGAAATCGCCCGGCTCAACGCCCAGGCAAACACCCTGCGCCAGTCCATCGCCACCTACGAACAGGAACTTGCCCGCCTGCCCACCGCGGAAAGGCAACTCGCCCGCTACACCCGGGATGTTGAGGTCGCCCGGCAACTACACTCCCTCCTAGAACTAAAGTTTGAAGAGGCGCGCATCCAGGAAGCGGGACGGCTCTCTGCGGTCGGACTCATTGACGAACCCGCACCGGCAAAAAAGATTCGCCCCAGCCACCTGAAAAACCTCCTCACCGCACTCTTCCTCGGTTTCGCCCTCGCCTTCGGCACCACCGTGGTGGTTGAACGCCTTGACACCCTGGTTCGCCACCCCGAGGACCTGGAACGCCGTGCCTGGACCATCATCGGCTCCATCCCGCGCATCAACCCCGGTGCCACCCTCAACCCCGGCGAAGTTGCCGAAGAGCAGTTCCGCATCCTGCGCACCAACCTCTCCTTCCTCTCCGCGGACAAACCCCTGCGCACCATCGTCGTCTCCTCACCCAGCCCCTCGGAAGGCAAATCCACCATCGCCACCAATCTGGCGCTCACCCTTGCCCGCTCCGGCAAAAAGGTCATCCTTCTCGACTGCGACCTGCGCAAACCGGTGCTCCACCGCATCTTCAACCAGCGCCGCAAACCTGGTATCACCGATGTTGTCCTACTCGGTGTTCCCCTAAACTCTGCCCTTTACCAGCCCGGTCCGGACCTGCCTGACATCCTCTTTGCCGGCACCACCCCGCCCTCACCGGTTGACTTCCTCACCGCCGCGCCCTTTATCAACTTCCTCAAAAACCTCAAAAACACCTACGAGTTTATCATCATCGACACCCCGCCCATTCTTGTCTCCACCGACGCACCCGCGGTTGCCACCAACACCGACGGCATCATCCTGGTCAGCCGGATGGGACAGACCGACATCCGCGCCTTGGCAGAGGCAAAAAAGGTCCTCCAGCACGCCCAGGTCCGCATCCTCGGTGTTGTTGCCAACGGCTTGAAACCCCGGCGCCACTACGGCTACTACCGCTACAAATACCGCTACTACCACTACCGCTATGCCGCAGAGGGAAGCACCCGGCGCTGACAGGGCTGATCTGGCTCCTGCGCTTCTACACTTGTCTGGCGGTTGCGCTCTTATATAATATGCTATCAGGCGCGACTTAAACTCCTGCACCGCATCATCAGGCCGCAGGTTATTACCACTCCGTATTCCCGCGGTCATCCTCGGTCTGGTCCTCCTCTTCCTTGCCGGTCTTACCAACTACACCGGCACCAACTTCTTATTTGCTGAACGCTGGTTCCTCACCGGCAAACCGACCATCTTCCTCCACCTCCCGACAATGGACCAGCAGCAACTCCTTGCCATCCCCTACATCTGGTTCATCCTGTTTATCATCGTCACCTTGGCGGTTTTTCTTTCCCCCTTTCCCGGCTTTCGCCGCGCGCTCCTTGCCCCCTGGCGCCAGCCCCGCTTTGCCATCCCCCTAATCATCTGCCTTATCTTCCTCATCTACACCCTCTACCCCTGGGACTTCTTAACCGCCAAACAGCACGAAATGGGCTCCCAGTTAATTTTCTACCTCCTCTGCGCCTTTACCGGCTTCCTCCTTCTCTTCCTGGGCACCTATCCCATCCTCGGCTTTGCTGACCGCCCCCTAACCCGATTGTTCAACTGGCTCCTGCAACTCAAAACCGCCCACTTCCTCCTTCTCACCGCCGGCATTTTCTTCCTCATCGCCAACCTCATCTCCCTTCTCGTCTTTGAACACATCCCCCACATCCAGGACTCCATCTCCCAACTATTCCAGGCGCGCATCTTCGCCACCGGCCGCATCCACCTCCCTTCACCCCCATTCCCGGACTTCTTCGACTACACCCACATCATCAACAACGGCCGCTGGTACTCCCAGTACCCCTGGCTCCACTCCTTTATCCTGATGCTCTTTGTCTTCTTAAAAATCCCCTGGATTGTCAACCCGCTCCTCGGCGCCCTCACCGTCCCTTTAATCTACCTCCTGGGCAAAGAACTCTACGACGAACCCACCGCCCGGCTCGCCACCATCCTTGCTGTCATCTCACCCTTCCTCTTCAATATGTCCGCCGAATATATGAACCACGCCTCTGCCCTCTTCTTCGCCACCCTCTTCCTTCTCTACTACTTCCGTACCCTCAAAGGCAAAAAACCCCTCACCTCTGCCATCTTTGCCGGACTGGCGCTCGGTGCGGTCGCCAACATCCGGCCCTACACCGCGCTTGCCCTTGGCCTGCCCTTTGCCCTCTATGCGCTCGTCAACCTCATCCGCTCGCCCCGGCGCCACCTCCTGCCCCTTCTCCTGATGCTCCTTACCGTCACCATCAGCACCAGCCTCGTATTTGTCTATAACTACCTTGCCAACGGTCATCCCCTCCTGTTTGGCTATGTGGTGAAATGGGGCCCGGGACACGAAGTCGGCTTCGGCCACTCGGGCTGGGGACCATCCCACACTCCCTACGCCGGAATCCTCAACACCGGCAACGACCTCAACCTCATCAACAAATTCCTCTTTGAATGGCCCATCCCCGCCCTCCTCTTAATCCTCATCCCCTTTGCCCGACCCAACCGCTTAAGCGGGTACCGGCACCGGCACTACCGCAACAAAAACGACTGGCTCCTCCTCCTTGGCTTTCTCTCCCTCACCCTTGCCTACTTCTTCTACTGGTTTCACAATGTCTGCTTCGGACCCCGCTTCTTATACGAATCCGCTGCCTGCCTTATCCTCCTCACCGCCCGCGGCATAAAAGGACTACCCGAACTCCTCAACACCACCTTCCGGCAGCGCCTGCCATCCGGCACCCTCACCCCCATCTTCACCCGCGGCACCATCTTCATCGCCCTGTTCCTCGTCACCATCAGCCTGCCGCCCCTGTTCAAAACCTATCACACCTATGGCGGCGTCTCCACAACTGTCCACAAAACCGTCCGCCGCGCCGGACTCAAAAACGCCCTGGTGTTCTGCGCCCACTTCGGCAACGGCTTCTCCTACAACCGGCTTGACCTCCAGGGCGATGTTGTCTATGCGAAAGACTACGGCTACTTAAACGCCGCGCTCACCCTCGCCTACCCCGACCGGCGCTACTACTTTGCCAATGCCGACACCCTGCGCGAGTTAAAGGATATCACCTACGAAAAATCCCTCCTCAAACAGACCCTGGAACAACTTACCCTTGCCCTGCCCGACACCAGCATCCTCAAAAACTACAAAACCATCATCATCCCCTTTGCCGATATCCCGCCACTGGACAACCCGACCATTGCGGAAAAGTTCACCGACTACCGCACCATCTCCCGGGAGATATTCCAGCAGCGCAAAACCCTTTACGACTACACCCCGGTGCTTGCCCTCTGGCTCTTTGGCGACTCCCGCGAACACCTCAAACTATTCTCAATGATGGACGAACCCGAACACTTCCTCGCCGGCGGGTTCAAATTCACCCTGCGCTATGTTACGCCCAACAACCTCGGCGCCATCTACGAAATCACGCCGGAATAGACTAAAAACTACTCCTCGCCGCCCCGGGTCAACTCCTCAACAATCTCCTCAATCTTATCCTGCAACTCCTCCTCGGTGATAATTCCCTTCTCAATCAACAGATCGGTAACCGCCATCACCTGCAGAATGGTATGAATAAAATCATCCCCCCCACCCTGCTCCTCATTATGTCCCCGCTCAAAACTCACAAATCCTCCTTTTAAGATACAGACACTTAACGACCGCGCCGCGCCCAATCGCCGCCATCTCCCGCCTCCCTATCGGCACACCATTCTACCACCACGGCAAAAGAAATCAATGCGCGCCGTGCCGGCTCGGCACTACCGGGCAAAACACAACTAAACTTGACAAAACCTGTTATGGCTATAAGGTTTTAACACGACAAACCAAAACCGGTATACAAACGAAAAAATCCAAAAACTATTTTCAATTCCTGAGGTAAAACACGGTCTGCATTTATTTACTAAAAAAGAATTAAATTTTGTTGAAAATCTGATAATTGAAAAGGACGGTAAGTATTTTATTAAATGCCAAATAAAAAGACTTGTAGATAAACAATTTGATGGTTCTCTTGCTTCCACTGGTTTTTTCCCAGTTTAGACCAAAAATATACTGCCTGAAGTTTTACTTGTTCTTTCAAAAAGTCTTGTTATCCAAAGCCAGCTTAAAAAAGAATGTGCAGGAACAATTTTAACTGCAGTTCCAAAAGAAGCGGTTAGCAAATTAATAATCCCGGTGTTACCAGAACCCGCCCAACAAAAAATCGCTGAACTTGTCCAAAAATCTCACGAGTCAAGAAGAAAAGCAAAGGAACTTTTAGAAGAAGCGAAGAGAATAGTTGAGGAAACTATTTCCTCTTATTACATTTAGACCCGGATTTTAGCGGTTTTTAACGGTAAATTTTTACTGGATGAGGTTAAGTTTTATAATGTCAATGTGTTATAGGTTTTGGCTGCTAAAAACCGGGCTGGTGGGTGGGTTGTCCCGGGGCTTGCCCGGAACCGGGTTGGGCGGTTAAGTACGGTGGCTGTCATCGTAAGAGTCACCGTATCTGTCTGATGGGTTGTCAGCCCGATAATCACGGAGATGGTCGGTTGGGTTGCCCGGGTTTTTGACCTGATGGCGACACCGGCGCTAACCCGTGGTTTTGCGCCGATAATCACACCTGTTTCTCCTTGACATTTCGCAGTTCTGATAGCATTATTAGTTGCTATGAATAATAAGACAAGGTTTCTGTCTGTTGTGCTGGCCGTTTTGGCGCTGGCCGGTGTGTGTAATCGGTTGCCGGAAAGGCAGTGGGAGCGGGGCGACTTTCACCCGATTGGCGGTAAGCCGTATCAACGGCCTGCGGGTCTGGAGGTACGCCATATTATCGGTGCCGATGAGGAGATACCGACCTCTTTTCTGCCGCTGGCGATGTCAATTCTGAACAACACCCAGAGCCGGATTCCGGTGCGGATGCCCGAAGGGCTGGTTTTTTCGCCCGCAGACCCGGACTATCAGTATATGATGATTTTGCAGGAGTTCTCTTTCAGTGTGCCCGCCGACCAGGAGACGACCGTTCTGTTGCCCACCTATGGCTGTAATGAGGAGCGGGATGAACCGGATGATGAGTCTTATTATGAGATTGACATTCAGGTGTGGGAGCGGGAGTTGTGCGAGCTTTTTGACCTTTTGCGCGGGAAGAAACTGGACTATGAGGAGGCGGTGGAACTGGCGCAGGAGGCACTTTATGAGATTACCGATGGTGAGGGGCTGACCGACTCCACCCGCCAGCGGTTAAAGGAACTGCCGTGAAAAAGGTTAACGCCCGCGGTTTTTTTGTCCGGGCGGTTGTCGTCCTGTTGCTCTTTATCGGCTGCGACCTTAATATCTTTAATAATGACTTTAATCCGACCGGCACGCCGTTCAGCCTGAATAGCGGAATCAGTGTGATTACCATCGCGGGTGACCGGCGCCATTTCAGTGAGCGGGGGCTTTTTACCCTGGCGCTGGTGTGCCGGACAACCGGCAGTAGCGCGCTGGGCGACACCCTGCCCGCCGGACTGCTCTTTAGCTCGCGCAAGAACTCCACCCAGCATGTGATTGTGTTGAAGGAGCATCGCATCACCGTCAATCCGACCACCACCCAGGTGATTGTCGGTGTGTTCTGCTGTAACCGGTATCGCCAGATTCCCGCCGAGTCTGACACCTTTGACCTGGGCCCATTTACCGACAACAGTGAACTGCGCCAGGTGGCAGAAGTCCTGCGCAATAAAGACATCAGCAATGACCTGGGGCTGGTGCAGAGGGCGGTGTGGATGATTACCGATTCCACCGGGCTGAACCAGGCATATATTGATTCGCTGAACGCCCTGCCCGCCGGTTCCGGGATTTAATTTAAGCGGGAACCCGGCTGATGATTACCATCAATGAGGTCCGCACCGAAAAGGAACTTGCCGAGTTTATCAATCTGCCTTTTAGTCTTTACCGGGATGACCGCAACTGGGTGCCGCCGTTAAAAAGCGAGGTACAGGCGCTGCTGGACAGGGCGCATCACCCTTTCTGGGAGCACGCCAGTGGGACGCTGTTTCTTGCCCGGGATGGTGCACGGGTGGTGGGAAGAATCAGCGCCCAGGTTGATGACAACTACAATCAACTGTGGAATGAAAAACTGGGCTCGTTTGGATTTTTTGAGTGCATTAATGACCAGGATGTCGCCAATCTTTTGTTTGATGCCGCTGCCCGCTGGCTGAAGAGCCGGGGGATGACGGTGCTGCGCGGGCCGATGAGTCCGTCGTCCAATGATGAGTGGGGATTGCTCGTTGAAGGGTTTGACAAGCCACCGGTTTTGATGATGCCTTATAACCCGCCCTATTATCTCCAACTGGCAGAGAACTGGGGGCTGAAAAAGGCAAAGGACCTGCTCGCCTTTATTAAATATGCCACCACGCCGATGCCGGCAAGGCTGGTGCAACTTGCCGAACGGCTGCGCGCCAATCCCCGAATTACTGTCCGGGCGGTAAATCTGCGCCGGCTGGATGAGGAGATGGCAATCATCCGTGAACTCTACAATGAGTCCTGGCAGAAGAACTGGGGCTTTTCCCCGATGACCGATAAGGAGATGAACCTTTTAGCAAAGAACTTAAAGACCTTTGCCGATCCGAATATGGTGCTACTCGCCTTTTATGAGGGCAAGCCCGCCGGGCTATCCATCACCCTGCCCGATATGAATCAGGTGCTCATCCACCTCCGGGGGAAACTCGGACCGCTCGGCTTGTTAAAGTTTCTCTATTACCGCCGGCGAATTACCGGCGCCCGGGCGATTGTGTTTGGCTTCAAGCAGGAGTTCCGGCGCCTGGGTCTGCCGGTGCTTCTGTTCTATGAGACCGAGCGGTATATGCGCACGAAAAATTATCAGTGGTGCGAACTTTCCTGGAATCTGGAGGACAACTGGCTGATTAACGAGTTTGACCGGGAACTGGGCGGTGAGGTTTACAAGCGCTACCGGGTGCTGGAGCGCAGTCTGGACGAAATCAACTGAATCTGCCTATTCCCACTCAATTGTTGCCGGTGGCTTGGAGGAGATGTCGTAAACCACCCGGTTAATCCCGCGCACCTCATTGGTGATGCGCCGGGCGACCCGCGCCAGCAGTTCATCGGGCAGACGCGCCCAGTCTGCGGTCATCGCATCGGTTGAAGTGACCGCACGCAGCGCCACCACATTTTCATAGGTCCGGCTGTCACCCATCACCCCGACCGAGCGCACCGGCAGTAGCACCGCCAGCGCCTGCCACACCCGGTGGTAATAACCCGAGCGCCTTAACTCCTGGATAAAGATGTTGTCCGCGGCGCGCAAAAGTTCCAGCCTTTGCGGCGTCACCGCACCGAGGATGCGCACCGCCAGACCCGGACCCGGAAACGGATGCCTTGCTAGAATCGCCCGCGGGATGCGCAGCGCCCTGCCCAGTTGCCGGACCTCGTCCTTGAACAACTCCTTTAACGGCTCAATCAACTGAAACTTTAACTCCCGGGGTAGACCCCCAACATTGTGGTGGGTCTTGATCGTCGCCGATGGTCCGCCAAATGCCGAGCGCGACTCAATCAGGTCCGGATAGAGCGTGCCCTGGGCAAGAAACCTGATGCCACCCTCCTTCTCCGCTACCTCCTCAAACACCCGGATAAACTCATTGCCAATCAGCCGACGCTTGCGCTCCGGGTCGGTAACACCGGCCAGGCGTTTGAGGAACCGCTCGCCCGCAGGCACAAACCGCACCGGCAAGCGCTGGCGCAGGGTGTTGAACACCGCTTCCGCCTCACCCTTGCGCAACAGCCCGTTGTCAACAAACACCGGCACCAGTTGCCGGCCAATCGCCCGGTAGAGCAGTGTCGCCAAGACCGTGGAGTCAACACCGCCCGACACCGCACACAGCACCTTTTCCCTGCCCACCACCGCCTTGATCTCCTTTGTCTTTTCCGCAATGAACTCCTGCATCGTCCAGGTGGGCGCACAGCGGGCAATCCGGAAAAGGAAGTTGGCAAGAATCTTTCTGCCCAGTGGCGTGTGCTCCACCTCGGGATGGAACTGGACGCCGTAAATCCGGCGCTCCTCGTCCGCCATCGCCGCAATCGCCAGCCGGCTGGTGCGTCCGATTTTAACAAAACCCGGAGGCAGCCGCCGGACCGAATCACCGTGACTCATCCACACCGCAAAATCCCGTGGCAGGCTGGCAAACAACCGGCTCCCGCCCTCCTGATAGAAGTGCGCCAGCCCGTACTCCCGAATCCCGGACTCGGTCACCCTGCCCCCGAGCAGCCGGCAGGTAACCTGCATCCCGTAACAGATACCAAGAATCGGTATCCCGAGGTTGGAAAGCCCGATCTCCGGCACCGGCGCCTTCTTCTGAACAACACTTGCCGGACCACCGGAGAAGATTAGCGCCTTTGGCAGCCGCGCTAGCACCGCCTCCGGTGAAATGTTAAACGGCACAATCTCGGAATAAACCTTTAACTCCCGCACCCGGCGGGCAATCAACTGGGTGTACTGCGAACCAAAATCAAGAACTAATACCCGGTCCAATTGCTACTCTTTCGGTTGCACCAGGGGCAGGGTGTCGCTTGCCAGCAGTTCACACACCCCGGACGCCTTGCCGTAAAGCATAACGCACTTGTGATACAAATCCGCAACGCTCTTCTTCGAGCGGGCAGAGCGCCACTGCTCCACCGCCACCTTCAGGTCGCGTATCTCCCCCTCCAGCACCGCCAGCCGCCGGCTCATTTGCGCCCTCTCCCGGGGCAATGCCATATCCATCCGGCTGCGGATGCGGGAGGCGGTCCTTTCCAGTTCATCAATCCGCTCCATAAACGCCCGGATGGAGTCCGGACCGACCTCAAAGAACACAAAGTTTGCCTGCTCCCTCCGTTGCCGGGCAACATTCACAACCAGATACCCGACCAGCACCAGAAGCACCACCACCAGCGCCCAGAAAATACCTTTCATCTCGCACCTCCTTTATGCGTTAGCAGTGCCGACACCGGCACTAGTGACCACGATATTAACTACCCGTTGCGTGATGTAAATCACCCGCCGGACCTGTTTGCCCTGAATATGGGGCTGGACATCCTCATTGTTGAGCGCCCGCTCCTTTATCTCCGCCTCGCTGCAGTCGCGCGGCACCACCAGGCGTGCCCGCAGTTTACCGTTCACCTGCACCGGAATCTCCATCGTGTCAAAGTGGAGAAACCGTTCATCCCAGCCGGGCAGGGGTTCATCAAAGATCGAGCCCTTTTCCGGATAGAACCGGTGCCACAACTCCTCCGCCAGGTGTGGGGCAAACGGCGCCAGGAGATGAACAAACCTGCCCAGGGTAAAGCGATAAACCGGCGACTGCCGGTCCGGGAAGGAATAGAGGAAGTTCAAAAGTTCCATCAGGGCGCTGATCGCGGTGTTGAACTGGAAGTTCTCGGCATCGGTAATCACCTTGCGATGGGTCTGGTTCAGCCGGATGTAAAGTTCCCGCTCCGCCGCGGTAAAACGCTCCGGTTCGACCGCTGCCGGGGATGGCGCCCCCCTCTCCTCGGCAAACAACCGCCAGATGCGGTTAAGGAAGCGCTTGACACCGATCACCAGGTCGTTTGTCCACTCCAGGGGCTTCTCCGGTGGCGCGGCAAAGAGCACCGCCAGCCGGGCACAGTCCGCACCATGCTCGTCGACAAACGGTCCCACCCAGACGCCGTGCCGCTTGGACGATGACATCGTCTTGCCCTCCAGGGAAACCATCCCCTGGGTGTGCAGCACCTGGCAGGGCTCTTTGACACCGACCATCCCCATATCGTGCAGCACCCGGGTAAAGAAGCGGAAGAAGATGAGATGTCCGCAGGCGTGCTCAATCCCGCCGATGTACTCGTCAATCGGCAGCCACTTGTCCGCCTCGCTGCGGGCAAAGGGCAACTTTTCGTTGTGCGGGTCGGTATAGCGCAGATGATACCAGGAGGAGTCAACAAAGGTGTCCATCGTGTCCGGGTCACGCTTTGCCGGACCACCGCACTGCGGGCAGGTAGTATTGATAAAATCCTCCACCCCGGCAAGCACCGATTTGCCTTTGGGTTTGTAGTCGGTCACATTGGGTGGCAAGAGCACCGGCAGTTGTTCATAGGGCACCGGCACAATCCCGCATTTCTCACAGTGAATCATCGGAATCGGTGTGCCCCAGTAGCGCTGCCGGGAGATGAGCCAGTCCTTAAGCCGGTAAAGGGTCTTGCGCCTGCCCAGCCCTTTCTTAACCAGATAGTCTATCACATCCTCAATCCCCTTCTCCGAGGGTGTGCCATCAAATGGCCCGGAGTTGACCATTATCCCCGGCTCGGTATACGCCGCGTTCATCTCCCCGGGGATGAGTTTGCGGTCCGGCGGCTGAATCACCACCTTGAGCGGCAGATTGTATTTGCGGGCAAACTCAAAGTCCCGCTGATCATGCGCCGGCACCGCCATCACCATCCCGGTACCATAACTCGCCAGGACAAAGTCGGCGATGTAAATCGGAATCCGCTCGCCGGTTAAGGGGTTAATGGCAAACTTACCGGTAAACACCCCTTCCTTTTCCCTGCCCGCGGCAACCCGCTCAATCTCCGGCTGCCGTAGCACCCGGTCGCAGAACTCCTTTACCGCAGTCTCCTGCGCGGTGCCAACCGCAATCGTCTCCGCCAGGGACGCATCCGGCGCCAGCGCCAGAAAAGTTACGCCGTAAAGCGTGTCCGGCCGGGTGGTAAAAACCGGCAGCGGTGTCCCGTCTTCCAGGGTGAAGTCCACCTCCACCCCATCCGAGCGTCCGATCCAGTTGCGCTGCATAGTCCGCACGCTTTCGGGCCAGCCCTGCAACTCCTCAATCCCGTCCAGCAACTCCTGGGCATAGTCGGTAATCTTGAAGAACCACTGGGTCAGTTTCTTCTTCTCCACCGGCGCCGCACAGCTGGAACGATAACACCTGCCCTCAACCACCTGCTCATTTGCCAGCACCGTCTGACACCGCGGACACCAGTTCACGAACGCCGATTTGCGATACACCAGCCCGCGCTCATAAAACTTGAGAAACAGCCACTGGTTCCAGCAGTAGTATTCCGGCAGACAGGTGGTCACCTCGCGGTCCCAGTCGTAGGCGATGCCCAAAAGTTTCAGGTTTTTCTTGCAGAGGTTGATGGAGTCAAAGGTCCACACCCACGGCGGGATGTTGTGCTCAATTGCCGCATTCTCTGCTGGCAGACCGAACGCATCCCAGCCAAACGGATGCAGGACATCATAACCCTGCAGTTTGCGCAACCGGCAGATACAGTCGCCGATACAGTAGTTGCGGGCGTGTCCCATATGCATATCGCCCGAGGGGTAAAGAAACATCACCAAGACATAGTACTTCTTTTTCGGGTTCGGATTGGTGCGAAAAACCCCTTTTTCCTCCCAGAACCGCTGCCATTTAAGTTCAATGTCTCTTGCTGGATATTCGTTCATCGCCAACCCCCTTCTTTACGCTGTCCGGCGCTACCGACCGGCGCAATCGCCGCAGTTAACATCTCAATCAGAGCAAAAGGCTCCATGTAACCGGACACAATCTTCAGGTTAATCTCATAAAGTTTTTTTAAAACCACATCAATCCGCTCCGTGTTCCAGTAGCGCAACCCCCCCCGGCGCTCCGGCTTGATTGACCACACCGGCTTCTGCCCCATCTTCACCTTCAACATCGCCATAAAGGCATAACCCAGATTAACCACAATCCGCACCGCCGACTCCCCGGTCTCCTCCAGCTGGCGCAGAATCCGCAGCGCCTCACTGCGCCGGCGGTTCACCACCGCGGTAATAAAATCGTTCATCTCAAACACCCGGTTGGCACTCGCATATTCCCGGACAATTGCCGGTGTCACCTTCGCACCGGACTCGAGCGCCGTTACCATCTTCTCAATCTCATTTTTAAGAAACATTATATCCTCGCCGGCGATATCTATCAACTCATCCACCGCCGCCGGCTCAATCTCCAGCCCGGCGTTCTGCACCCACACCACCACCAGCCGCTTCAGCGCCTCACCGGTGGGCGCCGGCTCATCAATAATAAACTCATCCAATCCTGCTTCCCGACACCTTTCTACTAACTTCCGCTCGCCGGTGAGCGTCGCCACCACACTTGTTGAATCCGGCACCGTCAATAGCCCGGGCAACAACTCATCTAACAACCCGCCATGCATCTCCTCCAGATGCCTGAGCACCACCAGCCGGCGCCTTGCCGCAACCGGCGCCTGCCGGATGCGTTGCAGCACCACCGGGACACTCAATCGCTCGCCCCTAATCTCCGCGGCGTTAATCGCCTCAAAGTCAAAAACCTCCAGCCCCGGCACCAGCAGTTGCCGCTTCAGTTGTGCCACCACCTCATCAACAAAAACCTCATCCGAGTTCAAGAAAAAATACAGCGTCCGGAACCGCCCCGCGGCGATTTCCGCCAACACCCGAGCAACCGCGGACGAATCCCCGCCGCTGCGCCTTGACGCTCCTGCGCTCTTGTTCTGTTTCACCTGTGAGATTTTATCTCAATTTCTCCGGTGGTCAACGCTCACCACCCGCAGGCGCTGAAACTCTGCCAGCAGTTGCCGGTTGATCTGCTCAATCACCGCCGCCATCTCCGCCGGCGTCTGCGGCGGTGTGGCTGGTGGCACAATCGGCTCGCCAATCGCCACGACAATGTTGCGATTAAGCAGATTCCCCACCACCGAGAAAAACCCCTCCCACGCCTCATCAATCCAGGGACGGGAACCCGGCGCCGGTCCCAGTTTCAAACCGCTGACATAAACCGGCACCAGCGGCCTCTTGCTTCGCACCGCCAGCCACGCCGCACCGTCATACACCCGCCTGATCTCGCCACTGCGATTCAACCCACCCTCCGGATAGATGCCAACCACCGCGCCCTGCTGCAGCAACCCCATCCCCTGGCGCAAACCCTTGACATTCTCCCAGGCGCCACCGGTCGCCACCGGCATCGTATCACAGAGGTTGCGCATCCAGAAGCCCACAAACCGGGAGTGAAACCACCTCGCCGCCGCCAGAAAGAAAACCCTGGTCTTCAACGCCACCTGAATCACAATTGAGTCCGCACCGGTAAGGTGATTCGCCGCGACGATAAACCCGCTGCGCAGCGGCACCATCAACCGCTCCTTACCCACCACCCGCACCCGGATCAAAAGCCCGTAAATAACCAACAGCACCCTTTTAATCTCTGCCCATACCCATCGGCTTGAAAACCTGCGCATCTCCGCTACTCCTTAACTTATTGTAACCCGCCACCGGGCACTGTCAACCCGGTCTCCTGACTCCCGCCGGACACCATCACCCGCTTCTGCCGCCACCTGCCTTACACCACCGGTTACACAAACCCCTTCTGCCCTCACACCACCCGCCTGTCCCGCACCACCTTCAAGCACCGGCTCCCTCAGCCAGATAGACCGGAAGACCACGGCGGCCACTCACCCGGAAACTGTCACCAGTACTAGCCCCGGGGCTGCCGGGGGGCTAGCCCCCTGAATAACTGGAAAATCTTTTAAACATCGCAATATCAAGCAGTTACACAAAACAACCCGCATCATAACCTGTTGCCTTTTATGTAAACTAAGCCACAGAGTTTTTTGCGCGCTTCTGTCTTCTGCCCTCCTCTCCTCTGGCACTGCTTGACTTAACCTGAATTTAGGATAGATATCTAACAGATGGCAATGCGTAGCAGTGCCGGCACCGGCACTAAGGAGCAAAATCCGGTGACCGCTAAAAACCCGTTTGCCCGGCGTCTGGGCACGATTCCGCCCTATCTATTTTCCCGGCTGGACGAGATGAAGGCAAAGTTCCGCCGCGGCTTGATTGACCTGGGTGAAGGCAACCCTGACATCCCGCCGGATCCGAAACTCCTCCGTGCCCTCCGTCAGGCGCTGTTAAAAAATGACAACCACCGCTACCCCACCTATGCGGGCAAAGAGTCCTTACGCCTTGCCATCTGCCGCTGGTACTGGCGGCGGTTCCGGGTGAAACTGAACCCCGCATCGGTTGTCGCCCTGATTGGCTCAAAAGAAGGGCTCGCCCATCTCATCTGGGCCACCTGCGACAGCGGCGATGTTGTCGGTGTCTGTGACCCCGGTTATCCGGTTGCGCTGAACCAGACCCGGCTCTGCGGCGCCACGCCGGTCACCGTGCCCCTGGAAGAGAAAAACAACTTCCTGCCCGACCTGGACTTCATCCGGCGCATCGCGCCCCGGCTGAAACTCCTGTGCCTTAATTTTCCCAACAATCCTACCGGTGCGGTCGCCAGCCTGGAATTCTATCAGGAGGTGGTCAACCTGGCGCTGCGCTTCGGCTTCTACATCGCCAATGACAATGTGTACTCGGAAATCTACTTTGACACGGCACCCCCCAGCATCCTCCAGGTCCCGGATGCGGACGCCTGCGCGATTGAGTTTCATTCGCTCTCCAAGACCTTCTCCATTCCCGGCTGGCGCATCGGGATGGCGGTGGGCAACAAACACCTCCTCAGCGCACTTTTGCGGATAAAACAGAACACCGACTCCGGACCCTGGGGGGCGATTCAGGACGCCGCCCGCTTCGCCCTGCAAAACGGCGCCCGAATTGCCGAACGCACCAGAAAAATCTACCGGGCGCGGCGGGACGCCCTCTGCGCGGAACTCAACCTTGCCGGCTGGCCGGTCAGCCCGCCACCGGCAACCTTCTACCTCTGGACAAAACTGCCTGACCGGTGGCAGGAAAAGGTTAACGGCTCGCTCTCCTACGCCTTTGTCCTCTCCCTTCTGGAAAATTGCGGTGTGCTCGTCACGCCGGGACTGGGATTTGGCCGCTACGGCGAAGGCTATGTCCGCTTTGCGCTGATTGTCGAAAAACGCCGGCTCCTGCTCGCTGCCCGCCGGATAAAAAACTTCATCAAAAATTATGACACACTATGGCGTTAATTATCCAGAAGTTCGGCGGCACATCGCTTGACGGTGTCGACCGCATCCAGGCGGTGGCAAGAAGAATCGCCCGGCGCTACCATCAGGGCGACCGCCTGGTGATTGTTGTCTCGGCGATGGGCGACACCACCGACCGGCTCTACCGCCTGGCGCTGGCGGTCTGCCGGCGCCGGCGACTACCCCGGCAGGCCCCACCTGCCACCCCTTCACCGAAGGACGGGCTGTTCCTTCCCCAGACCCTGGCACCCCGGGAACTGGATATGCTCCTGACCGCGGGCGAGCGTCAGGCGATGGCGCTCCTCTCAATGGCGCTCTTTGCGCTCGGCTGTCCGGCGCAGTCCTTTACCGGCTCCCAGGTCGGCATCATCACCGACCGCTTCCATTCTGACGCCCGGATCCAGGAGGTCCGGCTCCAGCGCCTGCTCACCGCACTGCGCCAGGGGAAAATCCCGATTGTCGCCGGCTTCCAGGGGATGAGCGAGGAACGGGAGATAACCACCCTGGGCCGGGGTGGTTCGGATGTCACCGCGGTTGCCCTGGCGGCGGTCCTGCGCGCCGACCGCTGCGAACTCTACAAAGATGTTGACGGCATCTTCACCGAAAACCCTGTCGAGTTTCCGGGTGTCAAACCGCTGCCCGAGATTACCTTTGAAGAACTGGCGGAACTGGCGCAGGCGGGCGCTGAGGTGATTCATCCCCGTGCCTGCGCCCTGGCAGAAAAGTACCGGGTGCCATTATTTATCCGCTCATCATTTAACAACAAGCGAGGGACTATGGTAACCGACAAAAAACTGGCAAGTATGGAAAGGGCGTTTGTCCGGGCAATCACCCATCAGCACCGCCTTGCCCGGGTCGCCCTGATTGATGTCAAAAAGAAACAGCGCTGCCTGCATCAGGTTGTTACCACCCTGACCGCGGCGCGGATTCCGGTTTTCTTCTTCAGTCACGGCATCACCCATGGCGACACCTTTGACCTGGTGTTCATCATCCCCTCCACCAACCTGGCGACCGCGGAACAACTCCTGGAACAACTCGCCCGAAAAGTCCAGGCAAAAAAGGTGGCAATTGACGATAACATCGCCTCGGTCTCACTGGTTGGTCCTGGTGTCGGCACCGATATGGAAATCATCTCCGACACCTTCGCCACCCTGCATCAGGCAAAGGTCCACCTTGAGGCGTTTGCCCTCGCCGCCACCCGTCTCACCTGCTTCATCCGTCCCCAGGACCTGCGTCCGGCAACCGTTGCCCTGCTCAGCCGCTTCCGGCTCACCAAATCCACCCGCAGCGCCGGGTAAAACTATGGCGCATCCGGATAGCCTCCCGACCCCTGCGTCCCAGCCACCCCGGGACGCGGAACTGGAAAAGGTGGTTGAGGCGCTCCTCTTTGCTGCTGACCAGCCCGTGCCCATCAGCCGGCTGCGCGAACTCACCGGTGCCGAAGAAGGCGATTTGCGTGCCACCATTGACCGCTTAAACCAGGTGTATGCCGATACCGGCCGCGCCTTCCGCATCACCCGGGTGGCGCATGGCTATCAACTCTACACCCTGCCGGACTATGCGGACTGGATCAGAAAACTCTATCAGCACAACCGCATCCAGCGCCTTTCTCCTGCTGCCCTGGAGGTCCTGGCAATCATCGCCTACAAACAGCCCATCACCAAACCCGAAATTGAAAAGATGCGCGGGGTTGACTGCTCGGCACCGCTCTTGACCCTCCTGGAGCGCGGGCTGATTGTTACCGCCGGCAGAGCGCACCGCCCGGGCAACCCGTTTCTCTATCGCACCACCCGGGAGTTTCTCCGCTACTTCGGACTGGAGTCGCTGGACGAACTGCCCCGCCTTGAGGAACTGGGCGCATTCCTCGCCGAAGCGGAGCGCTCCCTTGAGCAACTACCGGAGGAAAACCCCGGGCAATAACCCGGCATCGATGCGCCCTGCTGCCCGGCTCATCTGCGGCATCCTTGCCCGCAACCAGGACCTGCTCCAGCAGGCGGAAAACCTGTTGACCGCCGAGTTCGGACCGATCATCCTCCGCAGCGAGGTTATCCCCTGGAACTTCTCCCGTTACTACGAACCGGAAATGGGACCAAACCTCCTCCGCGGCTGGGTGTGCCACCAGCCCCTGGTCCCGGCAGAAAAACTGCCCGGGTTCAAAAAAACCGCCATCGCCCTGGAGCAGAAAATGCTTGACCCGCAGGGCAACCGCCAGGTCAACCTCGACCCCGGCATCTTAACCCTGTTCAACCTGGTGCTCGCCACCACCAAAGGCTACACCCACCGCATCTATCTCGGTGATGGCATCTATGCGGAACTTACCCTGATTTATCACAAAGGCTCTTTTTTGCCCCTCGACTGGACCTATCCTGATTACCGGACCGAAACCTGCCTCAAATTCCTTGCTGCCTGCCGCGCCAGCCTGCTCGCCGTGCGCTCAACTGCCTGAGCAGGTGCCGGTATCGGCACTACTGCCTGAGCAGGTGGCGGCATCGGCACTACCCCTTAAAAACCGCTCAATCCGCTCCAGCGCCCTGCCGATGTTCTCAATTGAGTTGGCGTAACTGAAGCGCAAAAATCCGTCCCCGAACTTGCCAAAACAGGTCCCGGCAAGACAGGCAACGCCCTCCTCCTCCAGCAGCCGGTCCGCCAGCACCTTGCAGTCAAACCCGGTCTCTTCAATATTCGGGAACACATAAAATGCGCCCTGGGGCAGCAGGCATTTAAAACCGGGCAGGCGGTTAAGCCCATCAACAATAAAATCCCGGCGCCGCCGGAACTCCGCTCTCATCCGGTCAACCTCATCCCGCGGTCCGCGCAGTGCCGCCAGACAGGCGCGCTGGATAAATGTTGTGGTGCAGGAGTTAATATTGGTCTCAATCCGTGCCAGTTTCTCCGCCATCGCCACCGGCATTATTCCGTAGCCGACCCGCCAGCCGGTCATCGCAAAGGTCTTGGAAAACCCATCCAGGATAATCAGCCGGGAATGAATCTCAGGAAACTGGGCGATGGACTCAAACCTGCCCTCATAAACAATCTCCGAATAAATCTCATCTGCCAGAATCCACACATTGTGCTTCAGCGCCGCCTCTGCAATCAACCGCAGGTCTTCCCTGCTCAGCACCCCGCCGGTTGGATTCGCCGGTGAATTGATGACAATCATCTTGGTGCGCGGGGTAATCTTGGCGGCAAGCTCCTCGGCATCCAGTCGGAAACCGTTTTCCTGACGCAAGCGGATGGGCACCGCTCTGCCACCCATATACTCAATCATTGACTCATAAATCGGATAGGACGGATTGGGATAGATTACCTCATCGCCCTCCTCCACCAGCGCCATCATCGCAAACGACATCACCGGCTTGCCCCCGGGTGTGACCACCACCTGCTCCGGAAAGAACTTTACACCTCTTAACCTCCCGGCATAATCCGCAATCGCCTCCCTTAACTCCGGCAGCCCCGCTGACGGACAGTAATGGGTCCAGCCCTCATCCAGCGCCTGCTTTGCCGCCTCAACGATATGCCGGGGTGTGGGGAAGTCCGGCTCACCAATCTCCAGATGGATCACATCCATCTGGCACTCCAATTCCTTTGCCCGGCGCAGGCAGTCAAATGCGGTTTCAGTGCCCAGTCGCTCCATCCGGCATGCCAGTCGCATTATCCCTCCTTTTATTCTGACCTTTTCGGCTTCTCCTTCTTTGCCCGGGTTGTCGTCCGCTTCTTCGCTGCTGGCTTGGTAGTACCGATCCCGGCACCTGCCCGGGCAGTTTTGCCCTCCTCAACCCTTGCCGGCGCAATTTTCTCCGGACCCACCGCAACCTTCGCCCGCACCAGATCATAAAGTTCCTTCGCCTTCGCGGCAATGTGCTCGCCGGATACCTCGAACTCCCACATCAACTCCCAGGGCTGACCCGACTCCCCGAACCGGTCCTTTACCCCGACCGCACCAAAGGCAAGGGGCTTGCCGTAAAGTTCCGCTGCGGTGTGCAGGACATAGGACACCCTATTCGCCAGCCCGCCAATCTGATGCTCCTCCGCGGTAAGGACAATCCCGGTCTGGAGTGCCGCCTGAATGAGAAACCGCTGATTTGGAATCACCTCCCCGGGATGGGTGGTGGGTGACTTCAGGGTGTGCAGATTGATTACCCGGCTCTGAATCCCGAACTCCTCGGCAAGTATCCAGGCGGCGCGCAGCGCCTCGGGCACCATCGGTCCGCAGGCAACAACCGTCAAATCCTCATCCTCACCCTCATACTTATCCGCGGTGAAAACCTCAAACGCATCAAGGAAATTCTCCTTCTCTCCCCGATAACGGTACACATTCGGCATCCCCCATATCCAGGGTGTGTCCGGTCGGCTCACAATCGGTGTCGCCTCCCGGGCAAACCTGATGTACTTTGGACCCTTAATCTCCATAAGCATAAACTCGGTTGCCCGCTTTGTCTCCAGCGCATCCGCCGGCACACACACATGCATATTCGGCAGCCCGCAAATCTGGAACAAATCCTCCAGCGCCTGATGGGTCGCGCCATCCGGTCCAACCGAAACCCCGCCATGGGCACCGGCAATCAGGACATTAAAGTTGCCATAGCAAACCGTGGTGCGCAACTGGTCAAGATTCCTGCCCGCAGCGAACACGCCATAGGTGCCAAACACCGGCAGTTTTCCCTCCTTTGCCAGCCCCGCCGCGACATTGGTCCCGGACTGCTCGGCAATCCCGACCGAAATCCACCGCTCCCGGCGCTCGGGAAACTTCTCATAGAATTTAGAAATGGTAATTGATGAAGATATATCCGCACCGATACAGCACACCCGCGGGTCATCACCCACCGCCTCCAGCGCCTCACCAAACCCGAAACGGGTCGCCTTCATCTCCACCTTCATCTTCTCCTGCCGGTTCCAGAAGTAGCCCCGCTTGAACTTCGGCACCTTTGCCATCAACTTCTCGGTCACCTCTGCCTGATAATCATCTGCCTTCTTCAACAACTTCTCATAATCAAGCCGATAATGCAACCCCAGTTCCTGCAGCCCCTTGACCATCTCCGCCTTGTTCGGCGCCTTCCCATGCCAGCCCGCAACATCCTCCATAAACGACACACCCTTACCCTTGGTGGTCCGGCAGACAATCACCGTTGGCTGACCCTTATGTTTCGCCGCCTTGTCAAAAGCCGCCAGAATCTGATGCATGTTATGTCCGTCAATCTCAATCACATTCCAGCCAAACGACCGGTACTTCTCCGCAATCGGGTCAATATTCATCACATCCTTCACCCAGCCATCAATCTGCAACCGGTTCTTATCCAGGATACAGCACAGATTGTCCAGATGATAGGCGCCCGCCTCCATCACCGCCTCCCAGATCTGCCCTTCCTGATGCTCACCATCACCGGTAATGCAGTACACCCGATAGTCCTTCTTATCCAGCCGTGCCGCCAGCGCAATCCCGACCGCAACCGAAAGCCCCTGCCCTAATGAGCCCGAAGATATCTCCACCCCGGGCAGTTTCAGCCAGTGCGGATGCCCCTGATACGGCGCATACAACTTCCGCAACCGCACCACATCCTCCACCGGAAAATAGCCCGCCATCCCCAGCCCGACATACAGCGCCGGCGCCTTGTGACCGGTTGACCAGATAATCCGGTCCCGGTCCTCCCAGTAAGGGTTCTCCGGGTCGTGCCGGGCAACATGCAGATAAAGCGCAGCGGTCACATCCATTATTGACAGCGTCCCGCCCGCATGCCCGCTTCCCGCGGCACACAACGCTATCAAATTATAACCCCGCATCAGATTAGCCGCCTGAATCAACTCCGCCACCGAATAACTCTTGCGCACCTGGCCGGTCCTGGAATCAACTATTGGCATAAATCACCTCTACTTCTTCGGAATCTTCTGATAATCCTCATAAAACTTCTTAATCCCGGCATCGGTCAAGGGATGCCTTACCATCTTCACCAGCACATCATAGGGCACCGTCGCGATATGCGCGCCCGCCCGCATCGCCTCCACCACATGCAAAGGATGCCGGACACTGGCGGCAATCACCTGGGTGGAAAAGTCATAGAACTCAATCAGCCCCACCGCATCCCGCACCACCTCCATCCCGTCATGCGAAATGTCATCCAGCCGCCCGATAAACGGCGAAACAAAGGTCGCACCCGCCCGACACGCCAGCAGCACCTGATTCGGCGAAAACACCAGCGTCACATTGGTCATAATCCCTTCCTTTGCCAGCCGGCTCACCGCCTTCAGCCCCTCGACACCCATCGGAATCTTCACCGTCACCTTATCCCGGTCCAGCTCTGCCCACTCCCTTGCCTCCTTCACCATACCATCCGCATCCGGCGAAACCGCCTCAACCGAAACCGGTCCGTCCACCGCGGCAACAATCTCCGCGATACAGTCCCGCATCGGCTTGCCGGTCTTACTCACCAGCGTGGGATTGGTGGTCACGCCCCCCAGAATTCCCCAGGAGGCGACCTCCTTAATCTCCTTAATATCTGCGGAGTCAATAAATATCTTCATAACATCCTCCTGATACATGGCGGTGCCCGCAGGCACCAAAAGATGGAAATTCAGCAACTATCATTGGACTGACACTTCTGATTCCTTCTGCCGGTTTTATGTTGTAGTATAACAAGAAAAAACGATCAAGGCAAGAGAATTCCCCCTTTTACTAATGGCGATGGCGTCGGGATTTTCACCAGTTACTCTTCTGGAGCAGGTCAAGGGTTGCGTTGACTCCGGACCCAATCTCCCGCAGCCGCTGCAACGCCTCAACCTGCTCCCCAACTCTGCCCACCAGCCTTTCCATCCCGGATGTGAAGGCGATTTTCCTTCCGGCGACCCTCTCGGTTAGCGCCAGCACCTGAACCGAAGCGTTGGAGCAACCAATCGTGCGCACGCTTACCGGCATCAGGGTTAAAACGAGGGCGAGCGCGCTCCATACCACTGTCAGGGCTTTGGTCAATCCGAAAATCCCGCCCAGGAAGGCGTCCAGCTCCTCAAGGCGACTCCAGTCCACAAGCTTCAGCAGCAGGTCCCGGACCAACCTCAGCCCGAACCAGACGATGACCGCAATAAAAAGGAAGGATAAGATTGATGAAGCGGGGTAGTTATTGAGGAAGCGGTCGAATGCTGGGGCAAGGACAGTGTGATACTTTAACCCGAACACCAGGGCAAGGGAAGGAAAAACCAGCGGGCAGAACCTCCTCATCAAGCCCGAGTAATATCCCCGGAAGGAGAAAAGTGCAATCAGGGCAATGATGAGAATATCCACCGCCATTGGTCACCCCTCACCCTTCATTTGGCAATAACTATGCCTGTTGCCAGTGCAAAAAATCAACAGATTAACACCTTGAAATTTAATCACTAACATCATCGGCTCCTTAAACCCTGATTTTGCCCGCCGCCTTAAAAACAAAATTCTGCCCGAAAATACGCTCATATCAGATTGAAATTTCAGCACTTGTCCAGCGGGACGATAAAAATCGCACCCCGTCGCAGTTGTAAGGAGAAAATAAAAGTCCGGGGTTACCCCCGGATTAACCCGGTAACCTGCCCTCTCATTCAGGGTTAAAATTTATAAGTAATTGATAAACGCCGTGTTAAACAGGTAAATTAAAAATTCACCGTTAATTTCTGCTATATTCTGGCTCTAATAATTTATTCTTATATCCCGGCATTTTGACTATCCCTGGCTGTTGTGCTTCTTCGCTTCTTTTCTTCTACTTTATTGCTAAAAGTTTCAGACCGGTGTCCGGCACCAGTTCCCGGCGCACCAGTTTCGTCCCCGTAATAATAACTATCTCGCAGGTCGCCGCCACCCTGCCGGCAAAAAGATGCCCGCCTGATGCCGCCATCTTCTGATTGCTCAAAACGATATGGATATGGCACACCGGCTCATCTTTATCCCAGGCGATATTGCCCAGAAGCGAGCAGATTTCATACTCACCCCGCAACTGGCGCCGGTGATAAACCCTCTTATTTAGACGGTAATAACCTAAAACAAAGTCCCTGCCCGCGCCCAGCCCGTATATCAAACCCGACTTTATTTTCTTCTGGCGCACAAAATCCAGTAGCGTGGTCAAAATCTCCTCATCACGCTCCAGGCGCAACTGATAAAAATTGCCGTTTTTTATCCATCTCATTTATCCTCCTCTTTTTTCTCCGCCTTATTCTCCTCCTGGAGATGGGTGCCTTCCTTTTTCTTCCCTCGCTGGATGAACCGGCACTCTGGATAACCAGAGCAGGCGAGAAACTTCCCGAACCTGCTCTGACGCTCCACCAGCGGCTTGCCGCACCTCGGACAGGTCTCTGTTAGCAACTTCGGTGGCTCCTTTTTTGCCCTCTGAATATAATCACACTCTGGATAACCGGAGCAGGCGAGAAACTTCCCGAACCTGCTCTGACGCTCCACCAGCGGCTTGCCGCACCTCGGACAGGTCTCTGTTAGCAACTTCTCCTCTGGCTTCTTCACATAGTCGCACTCTGGATAACGGGCACAGGCAATAAACTTTCCGAACCTGCCCCAGCGCTCGGTCAGCGCCGCACCACATTTCGGACAGGTCTCCTTCAACTCCTGGGTCAACTCCTCCTTAATCTCGCCGGTTTCCGCCAGCGCCCGGTCCAGGTCCTCCTTGAACGGCTGATAAAACCTTGCCACCGCATTCCGCCACTCCTCTTCACCCTCCTCAATCCGGTCCAGCTCCTTTTCCATCTCCCGGGTAAACCCGATCTCAAATATGTTCGCAAACCTCGGTATCAGGATGTCATTCACCACCATTCCCAGTTCGGTCGGCACCAGTTTTCCCTCCTGGCGCTGGGCATACTTCCGCTCCAGCAGGGTGGACACGATTGTGGCATAGGTTGAGGGCCTGCCAATCCCGTTAACCTCCAGCCGCTTGATCAGGGTCGCCTCGGTATAACGGGGCGGTGGCTGGGTGAACTTCTGCTCCGGGATGAACTCCTGCAACTGCACCGCCTCACCCTCCACCAGTTCCGGCAAATGCGCCTCCTTCTCCGGCTCGCCATAAACCCGCTCAAACCCGTCAAACACCCGCTCAAGCGACTCTGCCCGGAATGTCCAGTCACCACCCTGGACCTCTGCCGCCACCGACCTGTAAACCGCATCCGCCATCTGGCTGGCGACAAACCGGCGATAAATCAACTCATAAACCTTAAACTCATCCGGCCGGAGATAGGGCTTAACCCTCTCGGGTGTCAAATCCAGCCGGGTCGGACGAATCGCCTCATGCGCACCCTGCGTCCCCTTTTTATCCGGATAGTGTCTTACCTCTTTGGGCAGATAACTCTCGCCGAACTTCTCGGCAATCAGCCCCCGCACTTCCTTTATCATATCCTCTGCCACCCGGAACGAATCGGTGCGCGGATAGGTAATCAGACCAACCGTCTCCTTTTCCAGCTCAACGCCCTCAAACAGCCGCTGGCAGATGCGCATCGTCCGGGAAGAACCCAATCGCAAAACCTGCCCTGCCTCCTTTAACAGCGTGGCGGTAACAAACGGTGGCAGCGGTCGCTTATGCCGCTCCCGCGCGCTCACCGCGCTCACCCGAAAATCAACCTCTGCCAGCGCCCGCCGGAGTCCTTCCACCTCCCCGGCGCTCCTCAACCGGAACTTCTCACCTTTAATCTTCACAAGGTTTGCAGAAAATGTCTCGCCATTTGCCCGGCGGAAGACCGCGCGCACCACCCAGAACTCCTCGGGCACAAAGTTCTGAATCTCCCGCTCCCGCTCCACCAGCATCCGCAAAGCCACGGTCTGCACCCTGCCGGCGGACTTACCCGCCCGCACCGTGCGCCACAACAGCGGTGAAACGAGATAACCCACCAGCCGGTCCAGCACCCGCCTTGCCCGGTGCGCATCAACCTTGCGCCGGTCGATCTCGGTTGGTGCCTTGAACGCCTCGGCAATCCCCCGGGGCGTAATTTCATAAAAAAGCACCCGCTTTATCGTTGCTCCATTTTTAATCTCCTGCGCCACCGAATACGCAATCGCCTCGCCTTCCCGGTCCGGGTCACAACCCAGAAACACCGTATCCGCCTTCCTCGCCGCACTCTTTAACTCATTAATCACCCGCGCCTTGCCCCGGATGCGGATGTACTCTGGCTCAAACCCGTTATCAATATCCACCCCTAACCGGGACTTGGGCAAATCAACAATATGCCCGCCCGAGGCAAGCACCTTCATCTTACCCTTTAACAGCCGGCTGATGGTCCTTGCCTTGGTTGGTGACTCAACAATTATCAGCGACTTTTTTGCCATGATGTCGGGAAGGATATAGAAAACGCCTTAAAAGTCAATCACTTCCCTCTCCCGTCCCCGTTATCTTTAATCCTCAATCACCACCACCGCTGCGGCGTAGTCATCAAGATGGGTGATACTCAGATGCACCCGGCGACCGGCAAGCAGCGCCCTTGCCCGCCCGTAAACCGCAATCTCGGGACGGCTGCGCTCATTATCCCTCACCTCAATCTCCTGCCAGGAAATCACCCCGCGCAACCCGGTGCCCAGCGCCTTGGAAAACGCCTCCTTCGCGGCAAACCTCCCCGCATAAGACGGATAAGGCGAAAACAGCCGCTTACAGAACTCAATCTCCCGCTCGGTAAAAACTCTCTTCAGAAACCGCTCGCCATAGCGCTCAATCGCCCGACGCACCCGGGCAACGCTGGCGATATCAATCCCGACTCCGAAAATCGCCACCGCGCCCCTCACATCTCATCTGCCCCTCTCTTCTTCTGCGCTATTCAGCCGCTCAATAATCGGCACCAGTTCCAAGATGTCGTTTATCTCGTAATCCGCACCCGAGACCTGGGTCCCGAAACTGTCGCCATAACGGGCAAACACGGTAATCATCCCCAGTTCCTTTGCGCCGACGATGTCCCTTTCCGCCCAGTCACCCACCATCACCGCCGCATCTGCCGGCACCGCCAGTAACTCCAGCGCCTTCTGAAAAGGCTCCCGGGCGGGCTTGCGCTTACCGGTATCGTCAAATGTCACCACCGCATCAAAGAACCGGTCCACACCCAGAGAGACCAGTCGCATCCACACCTGCAATCGCGGGGCATCGGACACCACCGCCAGTTTCAAACCCATCCGGAACAGACGCAAAAGCGCCAGCTGAACATGGGGATAAGGCACCAGCGCGCCCTCCCGGGCCCGGCGATAGGCAACTATCCCGCTCGCCAGAATCCGGTAATCAATATAACCCAGCACCTCCTGCAAAAAGTCGTTAAAGACCTCTTGATACTCAATCCCCTTCTCCTCGTATATCTCGTAAATCTTCTTCTTTGCCGCCTCGGGTGACAGGTCCAGCCCGGCATCAATCATCGCCATCACCGCCGCGTCCACCGCCGCCCGCTTCCACTTGTCAAAGTCCACCAGCGTATTGTCAACATCAAAAATCACCGCCTCGACCCTCATCTTATCCTCCGGAAATACCTTTGCAGCCGCTCATAGGTGCGCTCCAGCCCCTCGCTCACCACCTTGGTATCAGCACACACCGGCATAAAATTGGTGTCACCCTGCCAGCGGGGCACAATATGGAGATGCAGATGTCCCGGCACACCCGCACCTGCACTCGCACCTAAATTGGCACCGACATTAAACCCCTGCGGTGCGAACTCCTGCCGGAGAAACTTGATACTCGCCTGCACCAGCCGGAGCAAATCCGCACCCTCATCGGGCGTCAAACCCTCAAAACTGGCGATATGGCGCAGCGGCGCCACCATCAGATGCCCGCTGTTATAGGGATAGCGATTCATCACCACCAGCACCCTCTTTCCCCGGTAAAGAATCAGGTTTTTTTGTTCGTCTTTTACCCTTTTCAGCCAGCAGAAAAGGCAATTCTCTTTCCCCCTGGACTGGCTGATACAGTTAAGGTAGGTTGACCGCCAGGGCGCCCAGAGCCTTTCCATCACCTAAAAAAGCCGCAACTGTCCGCTATCCTCTGCCCGGGGCGGCATCACCTCCTGGCTTAGCCGGCTCGTGGGCAAAACCTTCACCACCCCGAAAACCCCATCATAACCTGGCTCCAGTTCCACCTCGCCCCGGCGCATCCGCTCAACCCCTTCGGCAACCCGCTCATCCACCCGCCTGATGTCCTCAATCGGCACATCCATCAAAATCTCAAACTCACTGCATCCCAGCGCCTGCAGCAACTCCTCATACTTCCGCTGCACCCCCGCGGTCTCCCGACCGCTATCCAGCGCCTCGGCGACAATCTCCTCCAAGGGCACCAGATGTTTGAAAGGAATCCGGTCCTTCGGCACCTCATCCGGCTTGCGGTCCGCCAGTTCCTCCACCCGGTGCAAAACCCCGACCGTCATTTTCCGGCCGCAGAGCGGACAGACATCACCGGAAAGGAGCGACTGCTGCGGCGTCATTCTCACCCCGCACTGCCGGTGCCCATCATAATGATACTTCCCCTCCTCGGGGAAGAACTCAATCGTGAAGAGCAACCGGCTTCTGTCCTGGGTCCTCAGCACCTCCCGGATAACATCAAAATCAAGTTCACAGTCAAACACATTCGCCTCCCGACCCAGCCGACTCGGTGAATGGGCATCAGAGTTGGAGATCAATGTCTTCTTATCCAGTGCGGACAGCCGCCAGTTCATCGGCGGGTCTGAAGATAGACCGGTCTCAACCGCAAAAACCTGCTCGCTCAAGTCGCCAAAACACTCCTCAAAGGCATCAAAACCCGAGTTTGCGCCGTAAAGCGAAAACCAGGGCGTCCAGATGTGCGCCGGCACCAAGAACGCCCGCGGCTCCACCTCCAGCAACCGCGCCAGCAAGTCATAACTTGATATGCTCACCGTCGGTCTGCCATCCGCCTCCAGTTTCCCGAACTTCGCCAGTATCCCGTTAATCGTCTGCACCGACTCCAGTGTCGGGCAGCATATCAGATTGTGAATCCGGCGCAGCCTGCCCCCCGCGGAATAGATATTATTCACCTCGGTGCACAGGATAAAATAAACATCATCATAAACATAAAGCCCGCTGCCGGTCGGTTGCAGATGGCTCCTTAGCGAGGCAAAATATCCGGGATGGGTAAAGTCACCGGTGGCAACCAGTTTTATCCCCTTCTTCTTTGCCATCCGGGCGATTGCCGGAATGTCCATCTCCTGACTGGTTGCCCGGGAAAAACGGGAATGAATGTGCAGGTCAGCAATAAAACGCATAGCTTATTTTAACCACCATAACCAAAACTGCAAGCGTTTCCCTTTCCCCGCCTCATCACTTCAAGGCCACCACCATCATCCGCACCGTCCACGGTCCAACCGGCAGAAAACCGCCGTGATGGTAAAAATGCACCTGGCTAAAACCCGCCCGGCGCAGCGCCGCCGCCACCTCCTCGGTGGTATAACCCCGCTCCTGATGCAGTTCCTCCATCTTCTCGCCCAGCTCCCCGTCAGGCAACTTCTCCCAGAAGGTCAACCGCAGCGTTGATATCCTGGTCTCGGGGTCAAACTGATTCTGCCAGATTGAGATAACCTCATCGGTCTCCCGGGTAATCGTCCTCGTGCCCCAGCCCGCAGCAAGCCCGTAGAGCGTATTCATATCAAACGCAAACACAGCGCCGCTTTTCTTCAGCGCCCGATACACACAAAAAAAACACCGCTCCAGGTCCTCCTCGGTCAAAAGATAGTTAATACTGTCATAAAGCGATATCGCCGCATCCACCTCCTGCGGCAACCGGAAATCCCGGATATCCGCGCACACCACCTCAATCGGCAGGCTACCCCTTTTTGCCTCCAGCACCGCCAGCATCTCCCGCGACCGGTCAACACCAACCATCCGGTAACCCATCTTCGCCAGAAGTATGGTCGGGATTCCACTGCCACAGGCGACATCCAGCACCGTCTCCGGCATCACCACTCGACCCCGTTCATCCCGGCACCACCGCCGGAAAACCTTCACCACATAATTAACCCACCCCTGGTAATCAACATAGCGCATCATAAACCGGTCATAATACCGGGCAAACTTAGAAAAAGGCTGTGCCGGCTCCGGCACATTTTGCCACGACCCTGCCATAACGCCAGCACCAATATAACGCTACCACCAACCTTGTCAACTACCCCGACAGACTCCCCTCCGCTCCCGCCCATCTACTATCCTCAACCCCGCTTCACTTCTCCGGTTACCGAAATAACACCCCCCCACCTCAAACCAGACGCTGCGACCGCAGAAACCACGAAAACAACCACCACAACCGGCCACAATCCTCACCCCGCGCTTAACTACGACACTGACACCCGGGCAAGTCCCCCAGCAGCCCCGGGGCTAGCCCCAAGCCTGCCCCTGAATGCAAACAACACGAATATAGAAGGTTATGTTATAAAAACCCGGCGACTATTTTGACACTCCTATAAAGATAACTTTATCAAAACTAAAACAAATCGTTCGCTCAAGATTAACAACATTTGATATTAATATTAATTATGAAGCTCCCCCGAACATCAAAATTATTTGTAGCTCGTAATTTTATCATTAACTTTGCCTTATAGTAAGGCTGCCATTTCTTCACGCTTCACAACCCCTAACAACGATTACTAAAAATTTCCGCGACATCAAAATTCGCCTGCGGCGAAATTATGTTAACCGCACAAGATATATAATCCCAAGATAGCCCGGTTATTATCACCCCCAACGCCTGCTTCTGCTGTTACAGAGAAGTAGTTAAAAATTACACCTCCCGATCTTCTCTTTTGACTTGGATGTCCCTGGTGGTAAAATTGTTTTATGCGTGCATTCGCAGCCATCGCCCTTGCCCTGCCCGTCTTTGCCACCTTCTGGCCCATCCCGCCGGTGAATCAACCCCATCCGTTGGGTAACAACTGGGGCAATTATCAGGATTACGGCAGCGGTCCTTATTTTCACAATGGCATTGATGTCATCACCCCGGACACCTCGGGCGTTGAGGTGCGCGCGGTGGCGCACGGCTGGGTAAAGGCATGGGGTACAATTCAGGCAGAACTGCACTACCGGATTGCGGTCTGCGACTCACCGCTTACCTATACCGCTCGGGCTGAGGGCTGGCTTTATGCCCACATTGATCCGAATCGCTATCACAAAAATCTGGGCGATGAGGTGCAGGAGGGCGAGGTGATCGGCTACCTTGTCGCCTGGCCCATTGACGCCACCTTTGACCACCTCCACTTCGCCCGCATCTCGGACACCGGGGCCACCTGGCAGCGCTTTCCCAGCCCCACCTGGTGGTTTGTCCAGAACCCCCTGACCATCATTCAGCCCAGCACCGACCTCCTGCCGCCGGTCTTTCAGGACGCCCGCACCGGTCAGCGCTTCGCCTTCTGCCGGAACAACACCTCCACCTATCTAAACCCCGGAAGCCTTAACGGTGATGTTGACATAATCGCCCGGATTTACGACAAAACTGGCTTCTCCACCGGTAACGACACCTGGGACAAACTTGCCCCCTATCTGATTGAATACTCCATCAAAAGCGCCGGTGGCACGGTTGTTGTCCCATGGACAATCAGCGTCATCTTCTATGGTCGGCTGGATGCCCAGAATGTCAATGTCGTGTATAAAAACGACAATACCTGTCGCTCCCGGGGCGACTACGAGCGCCGGGAGTATTACTATATTGTCACCAACACCGACGGCGACAGCGTTATTGAGTCAACCGACGCCGCCGGCAAGTGGGCAACTGCGGCGGTGGGTGATGGCGACTACTGGGTTTATGTGCGGGCAAGCGATGTTGCGGGCAACACCACCGTTGACTCAATGCTCGTTACCACCAGCAACGGCGTCCCGCTCGCCGAAGGAAAAAACACCCTCCTGACCGCACCGCTCACGGTCCGGACCGCAAACGGCAGCGCACAGGTTAACTTTGCCCTGTCCCGTTCCACAAACGGCAGTGTGAAAGTTGTTGACCCGGCGGGGCGGGTGATTGAATTGTTAACTGCCGGCGCCCTGCCCGCGGGTCCGCAATCCTACACCTTCCGTCTGCCCGGTGGCGGAGTTTACTTCGCCCGCCTGGAATTTAATAACAACATCGCCACCGTGAAATTCAGCGCCGTTAAATAACCCTTTCCACCCGACCGAGTTCCAGCGGACCGTCCGGGCTGGTAACACCGTCCACCCAGAGACCGATCACCTCAACACCCTCTTCCAGCCCCCAGCCCTTGATTAGCTGCACTGATGTGGCAATCTGCCGTAACTGCTCATCCTTTCCCACCGGATTACCGGCACAGTCAAGGTGCCCGACCACCGCCACCAGGCGGGAGTTGTGGTGTTTTACCGAAACCTCCACGCACCGCCTCATCACCGCCACCGCCGCCTCCTGATTCTCGCTCACCAATTTAATCGGACCGGGCTGGGTAATCATATCCACATAATCTGCCCGATAGTTGTCCCGGAGCCAGTTAATCACCGGCAACTGCACCCGTCCATCCATACAGCTGATTGCGGTAACAAACCTGCCCTTTGCCATAATTACTCCTTTCCTTTTCCCTGATCTGGTTTCAGCACACCCGCCACCACCCGGGCAACCGTCAACCCGCTTGCCCAGGCAAAATGCAGGTTATAACCACCGGTCTCTGCCCAGAGGTCAAGCACCTCACCGGCAAAGAAAAGCCCGGGAAACCGCTTTGCCGCCATCGTGTTCATATCAACCTCTTCCAGACACACGCCGCCACCGCTCACCGTTGCCCGTGCCAGCGGCTCGGTGCCGGTGATGGCAAACCTCGTCCCCTTAAGCCCGGCAATTAGCATTGCCGTCTCCGCCTTGCTCAAACCGGCTAATCGCTTCTCTGCCCGCACCCCGACCTGCGCACAGATAAAATTGGCAACCCGCCTTGCCACCCAGCGTGCCAGCAGTGTGTTGACCTGCATCACCGGCCGCTCCTGCCGGTATCTGGTAAACTCCTGCCGCAGCACCTCCTGATTTTTCTCCGGCACCCAGTCAACGGTCAGGCTAACCACCCTGCCCTCCTGTAACGCCCGGGCTGCGAACCCGCTGATGTTCATCACCGCTGAACCGGAAATATACTCATGGGCAAAGATAAAATTACCGCGCCGGGGCGCAACATCCAAAATGTCAACCCCGACCACCACCCGCTGCTGGGTAATACCCGCCAGCGCCCGGATGTCCTCCTTTACCTTTAAAGCCGCCAGCGCCGGGAAAAATGGCGCAGTCTTTATCACCAGCGCCCGGACAAGCAACACCCCATCGCCGGTTGAACCGGTTTGGGGATAACTGGCACCGCCGGTCGCCACACAGACATTGTCGGCAGAAAACTCGGTGCCGTCCTCCAGCACCACCCGCCAGCCCGGCACAATCTTCTTCACCTTTGCCCTGGTCTTTATCTTTACCCCCAGTTCCAGCGCCCTCGCCACCAGCCGGTCGCGCACCAGCCGGGCATCACCCGCCTTCTTTGAGCCCGGCACCACCGGCCAGACACAACCATCTTCATCAACCCGGTGTTCTATCCCGAGACCGGCAAAGAACTCGATAATTGTCTGATAACTGAACCGGCGCAAAACGGGCAGGATCAACTCCCTGGGACAGTCAAACCTCTTTGCCATCTCCCGAGGTGAATCGGTATGGGTGAAATTACATTTCTTGCCACCGGTTAACACCAGTTTATTACCGCACCTTTCGGTCTTTTCCAGTAAAAGCACCCGCAACCCCAGCCTCGCCCCCTCCAGGGCACAGACAAGACCACTAGCACCACCACCGACAACGATTAAATCCATAACCCATTATATTAAAATAAGATGGACAAAAATCCAGAGATTAAATATCCCGGGATTAAATCACTGGAACCCGGACGGCGTTTCTGGTAGTCTAATAATTAGAGGGCACGAAGGCCCGGTACACTAAAACGGCTCGGTCAACACAATTGCCGCGTAACTGGGTCTTCCGTGACCCTCACCTTTTTTATCCAATTTAGAAAATAAAAAGCGGGAGCGGTTAACCCGCTCCCACCTGACCGTTTCCTTGCGGTGCTATTTCAGCACATAGATATTATGCTTCTCGCATATCTCGTGCAACCGCTTCGGCCAGACCGTCACCGTTACCTCACCAAGATGCGCCTTGCGCAGAAGGAGCATATAGGTTCTTCCCTGACCGATACCGCCACCGATGGAAAGCGGTAACTCGTCGTTCATTATCATCCGGTGATACGGCAAAGACAACCGGTCAAGTTGCCCGGCCATCTCCAGCTGCATCCGCAGGGTCTCCTTGGTCACCCTGATGCCCATTGACGACAGCTCATGACGGCGCCGGGTAACCGGATTCCAAACCAGGATATCGCCGTTTAACCCGTGGGTCTCCTTGCCGGTCCAGTGCGAGGTGTCAGTAATCCAGTCATCATAGTCCGCGGCCCGCATCTCGTGGGGCAGCCCGTCCTTCAATGGATAGCCAATCCCGATGATGAACACCGCCGGCGCCACCTCCTGCAGCAACCTGGTCTCGCGCTGCTTGCGGGGCAGGTCCGGATACATCTCCAGAATCTCTTCCGCATGGATAAAGGCCAACTCCTTGGGCAGATTGGGATAACGCGGGTCCTTCAGTTGCGGATACAACTCCTGCACAAACTCCTCGGCACCGGTAATAACCTTCCAGATTTTCCGCACCGTATCTTTCAGATACTCCAGATTCCGGTCCTCTGCGGTAATAACCTTTTCCCAGTCCCACTGGTCAACATAAGCGGAGTGGTCGTGGTCAAGGAAGTAGTCCTTGCGCACCGCCCGCATATCGGTATTAATCCCTTCACCCACCTTGCAGCCAAACTGCTTCAGCGCCCACCTCTTCCATTTCGTTGCCGCCTGAACAATCTGGGCGTTAATCCTGGGCGAGATGCCCAGCCCGCAGGGAAACTCCACCGGTGTCCGGGAGCCGTCCCGGTCCAGGTTGTCGTTCATACCGCTTTCCCGCTCCACAATCAACGGCACCTGCACCATCTGGAGATTCAACTCCCGTGCCAGCCCGTCCTCAATGTATTTCTTCACCGCATACAGCGCCTTCATCGTCTCCATATTGTTCAGAATCGAACGGTAATCCTTCGGCAGGACCTTTTCCACCTCTTCATAAGTCCCGACACCCGGTCCAGCCAGGTCCGCGCGCTTCGTTTCCAGTAGTGTTGGCGCTACCGGCCGCTTCGCCCTGGAGGCGGTCTTCTTCGGTGCCTTCCTAGTAACCTTTTTCTTCGCTACCTTCTTGGCGGTTTTCTTGGCAACCTTTTTCTGCTTTTTCTTCATAGCCTTTGCGCTCCTTTCAATTTATTTTATTAGACTTTTTACCATCTTTTCCGCAAGCCCATTCCCGATAGAACTGATTATTAAAGCATAACCGGCAGATATTATGATGTCAAGCACCTGCACCACCTGTCCCGCACCCGACATTATGTTTAAATTAACGCCGGTTAAAGGTGGGTAAAATAATTTTAATATTTTTCTTGACAGGGGATTATTTTTACCTTAAAATTCATCTGACAATTTGTGAGGTGGAGGCAGTTGTTTCGGGCGACGGCACGGCATCTCAACCTCCTCAAAAAGCCTAAGGAATGCCCTCGCATTCCAATCCCACCAAAAAAAGCCTCGCCTGAAACTGGCCCTGGCTGCCTCCACCTCTCAATTTTAAGGTAGTTTCCGCGCTAACTAACTGAGGCGGCGCGCAAGTTTAATCGCCGCAACCATTGAATCTGCTGAGGCAATCCCCCTGCCGGCAATATCAAAGGCAACCCCATGCAGGGGCGAGGTGCGAATCTTGCCCAGCCCCAATGTGACATTTACCCCTTTACCCCGGGACAATATCTTTGCCGGCAGCATCGCCTGGTCGTGGTACATCGCTACAAACCCGTCAAACGCCTTCAGGTGACTAAACAGGGCATCAGCTGGAAATGGGCCATCAACCATCACCCCGCGGTCCCGTGCTGCTCTTATCGCCTGCCGAATCCTTTTCTCCTCACCCAGCGTAAACTCATCACCATGGGGATTAAGCGCAAACACCCCGATCCGGGGTGAATACCCTTTCTTTCCGCGCATCTCCTGGCGGAGGAACTCATCAAGCAGGAAAATCTTCTCCTGCACCCTTGCCGCGGTAATAACCCTCGCCACCTGTGCCAGCGGGGTATGAATTGTCACCAGCACCACCTTGAACCAGGGCGACCAAGCAAGCATGGCATAACTTCTCACCTCCAGTCGCGCCGCAAGAAACTCGGTCTGGCCCGGAAAGCCAAAGCCCGCCAGCCGCAAAGCCTCCTTGGAAACCGGCGCGGTAACCAGTCCTGCCAGTTCACCTTGTCGCAAAAGTTCCGCTCCGACCTCCAGCGCCCGCAACGCCGCCTGCCCGCAATTTTTCTGCACCCGACCCCACTCGTATCTACCCACCGGACCGGTATCAATAAGATTTTCCTCCAGCCAGTCCCGCAGTTCCTGCCGATACCCGCGCACCTCCCTTTTTAACACATCCCGGGAGCCAATCACCACCAGCCCCCTTCCAGCTGGACCCCGCCCCCGGAACAACACATTCAGGGAGCGCAGGGTAATCTCCGGCCCGATTCCAGCCGGATCACCCAGGGTAATGCCAATTTTCCCCATAATTATTTAATAGTGGCTCAAAGTCCCGGAGCGCCGGGTCCAGCGGTCAATTATCCAGAACACCGTTAACCCAAAAGCCACCCAGAGAAAAGAAAGCATACCCAGCCGGACAAATGCCTGCGCCAGGGTGAAATCAATCCGCTCGCCCATTAAAAAGTGCCGGGCGCCGAGAATCCCGTAGGTGGTTGGCACGAATAGCGCCAGTTTTTGCATAAAAACCGGCAGCACCGCCAGCGGATAGGCGATGGGTGTGAGAATCATCAGGATACTTGCCAGCGCCTCGCTCACCAGCCAGCCCTGCTTGAAAATCAGGGTAAAACTCGCCATAAACATCCCGATACCATAAAGGGCAACCAGCATCAGGGCAATGATTAACAGGGTGGGCAGAAGCCCGAGCGGATTAATTTTTATACTGAAAACCAGGACAATAAACACAATCTGCACCGCAATCATCAACAACTGATGAAGGATGGAGTGCATCGCCATCCCCATCGTGAACACCCAGCGCGGGACCGGAGCGGCAAAAACCGACTCCAGTGTTCCGTAGAACTGCTCCTTGCGCAGGCTGAATCCCATCGCCCAGAGCGCCATATTGAGAAAGCCAATAAACACATAACCCAGGGTAATGAATGTGATGATATCCGCAGTCCCGACCAGGTTGCGCAGGCTCTCGGACTCTCTGCCACCGACCAGCGCGATACCGTAAAGCAGATAGGGAAGAAGATAAACCACCGGGTCGATCAGGCTGCGGGCAAAATCCGCCTTGTAGGTCAGTTCCAGTTTCCACTCCTTGATGTTCTCCGCCCACACCGCCGCAGCGTAGTGCCGTAACCGGAAAATGGTGCGCCGCAACCGGTTCATCTCAATGCATCCCGACCGTGCCGTCGCGCCTGGTCTTCTTCTCCAGATACACAAACAGGAAATACCCGGCGACCAGCAGCACCACATCCATCACCAGGAGGATTAAAACCGTTTGATAGAGGTTGACTTCAGATTTATTCAGAAGAATAATACTCCGGATCGCCACCAGCGCCCAGGTCAGGGGTATCAGGGTGCTGATTACCGCGGTGACCGGATGGACCTGCACCGGATAGCGAATCGGCGAAAAGAGAAAGAATATCCACTCCAGCGTATGCACCCAGCCGTGCACCTCTTTTATCAACAGGGTGAAACCGGCAAAGGCGATGGCAAACCCGTAAAACCCGATCATCAACAGGACAACAATCAACAACACCGGTAACACCTTTGCCAGGGTAAACTGCACCCCGAAGAGGACCGCGATAATCACCGCCTGAAACAACACCATCACACTTGACCATGCCCACTCCGCCAGTGTCTTGCCAATGAGAATCACCAGAGGATGGGTGGGCGAGGCGATGATATATTCCATTGTCCCCCAGTAGGTTTCCTCGCGCAGGGAGTTGCCCACGCCCCACAATGCCGAGAAGACAAAAGTGGAAATCATCGCGCCAATCAACACAAAGGCAAGATAGTTACCCGAGCCGGTAAGTTGCCGGAACGATTCGCTCGTCGCGCCGCCCACCAGCGCCCTACCCTGAAACACATAGGGCATCACCCAGAGCAGGGGAAATATCGCCCAGAACACAATCATTATCGGATAGGAGAACCAGATGCGGATGGTCTTCCAGCACTCTGCACCAACCGCCTGCAGTTCAACCCTGATCCGGCGTCGCATCGTTCTCCACCTCCGCGGTATCTGCGCCCAGTGAAGTCCCGGTCATATAGATGAACACATCCTCCAGTGTCGGCTTCTGGACATCAACGCCCAGAATCCTTGTCCGGCTGCGCACCGCCTCAATGACCTCACTCAACACCCTCTCTGCCCTGGGGGCAACGATGCTCAGGGTCGTCACCCCATCATTGAATTCGGCACTAACTCGCTCAATCCCGGGCACACCCTTTAACAACTCACCATCAAACCGCCCCTGGCAGCGCACCTTCAATATCTCCTTATGGGGAATGTCCCTCTTATACTCCTCGGGTGATTTAATATCCACAATCCTGCCCCGGTTGATAAAGGCAATCCGCTCGCACAACTCATCCGCCTCATCCATATAGTGCGTGGTCAAAAGTATCGTCTTGCCCTGTTTTTTATTCAACTCCTCTTTAATGAACCCCCGGATAAACCTGCCGAACTGCGGGTCCAGCCCCAGGGTGGGCTCATCCAAGAGTAACAACTTAGGGTCATGGAGCATCGCCCGTGCCAGACTTACCTTTTGCTTCATCCCGGAGGAGTAGCGCTCCAGTCGCTCATTTGCCACCTCCTTCAAACCCAGCAGTTCCAGGAGGTAATCAATCCTTTTATCCCGCTCCTTACCGCTCAACCCGTAAAGCGCGGCAAAGAAACGCAGGTTGTCCCGGGCAGAAAGTTTCCAGTAAAGCGCCCGCTCGCCTGAGGTCAAAAGCCCAATCTGCTGCCGGCAGAAAAGCGCATCCTTAAAAACATCATGCCCGAACAGCCGGATGGTGCCCGCATCCGGAATTAAAAGGGTCGCGATGCAGCGCACCAGGGTCGTCTTGCCCGCACCGTTAGGTCCTAAAAGCCCGAAAAGTTCCCCGGGCTGTAAACTCAACGTTGCACCATCCAGCGCCCGGATTATTCGCTTCTTAAACCCTCTACCCCGGCGAAACTGCTTCACCACACCCTGACATTCCAGTGCCGGCACCGTCGTATCAGATTTCATTTTTCCTCCATCGTTTTTCTGATTAACGCCTCAATCTTATCCGCCGCGCCGTCCCAGGTCCACTGCTGTGCCCATTCTATCGCCTGCCTGCCCAGCCGGGAGCGCAACTCCTCATCGGTTAACAACCGGTCGATCTTCTCTGCCAACTCCGGGACATTGCCATATTCATAAAACAGTCCGTTCACTCCGTCCCGGGAAGAGTCCACCAGTCCGGGCGAGCGGGCAACCACCACCGGTGTCCCGCAGCCATTCGCCTCCATCACAATCAACCCCCAGCCCTCCTTAATTGAACTCTCCACCAGCACCGCACTGCGCCGATACCAGTTGACCTTCTCCTCCTCACTGACAAATCCGGTAAACTGGACAACATCTTCTATCTTCAACTGATTGACAATCGCCTTTAACCGGGGCAGGTCATCACCGGTTCCCACCACCACCACCCGGAACGAACGCCCCCTCTCCTTTAACAGCCCTGCCGCATAAAGTAAATGCTCGGTTGACTTGTACCGCTTTAGCCTGCCGACATGGAGGACAATCGGCTCCCTGGGCACGCTCGGGTCCGGACAGTACCGCCCGAAATCGGTGCCCGGTGGCGCAACCGTTATCCGCTCCGGCGCAATCCCCAGCCGGACGCAGTCACTTTTCGAACTCTCGGAAAGCACCGCAAAAGGACACCCGTAATACGCAAGCGGAATTAAACTCTCGGTCAGATAAACATACGCCGCCAGCGGCGGTGACACCTCCTTGAAAATACTTCCCCGAAACAGATGCATCAGCAAAACCAGGACCGGTCGGTCAACAAACCAGGGCGAATAAAATGGGATCTTATTCAGGTCATCAATCACCAGGTCATATTTACCCTCCCTCACTATCCGGTTGATATTGCGATAAACGGTCCAGTTAAAGGTCAACCTCCTGCCCTGTCGGATTACCCTTACCCCATCAATCATCTCTTCTGGACTGGAGCCCGGAAACCGCTCGCAAAAAAGCGTTATCTCATAACCCCGTGCCACCAGCCGGCGGCATATCTCCTGCAGATAAATCTCTGCCCCGCCCGCCTCCGGGTTGCGCGGACAGCGCCAGTTAACCACAAGAATCCGCATTGTTTTATCTTATGATTAATCCTCGCAGTGGTCAAGATAACACAGATTGCCCGCCGTTCAAAGAAAATTATAATAACCACCATGACCTTACCCGGAAAGGTTAAAAAAGTCCTCGCCAGCGTGATGTTTGTTGCCGGCTACATCCTCTCACCGCTCTCCTGGTGGAACGATGCGATTATCAACCTCCCCATCGCCTATCTTATCGGCAAACTCCTGGGCATCATCCACCCTGCGCTCTTCCCGCCGGGAATGATTGTCACCTACTGGCTCACCAACATCCTGGGACTGGCGCTGATGCATCAGGCTACCCGCCAGCTCCTGCCCGCAAAATTCCTCGCCCGCCTGCCCGGAAAGGGAAATTTTCTGCCCACCCGCCCCCGCCGCCAGATTATCAAAAATATAATTGTCACCGGCATCTACACCATCATCATCTCGCTCCTCATCTGGCGAAAGTTTATCTAATTTAACATCTACCAGCGTTGACTTTGTCCCCGGTTAGAAGAAAATAACCCGTGCTTTTCGTCCTTCTCATCATCGCCATCCTCCCGGGTGGTCTTTTACTGCTATTCTTCTACTTTCGCGACCGTTATAAAAAAGAGCCCTTCTGGCCCATATTTGTGTCATTCGTCCTGGGCGCATTTGTTACCATCCCCGCCTCGGTAACATCAAGACTGCTCCAGCGCTTTACCGCCCTGGTCGGGCTCGGCGCCACCAACAGCGGCCTGTTGCTCGGTCCATCGAACCTGTTAAACATCTTCCTTGGCGCACTGCTGGTCATCGGACTGGTTGAGGAGTGCTGGAAGTTCTTCGTTGTCCGTTTCTACTGCTATCACCTGCCGGAGTTTGACGAACCCTATGACGGCATCCTGTACGCCACCGCGGTCGCACTGGGCTTTGCCACCCTGGAAAACATCTTTTACATCTTCACCCCCACCGTGTTCGGCGGTCTGCGCACCGGCATCATGCGCGCCCTGCTGGCGGTGCCCAGCCATGCCTTCTACGGTGTCCTGATGGGCTACTTTCTCGGTGAGGCAAAGTTTGCCAAAAACGAACCCCAGGCGAACATGCTGGGGACTATCGGACTGCTCCTGGCAATCCTCGCCCACGGACTTTATGACTTTCTGGTTATCGCCCTGCCCCAGCGCCCCCTGCTCACCGGCAGTTTGATTGTATTCTCAATCCTTGTCTGGGTCGTATTCTTTGAACTGACCCGGCGCCAGTCAGAAAAGTCTGCCCACCGGGCGCCAGAGCTGATAAAACTGCGCCAGCAGCCGCCCGACCGCACCGTCCCACCCACTGACCGGCATTGACCGTGCACCCCCAGCAATCAGGTAATCATCCTCTCGCCCGGCACCTCGCAGGTATCCGCGCTGTGCCGCTCCAGCCAGTCCAGAAGTTCCTGCAGGCTGCCGGTCGCAACACAGATTGAGGTGTCCGCCGCACCATAGTAAAGCCTGATCGTATCACCGTCCTGTCCCAGCACCGCGCCGCAGGGAAACACCACGCTATTCACATCTCCTAACCGCTCATAGGGCTTCACCGGACCGAATATCCACTCCGTTCCTCGCCGGACGCAGCGCCAGGGTTCCTTCAGGTCAAACAGCGCCAATCCCACCCGGTAAATCGAGCCATTGGGCGTGTCCTTAACCCCGTGATAAAACACCAGCCAGCCCCTTGGTGTCTCAATCGGTGGTGCTGCCAGTCCCACCCGGCTCGCATCCCACCAGGCGCCCTGCCGCGCCGGCAGAACAAGATGGTGCCTGCCCCAGTGAATCAAATCCGGTGACTGCGATATATAGATGTGCGCACCCAGCCAGGTGGTCGGCCGATGAATCATCAGCCAGTAGCCGTTAAAACGCCGGGGCAGTAGCGCCGCATCTTTATCTGCCGGCGGCATCACCACACCCAGCCGCTCAAAACGCCGGAAGTCCTCGGTCAGCGCCAGCGCCACCGCCGGACCGGCACGGGAATAGGCGGTATAGGTTATCGCATACTTGCCCAGTTCCTCCACATAGGTAATCCTGGGGTCCTCAATACCCCACAACTCCTCCGGATAATTCACCGGGTCCGGCGCCAGCGTCGGCACCGGGTCAATCTGCCAGTTGTCAATGCCGTTTGCCGAACGCGCCGCACACAGGTGCGATATACCCCGGCGGTCCTCCACCCGGCACAGAAGCAAAGTTGTACCGTCGGGCAGGGTTATTGCACCTGGATTTAAAACAGTATTTACCGTATAGGGCCAGTCCGCCGCGATGAGAATCGGGTTTCCTTCATATCTTTTTAAAAGTAACTGGCGGTCATCATCCATTAACCCCTCCCTTCTCCTCAGCCGGAGACTGCGCCGCCCGCATCGTCAGAAGCGCGGACAAAAACGCCAGGGTTGACTCCGCCCCTTCGTTGCCGTTAACCCCATCCGGATGGAGCCCGTCGTGGCAACCACCGGTCGCGTAGTCATAAACCGGCAGCCCCAGGTCGTTCCGACCTAAAAACCACTCAAACGCCCGGCGCATCTCCTCCCGCCACTTCTGGTCACGGGTAACAAGATACGCCTGATAGCACGCCTCCACCGCACACTGCGCCTCAATCGGCTGCTGGTCGAAGCGCAGTCGGGGTGCGCCCTTCTGCCACCCGCCATTGGCAATCGGAATAAAATGTCCCTGTTCTGCGGTCTGCACCCGGGTCAACCACTCCAGCGAACGCAGCCCCGCCTCAAGAAAGTCCTGCCTGCCCATTTCACTCCCGGCAACAATCAGCGCCTCACTCAACCGGGCGTTGGCATAGGCAAGCACATTCTCAAACCAGCACCACTCCTCACTGGCGGTGGCTTTATAAAGGTTGAACAGGCGTTCGCTAAGCATCTCGCGAAAACGCCGGGCATTACTGTCACCCGGAAACCGCCGGCTATAGGCACAAATTCCCAGGAGCGTATAAGCCCAGGCACGCGGGCTGGTAAAGAGTTCCACCGCGGGCAGCCCCGCGGCAAACAGGTTCATCGCCAGTGCCACCACTCCATCCTCACTTGCCAGACTCACCGTATAACCCAGCGCCCACAGCGCCCGGCCATGACTGTCCTCGGAACCGAAATCCTCTATCCAGCGCCGGTCATAGGAAAGGAAATTTCTGAAGCGGTTGTTCTGCCGGTTAAAGGCAAAGTCAACGAACGCCAGATACCGCCGTACCAGCCGGGACAGTAGCACCTTGTCCTCCTCAACCTCATCGGCACGCAGGGCAACCAGCAGCGCCCGGGCGTTGTCATCGGTGGTATAACCCTCGGCAAGATTCGGCACTGTGCGCCGGGCATGCTGCAGGATGCCGGTGTCATCGGTCAGGGTGAGGAGATGGTTCAACTTCAACTCCGGCAACTCAATGTCCAGCGGGTCGGCGCTTGCCGCCTGGGGCCAGAGCACCGCCGGACCGCGCATCCGCTCCTCAGCCGCCTGCTGAAACGAACGCAGATAAGCCCGGGCAACCTCCTTCCAGATCATCATCCTGCCATAGGCGTAAGCCCGCTTGCGCATCGCATGGCGCTCCGCCTCATTCTGGAACAACTGAATTATCGTCTCCGCCAGCGCACCGGCATCCCGGAACGGCACCAGCCGGCCCCGACCCTCCCCGAGCATCTCCTCGGCATACCAGTAGGGCGTGGACACCACCGCCTTACCAACCCCCATTGAATAAGCCAGCGTCCCGGAAACAATCTGCGCCGGATTTAGATAAGGCGTCACATACACATCCGCGGCACCGAGAAAACGACACAACTCCTCCAGCGTCACATACCGGTTATGAAAGATGATATGCTGGGCAACACCCAGTTCCCGTGCCTGTCTCTGCAGGCGCAACCGGTACTCCTCGCCCTGCTCCCGCTTCACATGGGGATGGGTCACACCGAGCACAATGTAAATTATATCCGGAAACTCCCGGGCGATCGCCGGCAGGGCGTCAATCATATACTCAATCCCCTTATTCGGCGACAGCAACCCGAAGGTGAGAATCACCCGGCGCCCCTCCACGCCAAACAAATCCTTGTAGTAATTCGGGTCAACAAACGGCATATCCGGAATCCCGTGATTGATAAAGTCGATCTTCCGCTCCGGCACATGATAAATCTCCCTGAGAAACTGCATCGCCCGCTCGCTCATCACCACCACCCGCTCCGAGAGCCGGCAAATCTCCTCTAGCACCTGGCGCTGGTGTTCGCTCGGCTCGGTCAGGACGGTATGCAGGGTGGTGACAATCGGCATCCGCAACCGCCGCAGCGCCACCAGGATGTGACTGCCCGCCGGACCGCCAAATATCCCGTACTCATGCTGCAGACAGGTCAAATCCACCCGGGTCATATTCAAAAACTCCGCCATCTGCCGGTAGTAGTCCTGATTGTTCTGTGCCACCTCAAACCGCACCTCTTCCGGATAGGCGTAACCCTCGGGCGTGTCGTTAAGCGCCACCACCAGGCAGTCCAGTTCCGGCGCCTCCTGTGCCACCGCATTGCGCAAATCGGCGGTAAAGGTCGCAATCCCGCACCGCCGCGGCACATAGGTGCCGATAAACGCTATCTTCTTAAACGGATAATTGCCACGCATAAACCGCTACCACCTTAAAAGATAATTTTAGAAAGTTAATTAAATCTGTCAAGACTACCCGTTTCGGGCGCTGCGGTTGAACTCGGCAATCGCCGCCTCCGAAAAGGGGTGTTCACCCAGGGCAAGGATGACATCCAGTGGCAGGGTCAGATGATGCGCACCGGCAATGAACACCTGCACCGCCTCCTCCGCTGACTTGATACTCGCCGCCACCATCTCCACCGGCTTGCCGCTCGCCCTGATCACCTCGCTCAGCTCCCGCACCAGTTTCAACCCATCACCCAGAAGCCGGGTCGCCCGGTTGACATAGGGAATCACATAGGTGCACCCCGCCTCAATCGCCAAAAGCGTCTGATACCTGCTGAACACCGCGGTGGCCGCGCAGGGAATCTCCGGCACCAGCCGGCTCACCAGCGCCATATTCTCGGTTGTCGCTGGGATTTTCAGCACAATCTTATCCGGTGCGATGGCATAAAACCGCCGCGCCTCCGCCTCCCGCTCCTTCACATCCGCCCCGGTCAACTGATAAAACACCGGTCCGGGCACAATCCGGGCAATCTCCTTTATCACCGCCGCCGGCTCCTTTGCCACCTTTGCCAGCAGCGCCGGATTGGTCGTGCACCCCCGGACAAAACCCAGCGCCACCGCCCGCTCCACCTCCGCCAGCACCGCACTGTCAATAAATATCATCGCACCTCCTGTCGGGCAAGAAACTCCTCCACCTGACGCAAATTTGGCATTGACGGCTCCGCACCGAGCACCGTGGTCGCCAGCGCACCGCAGGCATTGGCAAACCGCACCGCGCTGTCAATATCCTTACCCCGCGCCAGACTCACCGCCAGACCGGCACGAAACGCATCACCGGCACCGGTTGAATCCACCACCTTCACCCGATACGCCGGCAACCGGCGCCTGCCCCGCCCGTCATACACCACCGCACCATCCGCACCCACCGAAACCACCACCGCTTTCCTACCCCGCTCCAGTTCCGCCGCTGCCCACCGGTCAATCGAACCGCCGCCCGCCAGTTCTGCCGCCTCAATCTCATTCGGCACAATGTAGTCCACCGGCTGGTCAATCGGCAACTCAATATTATGAAACGGCGCCGGGTCCAAAAGCACAATCGCGCCGGCGTTATGTGCGATTGTCGCCGCCTCAAAGGAAACCTGATGCGGAATCTCAAACTGCAACATCAAAACATCCGCCTGCGCAATCGCCTCCCTTGCCGCCGCCACCTGCGTCCGGTCAATCCGCATATTCGCCCCGGAAATCCCGATAATCGCATTCTGCCCGCTCGCATCAATCAGAGGACAGGCAACACCGGTCCCCGCCACCGGGTCGCGCCAGATAAACTCGGTCGTCATCCCCTCTGCCCCCATCTTCTCCAGAAACAAATCACCAAAATAGTCCTCACCCACCCTGCCGACCATCACCACCTCAGCACCCAGCCGGTGACAGGCGATTGCCTGATTAAACCCCTTACCACCCAGAAAAAGCCCGAACTCCTCGCCCGGCATCGACTCACCCGGCCGGGGAAACCGGTGCACCCGAAAAACCAGATCGGTCATACACGAACCGACCACACACACCCGCACCCGCTCACCGCTCTTCTTCATATCCCTTATTTTCTAATCTTTCTATCCCCTGTCAACAGACACAACCACCGACGCCACGGGCGTTAATAATAAAGACGGCTCCCGGAAAAACGAAGGCTCAACAAGATAATTAACTGCTTAACAGACTATATAGACGGAAACCCGGGCAAGTGATATGATCATTTCAACGCTAAAGATATACTATAATTTTTGCCGTTTAATTTAAATACTATTTTTTCCTTAGTTCTTTCGATTATTTTCTTGTCCCCCAGATCAAACTCCTTGTGGTGATCAGGGCGTTTCTGGTCCCTTTTGTCTTTTTTCTGTTATGGGAGCGGCTTCAACATAGCAAGTTCTATCTTTTTTAATATACTTTTTCCGCAAATCTGACACTTACAATCGTAGAATCTTTAATTGAGTTATAGTGACATTATCTCGTTTATATTGTTTGCCCCTAAATTCAACTAACTCGGGAGTCGGTGGGGTAATTTCTTTTAGGCTTTTAACTATATCTTCTCGTGACTTCCCAGGAATTGTGCTTGACCGGGCGCAACCCCCCGGTTGTTTATTTATAAGATGTATTACACCGTTGTTCCCCTATTCATTTAGACCCGGATTTTTGCCAAAAATAACGCCGGTTTTGTTGTTCAAACAGCAAAATTTTGGCTAACTTTTGTAAGGGCAATGGATTAGGCGATTGGGTTGAGTTTAATAATTATAATCAGGGGCAGGCTTGGGGCTAGCCCCGGGGCTGCTGGGGGGCTTGCCCCGATGTCAGCATTAGACTTAACCCGAACCTTTGCCCTCGGTTCTGCTCCATCTTAAATATCAAGGTTAACACCCTGTTTTAACCGCTCAATTGCCCGTGTTTTTGCCCCGGATTTAACCGCCTTTATTGTCCGGACTTCAACATCCGCTTTAACCCAGCATTTTCCCGCCCGCTCTTCTTCCTGTTTTGTCCGGCAGTTTTAATTAACTCCGGCGCCACGACGCAGGCTAACCGCGACCCGCCCGGATAATGTCATTTGACCCCACCGATAACCGCTCTATAATTTAGAAAGGATTAACAGGAAAGGAATAGAAATATGAAACGCTTTCTGCCCGCTCTGGTTTTAATTTTTATTGCCGTTGTTTGGGCAAATGACATTGTCCTTATCCCGGTAGATGAGGAGTTGCTCCAGCGTGCTGCGCGCAGCCGGCTGCCGGTTTACGGTATCACGAACAACTTTCTTATCGCCGATATCAGGGCACAAAGGGAGGGCTGGCTGTTTCCCGCTGTTGCGCTGACCCCTGATGTCCCGCTTTATCTTGTTTATCTGCCGCACGCCGATGTCCTTGCCCGATTAAAAGAAGTTGCTACCCCCTTGCTGGTGGATGAGGACCTGGCGTTAATCCAGGCTGACCCGCAAACCAGCCATCAGATTACCCTGCTCGGCGGCGAACTGGTGCGCCTGCCGGACAAACCGTTTCCCTTTCACCCTGCCGTTCCCCGGGCGTTTCCCGCGCCGCAGTTTCGGGACACGCTCGTCCAGCGCCTGGTTGATAAGGTCAACCCCGACTCGATCGCCTATCAACTGCGCCGGCTGGAAAACTTCCGCACCCGCCATTCTGCCACCGACTCCTGCCGTTCTGCCGAGGGGTATGTCTTCAATTACTTCCGGGCGATTGGCATTGACTCGGTGGTGCTTGACTCCTATCCCCAGGCAGGACAGATATGGCGCAATGTTGTCGGCACCATCCCGGGCACCACTATGCCCGACCGCATCGTTGTCATCTGCGGGCATCTTGACTGCACCTCCGAAGACCCGTATAACTATGCACCGGGCGCCGAGGACAACGCCTCCGGCAGCGCGGTGGTGATTGAAGCCGCCCGGGTGTTTGCCCGCGAACATCCGGAGATTACCGTTAAGTTCATCGCCTTTACCGGTGAGGAGCAGGGGCTCCTGGGCAGTTTTCACTACACCCAGTTGATGCGCCAGCAGAACGCCAACATCATCGGCGCGCTCAACTTTGATATGGTCGCCTGGCCCGGTGGCGCCTTTGGTGTCAACATCTTCTGCAATCGGGCATCGCTCGGTCTGGCACAGTTTGAAGGCAGGATGGCAGAACTCTACACCCGGCTTGACCATGCGGTGCAAATCGGCTCCTATGGCTCGGACCAGCTCGCTTTCCATTACGCCGGTTATCTTGCCACCGCCGGCGCCGAATACGGCGACTTTTACCCCTGGTATCACACCACCGCCGACACCTTCGGCAACCTCTCGATTGACCTTGCCACCGAAGTGACCAGAATGGCGGTGGCGTCACTGGCGCTGCTGGCGCTCTCACCCCTGCCGCCCGCCGATTTCACACTGGCGGATGCTGGCACCGGCGGAACCCTGGTCGCTGAATGGACGGCAAACACCGAGCCTGACCTTGCCGGCTACAAACTGTTCTGGGGCACGGGCGCGGGTGTCTACACCGACTCGGTAATCCTTAACCGCAACAGCACCTCTTATCGCATCACCGGCCTGTTTAACGGCACCCGCTACTATGCCACCATCGTCGCCTTTGACTCAACGGGTCATCATAGCGGCACGGCAGAAGAAAAGAGCGCGGTGCCGAACCTGATTCCGCTTCCGCCGGCAAACTTCGCCCTCTTGCCTATCCCGTGGGGCAACCGGCTCATCTGGGGAAGAAATCAGGAAAGGGACATCGCCGGCTATAACCTCTATCGCGCCACCACCGCGGGTGGCGAGTACCGGCGCCTCAACACCAGCCTGCTCACCGACACCGTTTATCATGACACCGGCCTGCTTGCCGACACGATGTACTACTATGTTGCCACCGCGGTTGACTCCGCGGGCAACGAAAGCGAACGGGCAAACGAGGTCCGGGGCAAACCGATTACCCTTGACCACGGCATCCTGCTCGTTGACGAGACCCGTAACGACAACGGCACACCCGGTCGACCCAGCGATGCCCAGCAGGACGAGTTTTACCACTTCCTGCTTTCCGGCTACCATTATACCGACTGGGACTGCGACGAGCAGGGCGTGCCCGCCGCCGGTGACATCGGACCCTACTCCACTATCTTCTGGCATGCGGACGACTATGTCCAGCAGCCCCTGTCCGAGGCGCTACCCGGCCTTGCCAACTACCTGAGTTACGGTGGCAAACTGTGGCTGGTCGGCTGGAAACCAATCCTGGGGTTGATGGGTGGTGGACGGTATCCCTATAACTTCACCGCCGGGCAGTTCGCCTATGATTACCTGCACCTTGCCGGCGCCCGTCAGTGTGTCAGTGCGATATTCACCGGTGCCGACGGCGCGCCCGGTTATCCCGCGGTCACGGTTGACTCCGGCAAAACCCTGCCCCAGCTCCACGGCCGCCTGCCCTTTATTGACGCCTTCATTACCCTTGACGCAGAAACCCTGCTCACCTTCCATACCGACACCAGCGACACCTTTGCCGGAAAACCGGCAGGCGCTGGCTGGTTTGACGGACCCGGTAAAACCGTCATCTTTGGCTTTCCGTTTTACTATATGGAAAACACCGGCGCCCGTGCTTTAACCCTTGCCATCCTCGAAAGGCTGGGCGAACCATATGGTGTGGCAGAACCCGGCGTTGTTGAGCCTCCTGTCTTGCGGATGGAAGTTACCCCCAATCCGGGCCGCAACCTCATCTCCCTGCGCTATCAAACACCGCTTCCCGGTCCGGTCCGGCTCACCCTCTACGACATCACCGGCAAACAGGTCCAGGAATTAATCAACCGCTACCAGCCCGCTGGCAGCCATTCGCTCACCTGGGATGGACGCAATCACCCGGCGGGCATCTACTTTTACCAGTTGAGCGTCGGAGGGCAGAAAACTGGCGGCAGGTTCGTGCTGATGAAATAAAATAACTGTCTCAACTATCAGCCGGCGCTTAACCAATCAGGGATTAGCGGCAAAAATCCTTTCCACCGCCGCCGCCTCCACCCAGCCGCCCACACCACCGGGTAACTGAATCAGCCGGTAACCCCTTCTCTCCTCAATTATCCGCACCTCCAGACCATCGTGCACCGCGGCAATCTCTTTGTATTCCGGACCCGGTCCAGAACGCACAATCGCCTCAGGTACAACCACCACCGCCTGATTGGGCGCGGTGAGCGCCTGCCAGAATAGAGCCGCCACGAGAAAATAGAGAAAAACCAGCGCCAGACCAGAAGAGACAAAGCCGAACACCTTTTTATTGGTGATAAAGTAAAGCGCCAGGACAAGCGCCAGCAGGAAAAAACAACCCCCCAGCACCAGTCGGGTGACCGCCGCCGGAAGAACGACAAAGCCGGCACGCAGGGCAGCCAGGAACGGACTGGCAGGGGTGGTGTTTTTGTCCGGTCGGAACTGCCGGACAAAGGCGATGTTGTTTTTTATATCCGGGTCTTTCGGTTTTAAGGCATAGCCGCGCAGATAGTCAGCCAGCGCCCTGCCCAGTTCGCCCTGCTTGAAATAGGCGTTGCCCCGGTTGTAGAACAACTCCGCTGCCCGGACATCAGCCAGCGCCCGGGTGTATAAATCCACCGCCTCACCGAACCTGCCCGCCTCATAGGCGGTATTGCCCTGCTGGAAAAGGTCCCGCGGTGTGGTCTGGGTAATGATAAAGAAAAACAGCGCCAGCATCACAACTCCATCACCACCTGCCGCGCCAGTTGCAAAAGTTGCCGGGGCTCGCACTGCACCATCCCCGGCGAGAAACTGGCAAGTTGACAGCTGTTCAGCGCCTCGATCAAACGGGCAACCGTTTCACCGGCAGCACCCGCTTGCAGTAGCGCCTCCCTTAACTCCGGAATTGTCATCGCAGTGGTGTTGATGTTGAACCGGTCGCCCGCATACTCGGTCAGCGCCTGGTAGAGCCGGGAGTAAAACTCGGCTAACCGCTTTTGCGCCAGGAGCCTCTCCGCCTCCTTCAGGCGCCGCCGTGCCTGTCCGCCTGCCCGAATGCGCCGGGCATAAGCCGGGTCAGCCTGCAACCTTCGCCTTCGACAGCCCGCGATTAACCCCGCGGCAACAACCACGAGACCGAGCGGATAAAACAGCCACCAGCCCGCAAAGTTCAACTCCTCTGTTAACCGGTTATCGGTCTTGATGTGCCGGATGTCCGCACCCAGCATTCGCATCCCGGTGGTAGCCACTGGCTCGGCACCGCTCCGGCTCGGCACCCCGACCGCGACAAACTCCAGCGCCTTTGTCCTTTTTGTGTAATAACCGCCGGTCTGCGGGTCAAAGAACCCGAACTCAATCTCCGGAATGCGAAACCTGCCATCCGCCATCGGTAAAACCGGATAGTCAAAGCGCCTGGTGCCGGTAAGCCTGCCCCCGCTCTCCTTGAAGTTGTCCTTTATCTCGGGCGCCAGCACTTTTATGCCGGTTATCTCCGGCAGCGCCGGCGCCGCCACCAGCCCGAGATTGCCGGTGCCGGTTACGCTCAAAGTCAATGTCAATGGCTCACCACCCCGGGATGTGTCCGCACTCAACACCGCACTCACCTGAAACGCACCCACACCACCGGTGAACGACGCCGGCTTGCCGGCATCGGGTAGCGGTTTCACCTGAATCGTAATCGGCCGGGAAGACACCTCAAAGGGTCGGGTGGTGGAGAAGAAAAAGCCCGGGCTAACCAGTTCACCGGCAACGGTCATCCTGCCCACCGTTAACTCGCCGGCGCTGGTCGGAAACAACTTTGTGCTCCTCAAGACCGCGGCATAGAACCATCTGCCCTGATACTGCTTTCTTTCATAGCGCAACTCCCTGGGCTGATACACATCCTGCGCCCAGAAACCGGTCAGGCTTGGCGCCTCCTTGATATTCAAATTGGCAACATCACCTGATGTGTAGAATGTCCAGGTTACCGTCACCTCTTCACCCTGATAAACCGCGGGACGGTCCGCGCTGGCAACAAGAAAACACTCGCCGCTCGCCTCACCCGGCTCCTCAAACAGGTCAAAGGGTGATGGTGGTGTCCTCTGCCTTGCCCGCGGTGCCGGCTGGGAGGGCTGACCGGTTGAGGACTTTGTCACCTGCACCGTAATCGGCTCGGTGGTATATTCAACCCCGCCGTAGTTCAGCCGGCAGGAACCAATCACCAGTTCACCGGTCCTTTTCGGCACTAGGGTGTAAACAAAACTTATCGTCTGGCGCTGGGTAACCCGGCCATTGACGATGGCAATCTCTGTTGACTGTGACTGGGAACTGCCCAGGTTGTCAAAACCATCCAGTTTCGGCAACTCCGGCTTGGGCACCCGGCTGATGTTTGTGCCCTCCACCCGCACCTTCAGCCGCAACGGCTCACCCAGCCCCACCGTGGTCCGGTCAACCTCAGCGGTAAAGTTAATCTCACCGGCGCCGACCGCACCGAAAATTGTCAGGAAAAGGAGTATCAGGTAACGCATCTCCGGCTCCTACCAGTCCTTTTCCACCTGGCGCCGGGAGCGGGCACGCCGCGCCTTTTCGTGGGTCTGTTTCTCCTTACTCTCAATCGCCTGTAAAATCCGCTCCGCCTGTTCCCGGTCCATCCCCGTCGTCATCTTATCTTGCTTGCCACCACCTGCGGGTGCAGGTTGCTGTGTCTGCGCCTGGTTCTGTTCGCCGCCACCACCCATCTGCTGCCGGGTGGTGTCCGGCTGCTTTTCCATCTCCGCCTTCTTCTTCAAGCAGAACTCTAAGTTCTCTTTTGCCTGCCGGTCCTGTGGATTTGCCAAGAGCGCCATCTTATAGGCGTTAATCGCCTCGTCCAGCCTGCCCATCCGGTAAAGGGTGTTGCCGGTGTTATACAGCGCCTGTGCCCGGCGTGAGGGATTTCTGTCCACCGCGGCAAGGGAAAGTTCTCCCAGCGCCTCCTCATACCTGCCGAGCCGGTAAAGGGTGTTGCCGATGTTGTAATGTATCTTCAGCGCATCCGGCTGAAGCACCTCTGCCCGCTGGTAAAAGCCCAGCGCCTCCTCAAACTTACCCTGCCGGTAGCGGCTGTTACCCGCGCGCATCAGGACACCGACATCCGCCGGCGCCACCCCCACCAGCAGGACAATCGTAAAGAGCACCAGCGCCACACCCGGGCTTGCACCCCCGAGAACTTTCTTCCTTATACCCCTCAACCATTCCGGCAGCCTCAACTCCACCCTTCTTTCCGGCAGAACCAACGCCAGGAAAAACAGCACCAGCCCGGCAAGGAGAAAACCCTGATACCGCTCCACATAACCGGAAAAACTGCCACCACCCAGTTCCTCCTTTTCCAGCCGGTTCAACTCCTCAGCCAGCCGTGTGCCCGCAAAACCCTCCACCCGGTAAAAACGGCCACCGCTCAGCTGGGCGATAAGAATCAACTTGCGCTCATCCATCCGTGATATAATTACATTACCCGCCTTATCCTTCTTGTAAACAACACCACCTTCAACCCGCTCCGGAATCGGCGCACCCTCGGCTGTGGCAAACGCCACCGGATAAATCCTAATCCCCATCTCCGTTGCCTGCTGCACCGCCTGCTCGGTGCGGGTGCCCAGGTCCTCGCCATCGGTTACGAGAACTATCGCCCTGCCCGCAGCACCGGAGTGAAAGAGCCCGCTCGCCACCTCAATCGCCCGACCGAAATCGGTTCCGGGCACCGGCATCAAATCCGGACTGATAATGTCCAGGAACATCTTTGCCGCCTCAATGTCGGTTGTCAATGGGCACAGGGCATAGGCATCACCGGCAAACGCCACCACACCCACCGCATTCCCGGCCAGTTCATCAAAGAGCGCCGCCAGTTCCGCCTTTGCCCGCGCCAGCCGGCTGGGCTTCACATCCTCAGCAAGCATTGACTTTGATGCGTCCAGCGCCACCACCACCGCCATCCCCCTGGTCTTAAACAACCGCAACTTCTCGCCCCAGCGTGGTCGGGCAAGGGCAACAACAAACAAAGTAATCGCCACCAGTAACAGCACCACCCGAACGATAGCCACCCCTCCCCGGCGCCCGGCACCGATGCGGGAAAGTAGCCCCGGCTCAATCACCCTTATCAACTGCCGCTGGCGCATACGGTAGAGAAGAAGGACAAGTCCGGCAAGCACCGGCACCAGGAAAAGACAATAAAGATATCTCGGGGCACCCCAGTTAATCATAAAACCCTCCGGAGAATCAACGCGCCCGCCACCCTCCCGGCAAGGCTGAAGAGCAGGGTAAGAAGCAGGGGCAAGCCCGCCCTTTCCTGATAAACGGTCCAGCGCCGCACCTTGAATGTTGATGGCTCCAGCCGGTCAATCTCCTCATAAACCCGCTGCAGCGCCGCCGGGTCAGTGGCAAGGAAGAGCCTGCCGCCGGTGATATCGGCAATCTTCTTCAGCGTCTCGGCGTCCAGGTCAATCTCCACCTGTACATACCTGCGCCCGAAAATCGGGTCATCAACCGGAAACGGCACCGGGCCCTTACTGCCCACCCCGATTGTATAAACCTTTATCCCTAGCGCCGCGGCGGTCTGGGCGGCGGTCAAAGGGTCAATATCGCCGGTGTTGTTCACACCATCGGTTAAAAGAATAATCACCTTCTCCTTTGCCCGGGAGTCCCGCAACCGGGCGCAGGCGCTGGCAATACCCAAACCAATCGCGGTGCCATCCTCCAGAATCCCGAAATCCAGCCGGTCAATAATCTCCTCCAGGAGTTTGTGATCCAGGGTCAACGGGCACTGGGTCAAACTGGCCGCAGAGAACACCACCAGCCCGATCCGGTCGCCCTGACGCCGGGCGATAAACTCCTTTGCCTTCTCCTTGGCAACGGTCAGCCGGTTTCTGGGTAAAAAGTCCGCCGCCTGCATCGAACCGGAGATGTCCATACAGAGCATTATGTCAATCCCCCTCGTCTCAAACTCCTCAAACTGCCTGCCCTTTTGCGGCCGGGCAAGCGCCACCACCCCGCTCAAGAGCGCCAGAGAATAAAACGCCAGCGGCACCTTTTGCAGCACCCGCTCCCATCTGCCCGGCTCCGGCAAGAGGCTCGTATCACTGAACCACAACGCCGGTCTCCGTCGCTTCGTCTCCCACCACCACAAAAGCGGTATCAGGCCCAAGAGGATAAAATAACCCGGACTGGCAAAGTGCCACATCGCCTAAACTCCGCGCGTCTGTCCGGCGGTAGCCGGTACCCCCTCTCCCGCGGGTTCCGGGCGCGTGGCATTGACCAGCCACCTTGCCTCTTCCACCAGCCGCTCCGGTGCCGGCGGAACATATTTGCTATACTTCACCAGGTCGGCATTGAGAAAGAACTCGCCAAAGCGCTCCACCACCGGCAGACGCCTTGCCCGCAACTCCCGCAGAATCTCGCTGGTGGTCTGGTCAACCGCCGGAAACTCGAACCGCCGGGTGAGATAACGCTTGACAATCTCCGACACCGCGTAGTAGTAGCGCTTTAACTGTCCGGACCGCAACCACTCCTCCACCGGTATGCCGGCAAGCGCCCTTTCCGCCTCCTCCCAGGGTGGCAGGGTAACAACCGCCATCTCTTCCCCTTTGCGCCGGCGGAAAAATCGCCAGCCCAGATAACCAAGCCCCAGTCCACCCAGCACCCCCAGGAAAATCCACAGCGGCAGGAGATTGGGAAACTCCACCTGCGGTTTCAGGTCATTGATGTCCGTCATCTTCTCCGGCAGAACACTCTTCACTGTTACCGCCAGCGAATCCGAGGCGCTTGCCGCCAGCCCCGGCACATCCTGATAGGTAACCAGGAACGGCGGCAGTTTCACCTCACCCACCGCAAAAATCGCCAGGGTCAGGTGATAAACCTCCAGCACCGTATCACCCTGATACCGCACCGTCCGCTTCCGGTCAGTAATAATAAAATCGTCCGCCCGCTCGACAAACGGCGACGACACCTCAACCGCCCGGGGATGCCGCACCGTCAACTCCACCTGCAACCGGTCACCAATCGTCAAAGGTGCCCTCCGGCGGTCAACCCGGCGCACCGTCAACCGCACCGGCCCATCGCTTACCAGCCGGTACGGTGGCACAGCAGTGTCCTCCACCGCTGCCCCCACACCCAGAAGCATCATCACCAGAACCAGCACCCGCATCGCCTATCGGAACCGCCTTGCCCGCTCCTGAAAGAAGCGGCGCAGTTTCACCGCAAAATCCTCATCGGTCCAGATGGGCACAAAGTCCACCCCCAGCCGCTTGAACAACCGCACCACCTCCTCCCTTCGCTCCTCCCAGCGCTGCCGCAGCACCTCCCGCACCCTCGCATCACCGGTGTTTACCAGCACCATCCTGCCGGTCTCGGCATCCTCAAACTCCACCCTGCCCAGTGCGGGCAACTCCGCCTCTGCCCGGTCGTTAATGCCAATCACCACCAGGTCGTGCTGCCGGCTGGCAACCGCCAGTGTCTGACCCAGGCGTTCCCTTGCAAAACCCGGACCGAGCAAATCGGAGATGAGAAAAACAATCGCCCGGCGCTTGAGGATGTGCATCACAAACTCCAGCGCGCTCGCCGGTGCCGTGCCCGAACCCTCGGGCTGAAAATAAAGAATGTCCCGCACCAGCCGGAGCACATGGAAACGCCCCTTTGCCGGTGGCACAAAATGCTCAATCCGGTCGGTAAAGAACACCAGCCCGACCCTGTCATTATTCTTGATTGCCGAAAACGCCAGTGTCGCCGCCACCATCGCCGCGCCCTCCAGTTTCAGCATCCCCCTGGTGCCAAACCGATTCGACCCCGAGGCATCAACCAGCAGCAAAACCAGCAGTTCCCGCTCCTCGGCAAACTGCTTGACAAACGGCCTGCCAAACCGCGCGGTCAGCCGCCAGTCAATCGTCCGCACATCATCGCCAATCTGATACTCCCGCACATCGGCAAACTCCACACCCCGCCCCTTAAAACTGGAACGGTACTCACCGGCAAAAACGGCATTGACCAGCCGCTTTGTCCTTATCTCAATCGCCCGGATGCGCCGCAGCGCCTCCGTCATCGCCGTCTTCTGATTACTGAATTGAAAACCCCTGCCCCTATCCGCCATCGCCCTTTACGGCACCTCCACACCCTCCAGCACCCGCCGGATAATGTCATCGGTGGTCAACTCCTCCGCCTCCGCCTCATAGGAAAGGATAATCCGGTGCCGCAGCACATCGTAGGCAAGTTCCTTGATGTCCTCCGGAATCACAAAACCCCGGCGCCGGAGAAACGCCATCGCCCGGCTCGCGGTCAAGAGATAGATTGACGCCCGGGGCGATGCCCCGTAACGCACCAGCGGTGCCAGTTCGGCAAGGTTGTGCTCCTTCGGAAAACGGGTGGCAAAAACCAGATTGATGATATACCCCTTCAACCTCTCATCCACATAAATCCTCGTGCACAACTCCCTTGCCCGCAGGATGGTCCCGGCATCAACCACCGGCGCCACCTTCGGCTCCACCCCGGCGGTCATCCGCTCGACAATTACCCGCTCCTCCTCCTTTGTCGGATAGGACACCTTCAACTTCAGCAGAAACCGGTCGGTCTGCGCCTCGGGCAGTGGATAGGTCCCCTCCTGCTCAATCGGGTTCTGGGTTGCCAGCACCAGAAACGGCTCCTCCAGCCGGAAGGTCTCCTCCCCGATTGTCACCTGCCGCTCCTGCATCGCCTCCAGCAGCGCGCTCTGCACCTTCGGCGGCGCCCGGTTAATCTCATCCGCCAGAATCAGATTGGCGAATATCGGCCCCTTGCGCACGGTAAACTCGCCGGTCCGCTGATTGTAAATCTGTGTCCCGATAATGTCCGCGGGCAAAAGGTCGGGCGTAAACTGAATCCGCTGAAACCGCGCCGCAATGGCGCCCGCCAGCGTCTTCACCGCATAGGTCTTTGCCAGCCCGGGCACGCCCTCAATCAAAATATGCCCGTTTGCCAGCAGCCCGACCAGCAGCCGCTCAATGAGATACTTCTGACCAACAATCACCTTACCGATTTCCGCGGTCAGCGCCTGCACAAACACACTCTCGCGCTCTATCTCCTCATGAATTCGCCTGATATCATCCTGCATTGCCTCCATTCTCACCACTCCTTTTTAAAAATTATCAACCCGCACCCCCGCCCCCTCCCCTTATCTTTAATAGACTAAAACAAATCCCCCCTGGTTGCAAGAAAAACCCGCCTCCATCCTTGATTTCTCCCTGTTCCGTTATAATCTCAGATATGCTCTACACCCTGCTGCAACTGGTCATCCTCTTCTTTGTCATCTTTGACCCGCTGTTAAGTTTTATCGTCTTCTTTGGCGCCACCGCGGGAATGAGCCCGGCGGAAAAGCGCAAAACCGCCCTGCTGGCGGTAACCGTTGCCTCGGCCATCTCCCTCATCTGCCTCATCACCGGCGAAGGCGTCTTAAAACTCTTCAACACCACGATTGACGACTTCAAAATCGCCGGCGGTATCGTCCTCGGACTGCTCGGGATAAAAATGGCGCTCGGTCAGGGCGGCTCGGACATCATCCTGGGCAAGGGCAAATCCTCCCGCGCCATCGCCTCGCTCATCGCCACCCCGTTAATCACCGGACCCGCTGCCATCACCGCCATCATCATCACCGTCCACGACTACGGCCGCATCCTCCCCGCCATCGCCATCCTGATTGTAATGCTTTTCATCCTCGTCCTCTTCCTCCAGGCGCCGCGCATCACCCGGCTGGCTGGCGAAACCGCAATGCAGGTCATCTCCACAATCATGGGACTCATCACCCTCTCCTGGGGCGTGATGTTCATCAAATCCGGGCTCGGCAACTAACCGGCACCAACCCGGCTCATCTCCCGGATACTGTCTTCCAGACCCCGTAACCCAGCTTTTCCGTGCCATCAACCCGGATCAGACCAACGGCATCATTCTCATTCAGGTCATGCAACCACGCCCAGCCCAACAGATACAAATTTACTCCCTGCTCCCGGGTCAATCGCCCCACCACCTGGCTAATAAAATCCGCCTGCGCCTCTTCTCCACCCAGCGCCGCAAGCGATGGCCAGGCGACCTCGCTAAACCCGAATGGCTTTGCGGGCATATAATCCGCCGCCCTGGAATAGTAGTCATCAGGAATCATCCCCGGGTCGGTCCTCCCGGTTGCATACGGATAACTGGTAAAAACAAGCAAATCCATCTTATCCGGATTAAACCGGCGCAAAACCTCCAGGTCCGCCTCCCGATTCTCCGCCACCACCTCCCGCGCAAAAATACAGAACACCCTTGTCGCGGGCGAAATCTCCTTCACCGCATCATAGATTTCTTCATACAGACTCACATAGTGCTCAAACCCGTTTACTCCCTCCGCACCGTACTTCTCATACCACCGGTTCACCTCATTTCCCAGCGACAGGTAGCGCGGGTGCACCGCCCGCACCACATCCAGCGCCGCCTCCTTATACGCCGCCCGCCACGCTGGGTCGCTCAGGGTCGCGCCCGCCATTCCCGGTGGTGTCACCAGCGTCACCCCGCTACCGATAAACGAAAGATTAACTATCGGAAACATCCCCTTACCACGAATCAACTCCTCCACAAAGGTTTGCCCCCAGCTCCCCCTCAGGTCCTCGGCAAGGTTATAGAACGGCGTGGGTCTGCCCCAGACCGGCACGAACTCAGAATACGCCGCCGCCTGGGCATAGGCGTCATCAAACGACTGCCCCCGCGCCGGTGTGGGCAACACCCCCATAAAAAAACCCCTGGCTGGAACATCCGGGTCATCATCCGGCACCACCGGACCTGTCTCCTTACATCCACCCAGCAACACCACCAAAATTGCCATTACCCCCCAAAACACCCTGCGCATCTTCATCTCCTTTCAGTTTACACCCTGACTGACTCTCATCTTTTTACCAGACACATAAATAAAACACCTCACCCAATTACCGCAACTAACTTAACACAATCCTGTTAGCCTGTCAAATCCTTTATCAAACTGCTACGCTGGTGGGATGAACAGAGACGCCTCCAGCCCGGGGTGTTCCATATATAATTAGAGCCAGTTTCTGAAAAAAATTAACGCCGTTTTTTGAGCCAGACCGGTTAAGTTTCCGGGTTTGAAGTTGTTATGAATTCAGAGAGTTAAACCGGGGGCAGGTGGGTGGGTTAATCCGGGGATTGCCCCGTATTAAAGCCGGGATTTAGGTTTCAGGTTGATATCAGGTCTCAGGATGGGGTTGAGCCTGTCCTCCATTTCGCCGGAAAATAATGAGGAAAATCGCTAAAAAGAGGAGTGCGTTAAGCAGGATGTGAAACCAGAGCCAGAGGGGTAGCCCAATCAGGACCGGGCTGTGGCGATGCCAGTTGTAGAAGTCCAGGCTTAAAATGAAGATAGCACCGAACACTATCCACTGCCGCCAGAATCCGGGTTTGACCTCTGCCCAGGCCGCAAGCCCGCGCGCCGGAAAGATAAGGCTGCCGATAATTAAGACCAGGGCGCTGATGCCCACGATTGGCACCACTGGTAAAAAGCCAAAATCGGGCAGGAGTTTAAGGTGATAGGCAACAACCAGCGCCTCACCGGTAACCACACTAACAAGCCCTGCCCAGGGGTTTGCCCTTTTCCAGTAGGCGCCGGCAATGGTTACCGGGAAGAGGACCGCCAGTCCGGTAAAGGTCTGGGTGGCGATGTTAAGGATTGTGCCCCAGGGTTTGAGGGCAAGAAAAAGCCCTGACAGGGCAAGGATGACCGTAACCGGCAGGTGCCAGGGCGTTCTGCCTTCTGGCGGTCTGCCCAGCAGTAGCCGGATATCACGGACAAGCATTGAACTGAGCGTCAAGAGTTGTGAATCCATTGTGGACATCAGGGCGGCAAGTCCGCACAGGGTTAAAATGCCACCAGCGAGCGGTGCCAGGGTTTTGCCCACCATCAGGGGCAGGACCTGGTCGGTCTTTGTCCCTTCCAGTCCGGGGACAACCAGATGTCCGATGACCCCGAGCGCCACCGGAAAGAAGAATAAAAGGCCGGTGATGAGCGGATAGAGGAGCGCACTTAATTTGATGCCCCTTTCGTCCCGGGCAGCAAGGAAGCGCTGGAAAAGTTGGGGAAACATCGGGTCGCAGAGAAACCACAAAAGTAGATAGGAGAGCCAGATTTTCGGGGTCCACATTCCGTCCAGTCCGGGTCGGGAGAACAGCCCGGGTTGCCGCGTGCTCAGTTGCCGGTTGAGACCTTCCCAGCCACCGAGCGCCCGCACCATGCCGGCAAAGACAATCGCAATCCCGAAAAGCATCAAAAGCCCCTGGAAGAGGTCGGTCCAGGCATCACCGCGCAAACCGGCAATCAGGACATAAAACAGTCCGGCAAAAACCACAAACAGGACGCCGGTGTGATACGGAATACCGAGCAGGCTTTTGAGCATGTAGCCGGCACCGATGGGCTGGAGCGCCAGATAGGGCAGGGTGAAAACCACCATCACCAAAAGATAGACCGCATGGAGAAACCGATTCTGAAAGCGATAACCGATTAACTCCGGTGGTGTGATGGCGCCGGAAGCCCTTGCCGCGCGCCAGGCAGGAATGCCGAGCAAAAGAAAGGTGAGCGCCATAAAGCCGGTGCCAAACGCCATAATCGGGTAGTAGGCATAGCCCGAACGGTAGCCCGCACCGGCAAAGCCGAAGATGGTGAAGGAGGAAAAGTTGGTTGCCGCGAGGGTGAAGAACAGCACCAGCGGGGTGAGCCGGCGCCGGGCAAGGAAGTAGTCCTCATGCCCCGGTCTTCGCTGCCGCCGGGCAAAAAGGGCAAACACAACCAGGATTAGAAGATAACCGACAAGAAAACCGATTACCATAGCAACTCCTTTTTAACCGCCGTTTAAAAACTTAAAAGCCATCCCGGGCTGGCCGGGATGGCTTGCGCCTGACATAACCAGCGGTTAAGGATAGCCGGCGTGCCGGTTGTTGTCAATAGTTGAAGGGTTCATCTCCTGCCTAACAGGGTGCGGATAAACTCGTCGCCGTGCAGTTCGCCGAGCGCACCCGCCCGCACCGCCTCTTCATCAAACCGCGCCACCGCATCACCGGGCAGGTCCGGATTGTAGATGGCAACCGGCACCGCACCATGGGTATGATTCCCCTGCGCCACCGGTGTCGGATGGTCGGGCAGGACCGCCACCGTTGCCTTAATTTTCCTCTCCTCCAGCCCGCGCATCACCCGGGCGACAATCCGGGCATCAAAGTTCTCAATCGCCTTTATCTTCTGCTGGACATCCCGGCTGTGCCCCGCCTCGTCCGGCGCCTCCAGGTGCAGGTAAACAAAGTCGTGGTCCGAAATGGCGTCAAGGCAGGCGTCCGCCTTGCCCTCGTAGTTGGTGTCAATCAAGCCGGTTGCGCCCGGCACCTCAATCACATCAAAGCCGGCATAGACGCCCAGCCCTTTAATCAGATCAACCGCGGCAATCACCGCACCGGTCAAGCCGTAAAGTTCCTGAAAGGTTGGCATCTCGGGCTTTTTCCCGGGTGACCAGAACCAGAGCGAATTCGCCGGGTCCTTGCCCCGCAGGGTGCGGTTAACATTTACCGCATGCCCGGGCAATATCTCCCAGGAGCGCAGAATCAAATCCCGCAAGAGTTGCACGGTCGGCTCGGCGGTGGCGGTCTTTGCCCGGGGAAGAATCTCCAGCGCCCTGGTCCCGACATAGTCGTGCGGTGGAAAGCACTCCACTTCCGGCTGGGCGCCTTTCAGGACGCAGAGGTGCCGGTAGGTAAAACCCGGGTAGAACCGCACCAAAGGGCTGGACAACTGCCGGTCGACCTCCTCAATCAAAAGCCTTGCCTCCTCGGTGGTGATGTGGCCCGCGGAGTGGTTCTTAATCCTGCCATCCTGAATACATATCAGGTTACAGCGCAGGGCAACATCATCCGGCGCCAGTTTTACACCTAAACTTGCCGCCTCAATCACCCCCCGGCCCTGATAATAGCGCCTGGGGTCATAGCCAAGCACCGTCAGATTGGCAACCTCAGAACCTGGCGGCATATCCTCGGGCACGGTGACAAATTGCCCGCACCTGCCGAGCCGGGCGAGGCGGTCAATGGTGGGCTTGCTGGCGACCTGCAAAGGCGTCTTGCCGCCCAGTTCTGGCACCGGGTAGTCCGCCATCCCATCACCTAAAAACACAATAAACTTCGCCATCGCCTATGCACCAGCAGTGCCGGCAGCGGCACTTCTTCGGAATCGTTTCAGGAGGAAGTCCTTGAACCAGTTGTAGTCCGCCGGACCGGTTTCGTAATGCTCGGGCTTTCTCTCCAGACCACTGAGTGCGGGCGGTGGCTCCGGGTCAATACCTAAAAGGCTCTTGATCTCCTCAGGAAACTTTGCTGGATGCGCGGTCTCAATCGCAATCGCCGGTTCCGGCTCGCCTTCGGCACAGAACCGCTCCAGCGCTGCCCAGCCCACCGCACCATGCGGCTCCAGAATTGTCTGATACCTCTTGTAAGCGGACACAATCGTATCCCTTGTCTCCTGGTCGGTGATACTTAAAGAGAAAATATCCCTTTGCATCGCCTCAAGGTCCGGCGCCTTTTTGACATTGCCCTTTTCGTCCATCACACCGCGGTAAAGCGCAACCAGACGGGGCAGGTTGGACGGATGCCCGACATTCATCGCATTGGAGATGCATTTGCGGGATGGCACAATCTTCTCGTACCTGCCGGTCGCAAGAAAGCGGGGAAATTCATCATTCTCGTTTGTGGCAATTACAAACCTTTCTGCCGGCAGCCCCATCCGCCACGCCAGCATACCGGCACACATATTACCAAAGTTGCCCGAGGGCACCGCAAATACCGGCTTTACCCCGTCATCCGCCAGTTGCGCCCAGGCATAAAAGTAGTAAACCGACTGCGGCAACAATCGGCCGATGTTGATGGAGTTTGCCGAGGAAAAACGGATGTGCCCCAGTTGCGGGTCAGCAAACGCCCGCTTCACCAGCGCCTGACAGTCGTCAAATTTACCATCAATCCCGATCGTTGTCACATTGCCACCCAGGGTGGTCATCTGCTGGCGCTGGCGTGATGAAACCTCGGCAATCGGGAAAAGCACCACCATACTTATCCGGTCAACATTGTGAAAGGCATGGGCGACCGCACTACCGGTATCACCCGATGTCGCGGTGAGGATTACCAGTTCGCCGCCCTCCTCTTTAATAATATGGCGCAGGAGCCGTGCCATCATCCGCGCGGCAAAGTCCTTAAACGAGGCGGTCGGACCGCGGTCCAGCCGCATCAGGTAACGGTTGGCGGTCACCCGCTCTAACGGCACCGGATAGTCATAGCACTCATAACATACCTTCAACAGTTCATCGGCGGTTAATAGCCCATCGGTCCAGAGCCGCATTATCCGGAAAGCCACCTCGGGATAGGTCTTGCCCTTTAAATCGGCAAGCGCCGCCGGTGTCAAAACCGGAATCTCCTCGGGCATATAAAGCCCTTTATCCGGCGCCTGCCCCACCAGGAGTGCAGTGCGCAGGTCAACCGCCGGCGCGGTGAGGTTGGTCGAATAAAAGCGCATAACTACTTCCCTTCCAGCGCCTGCTTGAGGTCTTTAATTATGTCCTCCGGGTCCTCCGCACCCACCGAAAGCCGGATGAGGTCGTTCGGAATACAAGCCATCTCCCGGCACTCCTCGCCCTGCAAAAGATGGGTGGAGATTGCCGGAATTGTCGCCACCGTCTTCACCCGTCCCAGGTCGGTTGCCCGGTAAATCATCTCCAACCGGTCAAACACCCTTCTTGCCGCCTCATGCCCGCCCCGGGGTCGGAACGACAAAAGATGGGTATAGCGGTTGACCGGTCGCCGGTAGCGCGGGTCGGTCTCGGCATCAACCAAAAACAGATACTGTGACGCCACCCTGTGCAGGGGATGGTTTTCCAAGCCAAGATAACTCACCTCCAGCACCGCGGGATGTTCTAATAGAAACCGCGCCACCGCCAGCGCATTCTCGCTCAACCGGTCAACCCGGTGGCGCAGGTCGCGCAGGTCATTCAAAGTCATCAACGCCTGAAACGGATGCAGACAGCCGCCCTGGTCGCGCTGCGGATAGCGCTTGAGATAGAGCGCAAAGTCCGCCTTCATCTCCTCATTGGGGATATTGCTCACAATCGGCTGGCGGGCAATCACCGCGCCCGCCATCCCCATCCCGGAGGTGCTTATCACCTTGGTCAACGAGTGAATCACAATGTCCGCACCAAGCGTCAGGGGTCGCAAAAGCGCCGGCGACGCGATGGTGCTGTCTACCACCATCGGAATCCCGTAACTGTGCGCCAGTTCAATCACCGGCTTTAAGTCAAAAAACTGCAACCCCGGATTGGAGGGCGTCTCCGCATAAAGGAAACGGGTGTTCTTATCGATCTTCTTCCGCCACTCGTCCAGGTCGGTCGGGTCCAGCACCCAGCGCACCTCAATCCCGCGCTCCTGCATCTTTCTCACATTGAACTGCTGAAATGTCCCGCCATAAATCTGGCACTGCGACACAAAGTTCGGTCGCTCATCACCCAGCCGGACCAAAAGCGTATCGGTAACATTCTCAATCGCCGCCATCCCCGAGGAGTAAACACAGCAACCCGCCCGTACCGCCGAGCCGTAGGTCTCCAAGAGCGCCAGCGTGTCCTCCAGATAGCCCAGTGTCGGATTGTGAATCCTGGTATAGCACCAGGTAGGAATCTGATAACTCAAAGCCGCCTCCAGTTCATCCGCATCCCGATACGCCTGGGCAGAAGACAGAAACAACGGCTCAATGATCGCACCCTGATTTTTCTTAATCGCCTCATCAACCGTGTAAAGCCCGTGCACCGCGATGGTGTCAAAGCGCATTCCCTTTGCCCGCTGCCAGCGCCGCTCCCGCTCCCGCAGGACCTCCTTTGTCTCTTCAATATAACGCTGGACACCACGACCCGGTGTTGACTCATTCATCATAAAGCCTCCTGGACTTAAATTTTTCTTTCAAAATAATAAACCAGACTTGGCGCTTGTCAATGCGCTCCCCGGACTGCCGATAAGGTCGTTACCGGCTCGGGCTGCGGGCTGGAGCACAAAACCTGCTACCGGCGCCCGACCGGCACCACCGGCTCCGCACTAAACCACCCGCAACCCACTACCACCATTAACCCGCAGTTCTGCTAAAGAAACAACCGGGAATAAAATTACGGGCGCTCGTCCCGCAACTGACACCACACCCCATCTCCTCCCTGACCCCGGGACTGCTGGGGCTAGCCCCCTGAAGAAACTTGAATTCCACCTAAAAACCGCAACATCAGACAGTTACCAGAAAAACCACCGGAAAAACTGTTGCCTTTTATGTAAAGCGATTGCAGGTTATCCGCGATAGCCAGCCGGTGGTCCCATCCCCCTATTCAAAAAACACTCCCGGCAGCAGCGGTTCTTTCGCCATTTATTGACAACCTACACTCCTTGACTGATAACCAAATGCCGGTATTATTATATATAATGCGCGCCTCGCTCTGGCTCAAACTACCGCTTCTTCTCCCTGCCATCCTTCTGGCTTATACCCGTCCGGAAACACTGCCCGCACCGGTCATTCACGGCAACTCCTTTGAAATCCTCTTGAACAGCCGCTACTCGGTGCATTCCGGATTTGAGCCCAGCCTGTCGTCTCAGGTCCTCTCCAATGTCCTCTGGGCGATGACCCGGGCACCGTTTTCCGGTGGCGATCAGGAGTTCTATGTTGCCACTCCGGAAAATGTGTATCGCTACCATCCTGACACCCGCACACTCACCGTCCACCTTGCCGGTGACCATCGCTACAACTCTGGCTCCGCCTTTGAAGTGGGCATCGCCACCCCCCGGCACGAAGATGCGGGAATGGCAATCCAGGCGGGCCTCATCGCCGCAACCGCCTTTCGCTCCGACAGCGGCGGCAATGTGGTTCCCTGCCCGATGAAATGGGCAACCGACTATGCCAACGCCAACTGGAACCCAACGCGCGAGATTAAAATGGTCATTGTCCTGGGCAACGCGCCGGCACGCGGCCTGGATACAACCCTCGTCGCCATCTCCTCGGACTCCAGCCTGCCCGCACCGATCACCAACGGCACCGACACCTTTGAAATCGCCCTGATGGAATACACCCAGGACTCGCTCTTCTCTCCCCTGGAACTCAGCCTGGAAACTTACTCCCAGTTGCTCTGGGCAGGCTACGGTGTTACCCCGCACACCACCGCGAACAATCGCGCCGGCTTGACCGTGCCCAGCGCGGTTGCCGGCTATTTCCTTACCCGGAGAATCTACCTCGTCCGGGAAGAAGGTATTGACCTGTTTCACAACCGCCTGCCCCCGGGCACCAACCTCGCCACCCGCGACCACCGCCTCGAGCGCATCCTCACCGGCGACCGCCGCCCCCAACTGCGCCAGGCGTCAACGCGCATCCCGTCCGGTGCCCCCGCCTACATCGTCGCCTGCGTCAATGACACCACCTCCTACCGCACAATCCAGGAAGCAGGCTTTGTCGCCTTCAACCTACTTTTACAGGCACACATCCTCGGGCTTTCCGGCTTTCTTACCATCCCCTTAACCACGGCAGAAAGAAACGCCATCAAAGACGCCCTCCTTCTCTCCAGCGACAACCATCCGGTATTTGTTTTCTCGGTTGGCACAACCGCCACCGGCGTGCGGGAAAGGGCGGAACGCGGCGGACTGGTGACCATTGTCCGTGCCCAGCCCGCGGTGCGCCGCGGCTATCTCCGGGTTGAATACCTGCTCCGGCAGAACGGAATGGTCGAGGCTGAGGTGTTTGACCTGCTCGGCCGGCCGGTGCGCACCCTCCTGCGCGAGCGCCAGAGCGCCGGCTACCACACCATCACCTGGGACGGCACCGACCAGCAGGGCAGACCGGTCCAGCGTGGCACCTACCTGGTTGCCATCAAAACCGGCGGGACCGTCACCCAGCATCGGGTCAACTGGGTGAAATAAAAACCCGACCCCGTTTCACTCCTCTCCTTGACAACTCCTGATTAACACCTTACAATATTGTTGTGAATTCAGAAAAAGGGAATCTGTTTTCAGGAGGATATTATGTCCGGACATTCTAAATGGGCAACCATTAAACATAAAAAGAGCAAGATGGATGCGGCACGGGGCCGCGCCTTCTCCAAGTTAATTCGGGAAATCACCACCGCTGCCCGTATCGGTGGCGGTGACCTTGAAGCCAATCCCCGGCTGCGCACCGCGGTGGAGGCGGCAAAGGCGATCAATATGCCGGCAGAAAACATTGAGCGGGCGATAAAACGCGGCACCGGTGAACTGCCGGGTGTCGCCTATGAAGAGGTTTTCTATGAGGGCTATGCCCCGGGTGGTGTGGCGTTGCTGGTGCGGGCGCTAACCGACAACAAAAACCGCACCACCGCTGAGGTCCGGCATGTGTTTGACAAATACGGTGGTTCGATGGGCAGCGCCGGCTGTGTTGCCTGGCAGTTTAAACCCAAAGGCATAATTGTGATTGAGAAAAACCGCGCCGACGAGGACACCGTACTTGCGGTAGCTCTGGAGGCAGGTGCGGACGATGTCCAGACCGACAGTTCTGGCTTCACCGTCATCACCGCGGTGGAAAACTTTGAGGCAGTAAAGCGCCGGCTCAAAGAGGCGGGCATCGAGTGGCTCCAGGCAGAACTGACCCAGATTGCCACCAACACCGTGCGGGTATCCGAGGCGGATGCGCCCAAGGTGCTAAAACTGATTGAAATGCTGGAGGAACTGGAAGAGGTCCAGCAGGTTTATGCCAACTTTGACATCCCGGACGAAATCCTGGAGAAAATCGGCTCTGCCGGCTGATGAAGTCCAGGCACGGGAGAACGGATTTGCTCGTATCATCGGCATTGACCCCGGCTTAAGCGCGACCGGTTTTGGTATCATTGAGCGCAACTCGGTCCTGGACTTTGGCGTCATCCGCACCGACAACGGCGCCAATACTGGTGAACGGCTGCTCCACCTGGTCCAGGAACTGGAAAAGGTTTTGAAGAAATACTCTCCGGACCTCGGGGCGATTGAGAGCCTTTTTTTTAAAGGTGGTGGCGCCCGCAGCGTCATCCTCTCCGCCGAATCCCGCGGCGCCCTGCTTTTCACCCTGGCGAAAAGAAACATCCCGGTATTTGAACTCACCCCGGCAACCATCAAACTGGCGATTACCGGTTCGGGTCGAGCATCAAAGTCCCAGTTAAACTATATGGTGCGCCAGGTGCTGAAGATTAGCCAGCGCATTCCGGAACATGCGGCTGATGCCCTGGCGGTCGCCTACTGCCTGAGAAACCGGTTAAAGATGTGATAAACCATTTACGCGGCAAAATCATCACCAGACAGCCAACCCGGCTGACAGTAGAAAGCGCCGGCATCGGCTTTGACCTGAATGTCCCGCTTTCCACCTCCCGGCATCTTCCTGACCCGCCCGCTGAGGTTACCATCCTGGTGGTGATGCACATCACCCGGGACGGTGTGCAACTCTACGGCTTCCTCACCGAAAAGGAACGGGAAACCTTCTTCTTACTCACCGGTGTTAAAGGCGTTGGCCCCCGGGCAGCGCTCAACCTCCTTTCCCGGTTCCAGCCCGAGGAGATTATGGACGCGATTGCCCGGGGCAGAACCGATTTACTGAAATCCGCTCCGGGCATCGGACCGAAAAAGGCGGATGCGATTACCCGGCTCCTGCGCACCAGGCTCACCGGCACGGAAAAAACCCCAGGCCCCGGCCCGACCATAGAACCTTCGCTTTTACAGGATGCGAGATCCGCCCTTGTCTCCTTAGGTTTAAGCCAGAAGGAGGCACGGGAGCGCCTGGCGAATTTAACCATAACACCAGAGATGAGCCTGGAAGATGTCCTCTTAAACGCCCTGCGCACCACACCCGCATCCGGGCGCCAGAAACCTTAATCGGTTATGCGCCAGGTAGAAAGGCTCTCCTCACCCCACCGGCTCAAGGGCGAGGAGGCGCTCGACGAGGGGCTCAGACCCCGCACCCTGGATGAGTTTATCGGCCAGACAAGGATAAAGGAAAACCTCCGGGTTTTTATCCAGGCGGCAAAGTTACGCCAGGAGCCGCTTGACCATGTCCTTCTCTCCGGACCACCCGGCCTGGGAAAAACCACCCTCGCCCATATCCTGGCTGCGGAACTAAAAAGCAACATCCACTGCTCCTCAGGTCCAGTCCTGGAGCGCCCGGCTGACCTTGCCGGTATCCTCACCCGGCTTGCCCGCTGCGACATCCTCTTTATTGATGAAATCCACCGCACCAATAAAACTGTGGAGGAGTTCCTCTATCCGGCGTTGGAGGACTACTGTATTGATGTCCTGCTTGACCGGGGACCGGGCGCCCGCTCGCAAAGAATCGCCCTGGAATGCTTTACCCTGGTTGGCGCCACCACCCGTGCCGGACTCATCACCGCACCGCTCCGTTCCCGATTCGGCATCATCCTGCGCCTTGATTACTACCCGCCCGACGAGCTGTGCGAAATTGTCCAGCGTAGCGCCCGCATCCTGCACATAGAAATAGAAGACGCTGGTGCCCGGGAAATTGCCAACCGGGCACGGGGCACCCCGAGAATCGCCAACCGGCTCCTGCGCCGGGTCCGGGACTTTGCCCAGGTCCAGGGCAAGGAAATCATCGATAAGGAAATCGTCCAGTTTGCCCTGAATCAGATGGAGGTGGACTCCCGGGGCCTGGACGATATGGATAAAAAACTCCTCCTCACCATAATTGAGAAGTTCGGGGGCGGACCCGTGGGGATTAACTCCCTGTCGGTAGCGGTCCACGAGGACCCCGGAACAATTGAGGAGGTGTACGAGCCCTATCTTATCCAGGAGGGGTTTATCCAGCGCACACCCCGGGGTCGAATCGCCACCCCACTCGCATTCAGCCACTTTGGCAAAAAGCCACCAAGACCACAACAGCCCAGTTTGGACATCAACTGATGGGCTAGCACCGCCGGTGCCGGCACCACCCCTGACCCAAAATTAACCCGGTTTTTGCCAATTTTAACCCCTAAAACCGGCACCCCCGAATGCGGCTTTTACTCTAATGCTTTTAAATACAGCAACTTAGACAGGATAACCGCATTGCTTGACAGGGTATAAATAGATTGGTAATTATAAGATATGAGTCGCTGGACCCATTTTCCTTTACCCGAGCGGAGCATCCCGAAAGGGCAGATTGCGCTCTTTTTTATTTTTTTTCTTGTTTCCGGTTGTATTGGGCCTCATGTTCAGACCACCCCGGTCCAGCCGACAAAACAGCTTCCGCCCGCCTGGTTGTTTTCCGGCACCTCTCCGGACCAGGAGATAAAGGCCGCCCGCTATCTCGGCAAGTTTAAGGTCACCTATTACTGGGTGGTGGAGGAAAAGGATTATCCCCAGAGCCGGGCGGTGCCTTTATACACCCCGGACGGCAAACTCCTGGGCAGGTTCTCCTCGGCTTTTGTTCGCGACTTTAAGATTGAGTCCTGTGCCCGGCTCCGGGATGGCAGGTGTATAAGTTATCTCAAACGCCAGGACCGTGCCCAGGTGGTGGACAAATTTCTCGGTCATGGTGGCTACACTCTGACAGAACTAAAATCTGTTGCGGTGGACCCGCAGGTAATCCCTCTTGGATCAACAATTTACATCCCGGAAGCCGAAAATGTTGTTGTTAACGGCAGGCGCCTGAGCGGGGTATTTTATTCCCACGACATCGGCAGTGCGGTAAACGGCAGGCATATTGATATCTTCCTGGGTAAAAAGGAAAATATGTCCGCATTCGCCTCAGCGGGGTTGAAAAGTTCTTGTAGCGTCGATGTGTACATCCTGGAGTAAAGAGTCCGGGTTAAAAACACCCCTGCCGTTTTTCCGTTCCGCAATCAAACGGGCGATAACCTCCTGACGCCATTCATAGAACAGATCGGCTAATGTCACGGTTTTAACCCCGCAGCGGTCCAGCCAATCAAGCAGTTGCGCAAAGTCCTTAACCGACCATTCGGTAAAAACCGCGGGCCTTTCCACAATCCGGTGTAATAAAATAATTGAAACCTTATGAGTGCGAATGTGGTTCTTCACCGCCTCCAGCCCGACCTCCTGGCGCAACTCAAATGTCGGTAACCGAAAAGGGTCCACCCAGAGATTAACCGGACCCGGTCGCACCGCCCTGCCCAGCCGGTAGCCCGCCCGCGCCACAAACCGTCGCACCCGGGCGTCCATATCACCATAGGGGTAAACAAATGTTATCACCGGCATCCCGAACAACGACTCCAGGAGCACCCGGGACTGATAAACCTCACGCCAGAGGCTGGCGCTGTCCAGCCGGGTAAGCCACGGGTGGGTGAACGAATGGCTGGCAATCTCAACACCACAGGAGTCAACCAGTTCCTTAATCTCCTGATAATTAAGAAAATAACCGCCACCCCGCCTTAAATACCCTCCTTCACCATTAAAAAGGGAGTTCACAATTATCGCCAGGGTTGCGGTCATATTATATTTCTTTAATAAAGGATAAACATTTTCGTAAACCGAACGGTTCCCATCATCAATGGAAAGAATCACCCGATGGCCAGCCAGTTCTTCTTCCACCGGTTGTGCCGGTTGCAGGAGCGGCGCCAGTTCCGCGGTCAAAATAACACCAAGAAGAAAAATGCCCAACACCTTTATTTTAGACTGCTGCGGGCAATTGACAAGTACGGTGGATATGGCAAACTATTTAAACTGACGATGAAGATTGCGCTTGCCCAGCTCAACCCGACCGTTGGTGACATAAAAGGCAACTGTGCCCTGATGCAGAGCGCACTCCAGCGCCTTGCCGGGAAAAGGCCCGATATCGTCATCTTTCCTGAACTGTTCCTTGTCGGCTATCCACCCCGTGACCTTTTGACCCGCTCCTGGTTTATCCAGCAGGCAGAAGCCGCGCTGAACGAGGTCAAAGAACTTTCCCGGCGTTTCCCGACTGCCATCCTTTTCGGCACCATCACCCGCGCCACCAGCACCCGCGGGCTCTCCAACACCGCCATCTTAATCCAGAACGGCGAGGGACTTTTCCGCCAGGCAAAAACCCTTCTGCCCTACTACGATGTGTTTGATGAACAGCGCTACTTTGACCCGGCACCCGGGATTAACATCTTTCCATTTCAGGGGCAAAAACTCGGCATCACCATCTGCGAAGACGCCTGGAGTGTCCTGCCGGAAGTCAGCCCTGCCTCTCCACCGACATTAAAACTTTCCTATCCGGTTGACCCGGTTGCCCGGCAGGCAGAACTGGGCGCGGACCTGTTTATCAACATCGCTGCCTCACCCTTCTGGCTGGGAAAGCAGCACCTCCGCCTGGAAATCGCCCGCACCCATAGCCGGCGGCACCAGCGCCCGTTTGTGTTTGTTAACCTGGTGGGTGGCAACGACGAACTGGTGTTTGATGGCGGCAGTTTTGTCCTGGACAGCAGGGGCGAAATCATCACCCGGCTCGCCTGGTTTGAAGAAGAGCTCGCCCTTATCGACCTTAACGCCACCAGCACCGCAGGATACCAGCCGCCTGCTGAAGCCGAGGCGATTTACTCGGCGCTCGTCTTGGGTTTGAAAGACTATGTGCGCAAATGCGGGTTCAAAAAGGTGGTCCTGGGGCTATCCGGCGGCATTGACTCCGCGGTTACCGCCTGTATCGCGGTCGCGGCGCTGGGCAGGGAAAAAGTCCTTGGCGTCACGATGCCTTCGGAATTTTCCTCATCCGGCAGTGTAACCGACTCCCGACACCTGGCGCAAAACCTCGGCATTGAGCTTTGGACCATCCCCATCACCCCGGTTCATCACACCTACCTTGCCACCTTAAAGGAGTTCTTCTCCAGCACCAAGCCCGACATCACCGAGGAAAACATCCAGGCACGCATCCGCGGCAACATCCTGATGGCAATCTCCAACAAATTCGGGCACCTGGTCCTCACCACCGGCAACAAAAGCGAACTGGCGGTTGGCTACTGCACCCTTTACGGCGATATGAGCGGTGGTCTGGCGGTGCTCGCTGATGTGCCCAAAACCCGGGTGTACCAGCTTGCCCGCTACATCAACCGGGAAAAAGAAATCATTCCGGAAGCCATCCTCAAAAAACCACCCTCAGCCGAACTCCGGCCCAACCAGCGCGACCAGGACACCCTGCCGCCCTATGAAATCCTGGACCAGGTAATTGAACTTTATGTGGACGCTGAACTCGGACCTGACGAAATTGTTGCCCGGGGATTTGACCGGAAACTGGTCAACTGGATAATAAACAAAATCGAGCGCAACGAGTTCAAACGGCGCCAGGCACCACCCGGCATCAAAATAACCAGCCGGGCGTTTGGCAGCGGCCGGCGCTTCCCCATCGCTGCCCGCTACAACCTCTAAAAACCTCCTCTGACAACCAACCCCCATCCGCTTAGTTTACATAAAAGGCAACAGGCTTTATTGGGTAATTTTCTTATAATTATCTGATATTACGCTTAAGTAAATTCGGTTTGTTCAAGGGACTAGCCCCCCGGCAATATCCCGGGCAAATCCTTATGTGGCTCTCCTGTTTATTACAATGGTAACACCCGAATCCATTTCCCTTCTGGCTAGCGGTGTTAACCCGCTGTTTCCCGGATAATCAACCCGCTGGCTTATCACGACCCCTGTTGCATCTTTTAACCCGCCGCCCTGCCGCATTCCAGAAGTGGTAACAACCCGAAACCCTGTAACGCCGGCTATCTTTGCTTAACACCCCCTTCTACTGGAAGAACCGGTTAGCGCGGGTGCCGGCAATAATACTAATGCGCCGGTTTTAGCCTTGTTGGCCCCTTAAAACCAGCACTATCACCTAAATAAAGCAACAAACTGTCCAGGCGTCTGATATAGGTCGCGTCCATTCCCAGTTTCTCAAAAACACCCTTAATCCGCCTCGCCATCAGCCGGACACTGTCCTGCCATTCTGGATAATATCCGGCAAGTGGCAAAAATAGCGTGTCCAGCGTGCCCCGGTCGCCCATCAACCCAGCGGTCAAACCCAGCCCTATCCTTGGGCCGTATATTGCTGGTGTCGGCACTGTTAACCACTCAGAGTTATAGCCGAGCGCCCGGGTAAATGCGCTGCGCGCGCTATCCAGCTGCCCGGCGTAAAGGAAGGTCAAACCCAGTTCGGTCGCTATCCCGGGATGTTCGGGCAGGAGTTCATCTGCCAGGCGCAGGTGGTGAATCGCCCGGCGATAATCACCCTGCTGCCGGTAAAGGGTAGCGATACTGATATGGCTCGGAACCAGCCCCTGGTCAATGAGCAGCGCCCGCTTGTACAACTTGATCGCCGAGTCCGGCATCACCTCCCGCAACGCACCGGCAAGACCGGCATAACCGTCGGCTAAATCCGGCGCCTCCTCGACCAGCGTGGAAAAAAACGCCACATCATCTCGGCATACCGGCAGACGCCGCGATGTGTTCCAGCCCCAGATACCTGCCAGAACCAGAAGGCAAAAACCAGCCACCAGCCGGGCGGTGTTGTGCATCACCAGAAGCCGGGAGATAAAAATTACCATCACCGCCACCAGCCCGATTGCCGGCAGGAACAGAAGCCCCTCTTTTGCCTGGACACCAAGCGGCACAATGTTACTCACCGGTAGCAAAAACAAAACCGCCCAGCAATACGCCCAGAGCACCACCCGTAAGCGCGGCCGCCAGCCTGCCAGCGGCACCCCAAAAAGAAAAACCGTCGCATAAATGGTAAAAGGCATCAACCGAGAAAACGACGGGTCCGGCAGGATTTTAATCCGATGGGTAAATGGCCAGAGGAACTTATAGATGTAAAAACCAATGGTGTTAACCACATTAAAAAGGTTTATCACCCCGGCACTGGTTGGCACCGGCAGCACCTGACCGAAAATCACCGCCCGCCAGTAGAGATAGCCGCCCAGAATTATCACCAGAATAAAAATTGACAGCCAGTAGCGCCGGGGAAATCGGTTCTGGGTAAGGGTCGGCGTCCCCAATGCTAAAAGTGGAAAAACTATCGCACTCTCTTTGCTCAAAAGCGCCATTGCGAAACAAACAGGCACCACCAGCCACCAGCGCCAGTTCTTCTTGCGCAGCGAGCGCAGCAGGGCAAACCCGGCAAAACCAGCAAACACCGCCACCAGAAGGTCCGCACGGCCCGAGATGAACCCGACCGTCTCCACCTGTGCTGGATGCAATGCGAAAAGCAACCCGGCAAAACCCGCCCACACCCCGGAATGCAACAACTCCCAGACAGTCAATGCGACGAAAACCGCTGCCCCGGCATGCAAAAACACATTAACCAGATGGAAATACCAGGGCTTAAGTCCGCTTATCCTCGCATCCAGCCAGAAGGTCATCATCGTCAGCGGCCGAAAATAGTCAGTGGGGAATCCCGCCGCCTCGTCCACTGAACCGAAAATTTCCACCTCATCACTGCCAGACCGGTAGCCCCGGGTAAAAAGCCCGGCCGGCGCACCGGTGGTAATCGCTGGATTATTAAGGAGCAGCTCCCGGTCGGCACCGACAAACCCGTAGCGAACCGATGGTAGATAGACACCCAGCGCCACCAGTGCAACAAAAACCAGTACCAGCGCCACACCCCACCGGGTGCGCAGCCTTTCAGCAAGGGCGGCGATCACAGAAAAAGATTTTACCAACCTGACAACCCTGTCAACAAAAATAAATTTCCCGCCCCACACCCTCGGCTTTGACAGTCAAGCCGAACGATAATATAATAAAACCAGCCGATGTTCCGACGCACACCATATTTCATCCTGCTACTCATTACCGCCATCTCCTGCGAACGGCTGCAGACACTTTCCGGGATTAAAACGGTAACACTCCAACCCATCGTCAAAATCACCCCGCCACCGATTGTTGACGGCGAATTCAACACCTATGGCATCTATCCTTCTCTCACTGCGACCAGACCCGAGCGCATCAAAACTGTGCTCATCAGGCGGGTGCTTGCCTCACCATCTGGCAGCGCCACCGGCTCCGGCGTCCAGGTGTTTCGCATCACCGCCGTAACCTCAGAAATTAACTCCGCCCCCGAGTCAACCGTGGTGTATGTCAGCCGGGAGGATTTGAGTCCGCTTATCTCATTTCATATCCTCCGTACCCCGGAAGAGACCACCGGCGTCATCGCCCGTTACCAGGAGGCAAGCGTGGAAATCATTTCTCCTGAGACTAGCAGGTCTTTCCCGACCGGCGCGCTGACCTTTGATGTTCATGAACTGGACCTGCTCACCCGTGCCATTAATTTCTTCCAGCCAAAACCATTACACATCCTCGTTGTTGTCCCGAACACCACCCCGGCCGGCGGAATGTCGGTTCTTGCCCGGGTTGTCCACTGCGGCACCGACACCATCACCACCCCGGCTGGAACCTTTGACTGTTATAAATTAAACCTGAAAACCCCGGACAGCACCACAACCTTCTGGCTGGAAAAAATCGGCGCCCGGCGACTCATCCAGCGCCAAACCATCTTTACCCATAAACCCGACTCCACCGGAGCGGTAATAAAACTTCTATCCTCAACCAGGCTCTCTCCGTAACCACCCTCCTGCATAACTCATTGTAAATAAAAACGATAAACAAACCAGCCCGGATTACAAAACCTCCACCCAGCTGTGCGACCAACCAAAGCTGGTCGCATTACATAAGTCACGCTAATCTTGAAGTTATCATTAAATTGCACATTAAAAGAAATCAGTAACCCGCTGACGCGGTGCCGGCTCCTGGAATTATCTAACTAAATATTAACAACTTACAAAAGCAAACCTTACCTTCTACACTGGCACATAACTTGCTGTTTAACTCATTGAATTAATAGGATGGACACATTAAGGTGGAAGTTACCGGGGATCAACGAACAGACACCGTGCGGGTGCCAAAACTGGCACTATCGCGCGCGCGGATGTTTTGACCAGAGCCACCTCTGCGCTAAAGCGCGCAGGCAGGCGCCGGGCCCGGCACTACACCCTGGGGGCTGGTGGCATTTATCCATAATAATCCACCCCTCGCAGTCACCCCTCAACACCGGACCGAATAACTCTGTTCACCCCCTCGGCCCGCAAGGGTACCATTAAACAGGTACTCAAAATGACTGCACGGAACGGATAAATCTCACCAGCCCCTTTATCTTTGTCACGCTTTAAGTTACAAACAATCACCTGGATATAAATGATTGTCTATCAAGAAAGGCAAAGATAAACTTTATCACCAGAACCGAGCAGGCGGTACAATATTAAATAAAACAACAGGTTAGGCAAACACAGCCTGAATTTAACCTGCTGGCATACCACTTGCTAATAATAAATTCAGGTGTTGAGGGTTTAAATAAGGAGAAAAACGACCCAGGCCGCTTAAAGCATCCGGGAACAGGTAAACCGGGACCTGTTCCTGCGACCACCGAGCTAATCCCGGTGGCTTCCTCCTTGCGGGCCCCCGAAAGGGGGCCCGTAAATTATCGTTTTAACCTAACGCACCCGCAAAACCTTTTCGGTCTGCCCGCCAACCGAGATAAAGAACACGCCCAACTGCTCCCCCTTTGGCGCCCACCTGAACCACCCGCTCGCATCATTTCCCTTAATTGTGAATCGCTCAATAACCCTGCCCGCCGCATCAGCAATCTGAATCTCAAACGGCTCAACCCGGGACAGTTGATAACTAACCATTGTGCTGTGGGTAAATATCCGTGGTGCAACCGTTATCCTTGGCAGTGTTGCCGTCGCACCCATCTTCTCTCCAATACCGACCTGGGGTTCGTACCATTCGAACGCGGTGTCAGAACTCGCGCTCATCTGTGCGACCGTCCTGCCCCCGCAGATGGCAAATGCGACAATCTGGCTATCACCAGGCAGAATGGTGTATGGTCCGGAAGAGGCAAGCGCATGCCAGTTCCCAATTGTTGTACCGCTTGTTGAACGCAGCCGACCATCAAGGAAGCGCATCTTCTCGCCTTTGGTAAAGCCGTCCTGAATGTAACTATTATGATTTACGCAAGTTGCCAAGAAGGTTGCGCCATCCGGATATATCGGTCTGACACCGAGCGCCAAGGTCTCGGGCGATGCCTTCACATAGGCAATCCCGCGCAGGGAATCGGTGCCAGCATAATCGTTCTCATCGTTTGAGTTCCAGGGTGCGGTGCGGAAGTCGCATGCAACACCGGTCCAGAGGTTGGTCATCGGCACGGTATCATTGTTGTGTATCCGGTATTCAAGAATGATAAAATCCTTATGGCTCGGCCGGGCGCTGACAAAACTGCGCTGGGTCACCGTTAACCCTTTTGGCGCTGGATGACGCTGGTCAGAAAATACGCATACATACTCCTGGTCACCAAACTCCGGTGGAATGACCGGTTGCAGCGACTCAACAATCGCAAAATCCTGCGGTGTCACCTGCCAGGGCACCCCGTAGTAGTTGTCCGCGACCCAGACCGTATCCGGCTCTGCAACACCCAACAGGAACGAACCATGCATCATCGCCGAAGATGACCACCGGCGGCTCTTGGGATAGATAAAGCCCAGACCTTCACCCCGCCAGGTGGTTGTGCCAATACCACCGTTGGCACACACGCCGATAACAAAGCCCGCGGTGTCGTGCACCGCCCAGACACCCCGGCGGGCATAGGGCATACCCGCGGGAATTTCAAAATTGGTGCGCCACTCATCACTGCCAGCACGCGCGACCAGTGTCCACTCCGTCCTTTCCCCATGCGGGCAGTCACCCCTGACCCGCACCCGATAACCATCACCCCGGCCGGTATCCCCCGGCGCCAGTGTGCCATAACTGCTGGTGGAGTCAACTATTGTGATATAAGGCGATAAAGAGCGCAGGGTTGCGGTCACACCGCTCCCAGCCAGATTGCCCGCATTCTCAACAACAATAAACAGGTCAACCTCCTCACCCGGATCCAGTCTACCATTCGCATCATCCACCTCATGATGATGGTAAACAACCAGCGGACTCGTCCTGCCTGTGCCCGGATAAATAGTCTTTGTCACCGGTGCACCGTCCTGTGCGGTAACCACCAACTTCAATGTCCCGCTGTCCGGCAGCGCGGGCAGAACCACCTCTGCCCTGCCTCCAACATTGGTTACCGCCCGGCCAAGAATTTCTTCGCCTGCGAGAACCGCAACCCGGGCACCGGCGACTGGACCATAACCCGCATAGGCAACCTGAACCGACAGAACCTGCGGGCCAGCCGGGATTGTGTCCGGGCAGTCAACGGTAAGCGCCTGAGGTGCGGTCCGCCACATCAACATCGTCGGGTCACCCTGCAATGTCCAGTCATAGAGCGACCAGCGATAGGTCATCTGACTGAATGCGGCATTGCGATAAAAGTCCTTGGCGAGCGCATAGGCACGACCCTGGGTCATCCCCTTGATATAGTTTCGGTAGAACTCCATACACAGATTCTCGGATGGACCCATCGTCGGCGGTGCGCCCCAGCCATAACGGGCATTAAGACAGGTGGAAACCGCGCCGCCGTTAGCGGTGGTAACAAACCTCTCTGCCAGACAGTCGTACTGATCAAAGTTGCCGCAGTCACACGCCATCGAATTGACAATGGTCAGTTTGTTTATATTGGTCAGCGAGGCGAGGTTGGAGGTGGAGAAGGTGGAGCCAAACGCGTTATAGGAGCCGTGCCCGGCAAAGTGGAAAAGGTGCCTGCCAGTATTGATACTGGTCACACACTGGCTCGGTGTCATATTATAAACCGAGTCCACCAGCCAGGTTGCCATCCCGGAAAGCGCCACAGCGATGTTTTTGTTCACAATCCTGCCGTAGTAGTCAATGTTGGACCAGAGCGCCTCAAAGGGCAAAAGCACATTGTGGAGATAACTGGTGTCCGGATGCCGCTCATAGAGCGTATCTTTATGCAGAAACAGCGCACAGTGATTGGCGTCATCCAGCGGTAACCTGCCGACGATGATGTCCGAATAAAGGTCAACCGAATCCGGGTTAAAGTTGGTATAGGAGTATTCACCGAACTGGCTGTTGTTATTCGCATCCCAGGTGCCGTCCAGGTCAGAGAAGTACAGGTCTGCCGGCACATTGTAGGGTGAATAGGGCAGATACCCGTAACGGCAGGGCACATGCTGGACATCACCCGCCAGAATTACATACTTCAAACCCCGGGTGGCAAACCCCTCCTTCAGCATATTGCGAATCTTCTCCGGATTGTCCCGCCCGGGATAACGGGCATAAATCGTCTCGGTGGGCACAATCTCGGTAAAGTAGCCCTTGCTCCGGATATAGTTGCGGAAATTGACCAGCGCTGGCGCAAGTGCGGATGATGTCACAATCACCACATCCAGTTCATTGCCATCCATCTCCGCCACCACCGGTGACCAGCGCCTGACATCCTGCCGGTTAATCACCAGTTCTGCCACATCCTCACCGAAAAGGGCTAACTGCCCGGGGGTCAGCGTTCCCACCGGTGCAGCGTTGTTCTCATACTCCAGCGCCAGTTTTATCTCCTTCGCCAAGAAAAGCCTACCTGACGCCGGATAGTAACGGAATGGACACAGCAAAAACCCGGCGATCTTAAAACCCGCCCTGGAACCCGCGGGCACCGACCAGACCATCTCCTCGGGATAGGCGACATCACTGCTATAAACCAGCGGGTCCGGCTCAACAAAAGGAACGGAATTAAACCGGGACAGCGGTCGCATCGGCTGCACCGGATAGAGGTGCAAGGCACTGCCAACCTCCTGCCACTCCATCTCTTCTACCCGCACCGCAACCAGCCGGGCATCGGGCGGAATCAAAACATTACCCGAAAGCACCGGCAACAGCGGCTGTCCGGGTTCGGTGGTGGTAAGCACCGCCACACCGGGCTGGGGGTAATCCAGATGCACCACCGCATAGTTGTCCTCGGTGGTTATCGTCAACTGGCTCGGTGATATTGACAGACTTATCGGCACCACGCCGGCAAAGGTCAGCGTGGCAAAAATAGCCAGCACAGAGATATAACGCATGGGTACTCCTTTTTTCTGGTTATGAGACGAAATACCAGGTTGTCTACCTGTTTTGTGGAAAAAGTCTCGCCTTTCTCTCCCATTTATTGCTTCTAATATCAATAACACACCCGCTAAGGTTTCTTTAATGTGTGGTCACCCGGTAGCCAATGTTCTGCTATGCGGTAACTTCTATCAATACAACAAAACAATGTTAGCGGTTACCATCCGGGCACCAGCCTGCATACGCAAGAAATAGCAACCCTGTGGAAGCCTGCTGCGGTTATTGTCCTTACCATCCCAGTTGACTTCATAAAAACCGGCTTCCAGTTTTCTGTTTACCAGCGTTCCCACGCATTCGCCATTAATATTGTAAATCTTCAGTAATACATTACCAGGGTGCTCAAGACTGTATTTAATTCGGGTTGAGGAATAAAAGGGGTTGGGCGACACTTCCAGCGCCAGCTGTCTGGTAGTTAAAAAATCACCTTCTTCAATACCGGTTACATCCCGGATTACCGAGATACTTGAACTCCCATAATTTGCCACATAAATCCGGTTCTGCACCGGGTTCCAGGCAAAGGCGCAGGGTTTATCACCAACCGCAATTGTGGTAATCACACTGTCACCAACACCGTCAATTACCGTAACATTATCACCTTGAATCATTCGCGCAATACACCTTGTTATTGGTCGGGTTATAAACCAAAGCCCGCGGGAAACTACCTACCACGATCGTGGCGAGCACACTGTTTGGCGCACCATCAATCACCGTAACCGTATTATTACCTCGGTTGGCAGAATACACCTTGTTATTGGTAGAATTGTAAACCAGGTCTTGGGGCGCGCTGCACTCCTCAATCGTTGTCTCAACCCACTGAGCATAACCGGGCACAGCCACAATCATCATGAACAGAGCGAGAAGGACAAAAACTTCTCGTGAACCATTCCGGCACTTAAAAAGGCTACCCATATTAACCTCCTTTTTGTTAATACATCCGGGACGCCTTTTTAGAGAGGCTGGCACGCTTTTTCATCGTAACCACTTCTTTCAACAATACTATCCTCTTAAACCGGAGAGTCAAATTAAACAAACTTACACCCTTTTGTTTGCGACCTCATCCCACACCCGCAAGAAATTGCCGCCCAGTATTTTGATAATGTCTTCATCTTTATAACCCAGTTTTATCAGCCGGGCGGTAATCTCTGGCAGCCGGCTTACATCCTCCACCCCTTTTAACCTGCCCGAAAACCCGTCAAAATCCGAACCCAGTCCCACGCTGTCCGCACCAAACCGCTGAACCACATAGTCAATTGACCCGACCACATCATCCACCGTTGCCCGTTCCGGCTCCTTGCGCAGAAATGCGGGCAAAAACACCTGCCCCATCACCCCGCCCCTTTCTGCCAGAAGCGCCAGTTGCCGGAGTTTTAGATTGCGGTTATGCCGGCGCAAAGCGTAAACACCGGAGTGCGAGGCGATCACCGGCACCGCACTTGCCTCAACCACCTGGTAAAATGTGCTTTCCGCCGCATGCGACACATCAATTATCATCCCCAGCCGGTTCAACACCTTTATTGCGCTCCTGCCCAGTGGCGATAGCCCGCGATGCGGCTGATTCTTATCCCAGCTCGCATCTGCCAGTTCATTGGAATTACACCAGGTGATGGTCAAAACCCTTACCCCGGCACGCCACCAGCGCACCAGCCGGGAAATATCACCTTCCAGCGCATGCCCGCCCTCAACGCCAATCACTATCGCCATCCTGCCTGACTCCACAATCCGGCGCAGACCCGCGGGCGAAAGCGCCACACCCAGCCGGTCCTGGTTCTTACGGCACAACCCCTTTATCACCCGCACCGCATTTAGCACAAACCGCTCATATCCACCAGACTTGAGTTTTTTCGGGTCCGGAAATATGGCAAAAACCTGCGCCTTCACCCCTGCCTTCTTTGCCCGGACGATGTCAAAATGACCTCTTTTACCTTTCTTTGTGATATCTCTTTCCTTTGCGATATGGGCAAGTATCGTATCACAGTGCATATCAACCACCAGCGCCTGCTGATGGAGCCTTACTGCCTGAGACAGATAAAGATTTTTCATCGGTGACAAGTTTATCCACCCCTATCTTCCGGTCAATAGAAAACTTAAGCCGCCCCTCCACTTAAAACATTTTACTGCTTAACACACATATTTATGAACAGTTATAACAACACCCTGTGGAAAAATAATTAAAAAGGGGGCTAGCCCCCGGGCAGTATAGGGACTTGCCCTGTGGTTAATTCCTGGCTTAACCTTATCGTTAGTATCCTGATTAACCCGGTGCTCAAAACCGTCTCCTGCCACATCTACCAGCCCTCATCCTTTACCCTGCCCAACCCGGACAAAAACCCCGATTTTCACCCCTGGTCCAACCTGCGCTCTTACCCCGGGATTTTATCCCGTTTTTCCCGCCGGTCCCGCTGTCTGATAAACCGACAATTTTTTCTTGACATAAAAATCTAACCCGCTAAAATTCCCCTAATGGAACGGCTCCAGGTCCTGGTTAACCTGTCCCGTCGCAACAAGGCCTTGAGCCTTTCCTTTCCTATATACTATATATATCTAGCCGCCGGCGTTGTCTTCGGCTTTTTTGTTTTTAGTGGCGCCCTGACCAGGTTTATCATTGACCGGTTTACCCCTCAGGGTGCTGTTAACCGGTTAATTGCGGAAAATGTCCAGTTAAAACAAAAACTCTATGCTTACACCGCAGCAATCGACAGTTTCCGCCACTTTCTCTCCTTTGCCGAAGAGATGGACAACCGGCTGCGCACCGCGGTGAACCTCGGCATCATCCCGCCCGATGTCCGGCTGATGGGCATCGGTGGCAATCAACCGCCCACCCCGGCACCAGAGATTGACCAGCTCCTGCGCCGTGCCCAGTTCACCCAGCGCTCCCTCGTGGAGATTGAGCAGGCGGTGGCAAAACAGGAGGAAAGGCTACGCCATCTGCCCTCAATCTGGCCGGTCCAGGGCTGGGTAACATCTGGCTTCGGCTATCGCCAGAGCCCGTTCACCGGTCGCCGGGAGATGCATAGCGGAATGGACATCGTCGCCCCGCGGGGCACCCCGATTGTCGCCGCGGCTGACGGCAAGGTGGTTTATGCCGGCTGGAAGGCGGGCTATGGCAGGACTGTGGAGATTGACCATGGCTGGGGCATCCGCACCTTTTATGCCCACTGTCAGGATTTACGGGTAAGTTATGGCAGGCAGGTCAAACGGGGCGATGTCATCGCCACGGTTGGCGCCTCCGGACAGACCACCGGCAACCACCTGCACTATGGCGTGATGGTCAATGGCAACTGGGTTAACCCCGCAGACTACATCCTTTCCGGCAGAAAGAGATAAAATTTAATTATTCAGAACCACCGCCGGCAACCTGGCGGTTATTTTTTTACCCGAATACCGGTATTCCAGATAAACCGCATAAATACCGGATGCAACCTGCCGACCATCATCGCCCCTTCCATCCCAGAAAGCCACACCATCAGTTGCCGGTGCCTGCCATCGGTCGAAGATGCTGCGCACACACCTGCCGCGCAGGTCAAAGACCTTTATTGTCAGCCTGCCACCTCCCTCAGGCAGAAAATAAAATATGGGCAGGCTATCCTCAAAACCATCGCCATTCGGGCTGAAACCCTTAAAACCCAGACTCAGCAACCGCCTTGCTCCACCCGGGCTGATCACCAGCCGATAAAGGTTATTCAGCGTCTCTTTCTCCCCTGAACAGACAACCTTTGCCCACAACTCATCCTGACCTGCGGGTGCAACCGGTCGCAGGACAATGGTTGTTTCCGCATCTGGCAACAGCCCCGGGCTCGCCATCCGCACAAATGTGTCACCCCGACTCCACCACGCCAGTAGTTCCCAGTCCGGACTTCTTCCATAGCCGGCGTTTAAAACCGTTAACTCCACCGCAAAAACCAAACCTGGCTTAACCGGCACATCACCCTTCACCGCCATCAACTTAATGCTCAGGTCAAAATACCGGCTGATGGCATTGGCTAGGCCTGGCGTGGAACCCGCACTGTCCGGACACCCTGCCCAGTTCGCCGGCACATCCGGACCAGAAAGGTCTATCCGCTCCCAGGAAATCCCGTCTCCCGCATTAAAAGGAAAGCCATCGTCCGGGTTAAAGGGCGTGCCAAAGGTTGTGGTATCACCATAGGGTGAAGCAAGGATTATCGGGTCATTGTTTGCCAGCCCGTTGCCGATGGTGGTGTTGCCGACCGTTAAAATCAATGTGGAGTCGCCAAACCGGTAAGGCTGAACATAACCGCCAGCTGCCAATGGGTCGGTGTACTCCGGGTCAAGAATCAGCGCATAACCGCCCGGTTTCAGCCAGGTGGTGTTGATAATCACATTGCGGTGGTTAATCAAAATTGAACTGTCCCGCCAGACAACAATCCGGTCAACCGCATCACCATCATCGATTATCCAGTTAAACAGGTCAATCGCCTCCGGTCCGGCATTATATAACTCAACAAACTCATTTCTATCCTCGGGAAAATGCGCACCGCTCCCGCCCGCCGAATTCGCCATCACCTCGGAAATTATTATCCTGCCCGTCAGAACCAGCCCGAAAACAATCGCACTCAACACCACAAAAACCGGCCCGGTTTTAATAACTGTGAATCAAAGTCAATGCCCTGCTCAGCCCGAATCCCTGGTGGTCAACTCCTCAAACTCGCCGGTTTTTCTGTTCTTGCGCACATTGTCCGGATAAAAATAACGCCCGTTCATCGCGATATAAACACCCGGCGGCAAGGTCTGGACAAATGCGATCGCGCAGCCCAGATTGAACATCCCGTCCGAACTGCCAAAGGTGTAGGGAATCATCGCGCCGGTCAGCACCACCGTTTTATCCTTTACCCGTCGGGCAAGGAACTGCGCGGTCTCAACCATCGTGTCGGTGCCGTGGGTGATTACAATCTTGTCCTCCTTTGCCTTCAGGCAGTTCTGGGCGATTATCTCCCGGTCCTCATCGGTCATATTGATGCTGTCAATCAGCATCAGCGTCCTGGTCTCCACCGGCACCCGGCACCGCCCCAGTTTCAACATCTGCGGCACATGGCTATCCTTAAAAAACAACTCGCCGGTCAGTTCGTTGTACTCTTTGTCAAATGTGCCACCGGTAATGAATATCCTTATCGCCATAATGGTTTTTATAGTATCGGTAAATAGCGCCTGATTTCAAATTCGGTCACCTGCGCCTTGTACTCATCCCACTCCTGCCTTTTGTTTCTCAAAAAGTAGGTGAACAGCGCCTCGCCCAGGGTGGTGCGCACCAGTTCGCTCTTCTCGGTTAGCCGGATGGCATCTGCCAGGTCTTTGGGTAAACAGGCGATACCCGCCGCCTGCCTTTCCTCTTCGGTCATCCGATAGATGTTGTTTGATGCGGGCGGACCCAGCGGTATTTTCTCTTCTATTCCTCTGATGCCCGCGGCAATAATCACCGCAAAGGCTAAATAGGGGTTGCAGGCCGGGTCCGGTGAGCGAAACTCAATCCTTGCCGCCTCGGGTCGGAACCGGGAAAACGCCGGCACCCGGATCAACGCCGAGCGGTTCATCCTTGCCCAGGACACATAAACCGGCGCCTCATAACCAGGCACCAGCCTCTTATACGAGTTCACCCACTGATTGGTCACCGCGGTAATCTCCGGTGCATACCTTAAAAGCCCGGCAACAAAGTGCCGGCACACCGGCGACAGGTTCATCTCATCTTTTGCCGAGAAAAAGGCGTTGCGGCCTTTGCGGAAAAGCGAGATGTGGGTGTGCATTCCCGAGCCGTTAATCCCGAATACCGGCTTGGGCATAAAACTGCAATGGATGTTGTGCAACTTCGCCACCTGCCGGGCAACAAACCGGCAGGTAATCACATTGTCCGCCATCGTCAGGGCATCGGTGTAGCGCAGGTCGATCTCGTGCTGGCTGGGCGACACCTCGTGATGGCTGTACTCTACCCGGATTCCCAGTTTCTCCAGGGCGTTGATTGTCTCCTCGCGCACCTGCTCTGGCACTGCGGTCGGCGTCAGGTCAAAATAGCCGCCCTGGTCTAAAAGTTCCACCCGCTCCGCGGAGCGAAAGTAGAAGCACTCCAGTTCACAGCCGGTATAAACCGAGAATCCCATCTCCTTTGCCTTCTCCAGCATCCGGCGCAGGACCCGGCGCGGGTCAAAATCCACCGGCTTGCCCTGCGGTGTGAACACATCGCAGAAAACCCTCGCGCCCTTTTCACCGTGCACATCCCAGGGCAGAACCGCAAATGTGTTCGGGTCCGGCTTAATCACCATATCCGACTCCTCAATCCGGGCAAACCCTTCAATTGAGGAGCCGTCAAACGCCAAGCCGTGCTCTAACGCCCGGCGGAGTTCTTGTGCGGAAATGGTGATACCTTTGAGAAATCCGAGCACATCGGTGAACCACAACTGGATAAAACGCACCTTCTCCTTTTTTATCTTCTGAACAAGTTCTGTCTCAGCGCCCCTGCTGCTCACTGCCACCTTGCACCTCCTTAATTCAAAACTACCACCTTGGTCATCAAAGCGCCACCGCCATTCACCCGGACAAAGTAAACACCGTTGGCAACGCCCCTGGTGTCCCAGTCCACGGCCCGCATACCCGCCACCGGTCGCAGTTTTGCCACCTCCCGACCGAGCCGGTCGAACACCAAAATTGTCGTGCCCGCGGTGACCCGGGCAGTTAAAGCAATCCGCGCCACACCCCGCACCGGGCTCGGACAGAAGATGCTATAAACCGGCAACACCGGCTTGTCGCTCATCTCCAGCACACCGGTGGGCTCAATCGTGGTAAACTTTATCGCCCGTCCCGGCGCAATCGCTGCTGCCCCGCGGGCATGGGTGCCATTATAAAGCACCTGCAGCCCGATCTGTCTTGACGGGTCCTGTATCCCGACCGTGGAACTGGCGTAGCCGTTCGCGCTCTTATATTGAAATACAATTACATTGTCGCCGGTCGGTGTGGTCACCGTCGTGTCATATATCAACACCTGAAACTTGTCACGCAGGGTGCGGGGGTTGTAATAACAAACGCTGTCATACTCAATTATCAACCGGTGGCTGGCGGTATCATAGTGGTAATACACAAAACCGGTGTTGTTGTAATCTGGATAAAGGTCGTCCCAGTTAACCGCAATCACACCCGGTGGCGTTGAACCGCCCGGCAGCGGCTGGTTGGTGTAATGGGGCTGGCGGTAAAACCCCGGGCAGAGCCAGCCATCAGCCGAGACCGAAAGCGAATCGTATTCCTGCCCGTAAAAGCGCAGCGGGCCAAAACCCGCGGGTAGGGGGATTACCTTAACACTGTCATTGTGCGGAAATACCAGCCTTGTCCCCACCGTGTTAATCTCCACCCATTCATAAACCGGACGCTCGGCATAGCCGGTGTCAATGTCGTCATAAGCCCAGTAGCGTGGTGGCCAGCGCGGTCCATCCGGAATCGGGTCGGTAACCAGATACCGCCCGATCATCAGGCGCAGGCTGGTCTGATAGGTGCTTTCCGCAGCAACGAGCGTCAGGTTGAAAACCGCCTCATGCTCCCGGGGTGTATTTGCGGCGGCGCGCAGGGAAAAGGGCAGCGCATTGACCGCGGTATCACCGCCCGCAACATCACCGAAAAACACGCTGTCCTGATACACGGTGACAAAGGTGTCGCCGGTCACCAGCCGGGCAAAGACATTGTGCGCGGCGACCGTGCCAAAGTTCTTTATGGTAAGATAAACCCCGACACTCTCGCCCGGGTCCCAGAAGGCGTTGTTGTTGCCGCCGGCATCGTCAATCCGAGTGCCCAGCAGCCCGAGCAGGGGCATATTCAAAGGCAAAACCTCACCCAATGTCGCCAGTCCGGCAACACCCGCCCGGGTCACCTGGGTGCAGAAGTCATTGCTGTTATATCCAGCACCGATGGTGTCACCGGGTGTATGATACCAGGGGTTACCGGGCCAGAAGTCCTCAATCCCGCAAAACGCCAGATACCCGTTATTCCAGAACGGTCCGTGGTCTGAGTTCTGATTGTCATTAACCATCCTTTTGCGCACCGGCAGAACCGCATAGGTATCGGCAATTGCTATAAACCAGTCCACAAACGGCTCACAGGGTGGATTGGCAATCTTACCCAGCACATCCAGGTCCTCGGGCGCAGCATCAACATAGCCAATCATATCAAAGTTCAACACCCCGAGGATCGAGTCGCCCCGGCTGCGTGCCTGCTGGGCATAATACTCACTGCCATAAAGCCCGAACTCCTCACCGGAAAAGGCGATAAAGCGCAAATCGTGGCGGAACTGATAACCCCGGGTTACCCTTGCCGCCTCAATCACCGCCGCGGTACCCGAGGCGTTGTCATCGGCACCCGGCGCATTGCTTGCCGCATAGGAGTCAAAATGTCCGCAGATGACCGCATAGGGGTTGCGCTGTCCGGAGGTGCCGTATTTAACTCCGATGACATTCGGCGCATGGCCCGAGGTGTGGTCCTGCATAATCACCGTGTCACAGCCATAGGCGATAAACTTCTGCCTTATCCACTCCGCGGCTGCCCGGCAGGAGTCCGATGTTGAATAACGGGTGCGATAGCGCTGGAGCCGACGCACATAGGAAAGCACCGAATCCGGCTCAACCGCCCCAACCATCTGCTGAATCAAGGGGTTGACCGTCACCGGTGGCAGTTCCACCTTCACCGGCTTGAAAACCCAGCCCGCCAGACTCAACCGCGCCCGGAAGGCGGGCAACTCCATAAACCGCTCAAACTCACCCTCCTTCACCGCAACCAGATATTCAACGCCATCGAAGTCAAGGATTGTTGCGACCCGTGCCAGCGCATCCCGCCTGCCCCAGTCAATCAGCCGCACCCGGTAATAAACCTTTTCCTCAGGATTGACATCGAGCACCCGACCGCGATAAACCGCCAGTTCTGCGGTCTGGCGCTCCGAACCGACCACCAACACACCGTTATCGTTCTGCCCGACAACCCGGAATGTGTACGCCAGCACCTCGGGCTGAACATCCGGCACAATCGCAAGAAAATCACCCGCCAGCAGTGCGCCCGCGAGCGCACCAAAAACTACAAAAAACCTTTTCATCATCCATCTCCTTTTTTTACGACTAACGAACCTGTTTTATAATTTTACCGCATTTATTTCCCAAGGCAAGGTTGTTTTCCTCGCACCATCTAACACCAGCGGTTGAACCCCCGGCAAACGACCGGTTAAACCAGGATGCCCGACCAATACCCGATATCACGCTTACCCGCAAAGTTAAACACAGTGCAACCCGCCAGACAACCATTAAACCAGCCCATCCGGCAATCTACAGCTCTCTACCTGATGCTGACCCATAGTTAACACCGATAGCCGGCAACAGGGCAAGCCCCTATACTGCCCGGGGCTAGCCCCCGGGCTAGCCCCCCTTTAATAGTAACTCTCTATAAATAAATAAGTTACCGTTTAACACCCCTTAATTAAACACCAACGGCCAAACAGCGATTAACCCACGACAGCAGGCAGAAAACGGCCATCAAGCGATAAGTTTTTATTTTACAAATAGTTATATCATTAATCTCCTCGCTTTACCTTTTTATTCCCCTGGTCCACCTCTTGACAAGTGCGATAAATTATTGTATATTTTTGAAGTAATGGGGTTTAATCAGCGCGCCGGTGGCGAGACCGGAGAAAATCAGCCCAGACCCCGGGTTTCGGTAATTGTCCCGGCTTATAACGAAGTGGACAACATTGAGCCGTTACTTGCCGAACTGGCAGAAAAACTGGACAACACCTATGAGGTAATCCTGGTTGACGACGGCTCAACTGACGGCACATTCAACAAAGCCACCGCCCTTATGCCGAACTATCCGTTCCTGCGGGTCCATCGCCTTGCCCGCAACAGCGGCAAGACCGCGGCAATCGTTGCCGGATTTCGCCTTGCCCGGGGCGATTTCATCTCGATATTTGACGCTGATTTGCAGTTTTCGGCTGACGACATTCGCCGGCAGGTGGAGATGCTCACCAGGGGCTATGACCTGGCGACCGGTCGCAAGGTGGGCAGGTATGAAAAGCGCACCGTATCCACCATCTACAACTGGCTGGCAAGAAAACTGTTTTCGCTCTCGGTGCACGACATCAACGCCTTAAAGACTTTCCGCCGCGAGGTGCTGGAAGGAATGCCGCTGCGCAAAGACTGGCATCGCTACATTGTGCCCCTGGCTGCCCGGCGGGGATTTTCTATTGTTGAAATACCGGTGGAGTTGCGCCCCCGTTATGCGGGCAAGCCCAAATACTCCAGCCCCTGGCGGATCGTGATCGGTTTCCTTGACCTGCTCGCGGTTGGCTTTCAGGTGTCGTTTATGCGCAAGCCCCTGCTTTACTTTGGCACCCTGGCGCTCGTCAACCTCCTCGCCGGTTTTATCGTCGGTCTGGTTGCGGTCATCCTCCGGCTCCTCGGGCACGGCTTCCGGCCGCTCCTGTATCTGGTGATACTGTTCACCCTTGCCGGACTTTTGCTCTTTGCCGCCGGCTTTCTCGGTGAGGCGATCGCCTCCTTAAACGACCGCCTGGAGCAACTGGAAAAGACACTATCGGCACGAAACGAGACCGGGACCGGCGCCACCGATAAGGAAGAAAAGGCGTGAGGTGTGAAACGCTCCATCCAGACCGGAATAAGAGTCTTTATCTCCTTCGGGCTCCTCGCCCTGCTCGGTTATCTCTTCCGGGCGCAACTCGGACTCTCCCTGCTTGTCATCTGCAACTCGGACCCGCGCTTCCTTTTCCTTGCCTTCCTCACCTATATCGTCTTTATCTTCATCTCCGCCTGGCGCTGGCAGATTCTCCTCCTCGCTCAGGGGCTGCGCTTCTCCACCCTCTATCTCGCCCGCATCTTCACCCTCGGGCTCTTCTTCTGCAAACTACTGCCCACCTCAATCGGGGGTGATGTGATGCGCATCGCCTACACCGTCCAGCCCGGCAAAGGACCCGAGGCGTTCTCTGCCACCTTCCTGGACCGGCTGATCGGCTTTGAGAGCCTCTCCTTTCTTGCGGTGCTAATGGCGCTCCTTCTCACCCTCTCCGGCACCGGCAAACTGAACATCGGCGCCATTAACCTCAGCCCGGCGGGCGTCATCCTCATCCTTTCTGGTATCTTTGTCCTGCTCCTGCTTATCACCGCGGTGTTCTTTAACGACGCCTGCCATCAAATCGCCCGCCGCCTGCTTTTGCGTCTGCCCCGCCGGCTCCAGCGCCTCACCGCAACCGTTGACCGCGCCTACGAGGCGGTCAAGCGCTATCGCCACCAGCCGGTTGCCCTGATTTTAAGTTTTCTTTCCGGCATCGGTGTCCAGGCGGCGCTCGCCCTTGCCTGGTTCTTTTGCGCCGCGGCGGTGCGGGCAACCGTGCCGCTGGGTTACTACTTTGTTTTCATTCCAATTTTAAACATTGTTGTCAATATCCCGACCATCGGCGGGCTGGGTGTCCGGGAGGCGGCATTTGTTGCCTTCTTTACCCCGAACTGGCTTGCGGGCCATCTCAACCCCGAGCAGGCGCTGGCGGTCGCCTTTCTTTTTCTGGCGCTCGATCTGGTGTTTGCCCTGCTCGGCGGGCTCTTCTTTGCCTTTACCCCCCGCCGGGTTAAACCAGAAGAAATGCCCAAGGAGGTATAATGTTTTTACCACCACCCCGACCGAATATTGACAAGGTTTCGCCTTACAAACCCGGGAAACCGGTTGAGGAGGTCATCCGGGAACTCGGGCTCAAACCACCGGTAATAAAACTTGCCTCAAACGAAAACCCGCTCGGCCCTTCGCCCCGGGCGCTCAACGCCCTGCGCAAGGCGCTGAAAGAACTGCACTTTTATCCCGAGGACACCGCCTTTTATCTGCGTCAGCGCATCGCCCGGCTGTTCAAGGTTGACTACGGCGCCACCATCGTCGGGAACGGCTCGGTTGACCTGATTTATATGGCGTGCGCCGCCTACCTTGACCCGGGCGATGAGCTAATTATGAGCGCCGGCGGCTTCATCGCACCCCGTATCGGTGCCGCAATTATGAACGCCCGGCTGACCCAGATTCCCACCGACAACTACCGCCACGACCTGAAAAGGATCGCCGAGTCCATCACCCCGCAGACAAAAATCATCTACCTTGACAACCCCATCAACCCGCTGGGCACCATCGTCACCAGAAAGGAACTGGACGACTTTATCGAGCGCATCCCGGAGCGGGTCCTGGTCATCCTTGACGAAGCCTATGCCGAATACATCACCAGCCGCGACTACCCCCGCGGTGTTGACTACTTTAATAAAAACTACAACATCCTCATCCTACGCACCTTCTCCAAAATCCACGGCCTTGCCGGTCTGCGCATCGGCTACGGCATCGCCAAACCGGAAATCATCCAGAACCTGATGAAGGTGCGCCTGCCCTTTAACGCCAGCCGCGCCGCCCAGGTCGCGGCACTCGCCGCCCTGGACGACAACCGGCACATCCAGCGCAGCCGCCGGGTGAATGAGGCGGGCAAGGCGCTCTTCTACAAAGAGTTCAAGGCGCTGAAACTCTTCTACCTGGAAAGTTACGGCAACTTCGTTTTCGTCAACTTTGCGGTTGACTCCCAGATTGTTTTTGAGGCGCTCCAGCGTCAGGGTGTCATCACCCGCACCTTAAAGGAGTACAACTTTCCCAACGCCCTGCGGGTTACGGTCGGCACCGAGCGGGAAAACCGCCGCTTCATCAAAGCCCTGCACAAGGTTATGGAGGTCCTGCGCACACCCGGCACCGGCAGTGGCAGTCCTGCATAACCCGGCCGCAACCATCGCTAACCGGACCGCCTGATGTTGTTATTCACCAATCGCCTCCGCCGTTACTTTCTGACCGGGCTGGTAACCGTCCTGCCCATCGGTCTCACCATCTTTGTCCTCTGGTTTATCATCTCCAGTCTCGGTAAAATCCTGCGTCCCCTGGTCCTCTATCAGCACTGGATTGAAAAACTACCGCCGGTCGTGGTCACCTTGCTCAGCTTCCTTTTACTCCTTCTACTCATCACCCTAATCGGCGCCCTGGCATCGGGCATCGCCGGTCGGCAATTAATCCTCTGGCTCGACCGGCTGATGCAGCGACTGCCCCTCGCCCGTTCGGTCTACACCTCTGCCCGCCAGCTCACCGATGCGGTGTTCGTCAAGCGCAGCTCCCTGCGCAAGACCGTGGTGGTGGAATACCCCCGCCGCGGGATTTTTGCCATTGGCTTTCTCACCAGTGAAGAGGCAATCGAAATGGCGGACGGGCAAAAGGCTTACTTTGTCTTCTTTCCGACCGCGCCCAACCCGACCAGCGGCTGGCTGGCGCTCGTGCCGGAAAAAGACATCACCGAGACATCTTTAAGTATTGAAGAAGGGTTAAAACTTGTCGTCTCAGGAGGTCTTGCCCGCACCCCCGGGCTTCCCCTCCTCAGCTCGAAACCGCCGGAACGCCTCGGCTAACTCAATCAACCGCCTTTTCACCCGACCGTTTACCGAATCCGGTGGATATTTCCCATCCCGCCCCGGCTTACCCGCCGGCACACCGGTCAAAATCTCTATGCCCTCGTCAATCGTCTCCACCGCATAGATATGAAACTTGCCCTGACGCACCGCCTCTACCACATCCTCGCGCAGCATCAGGTCGCCAAGGTTAGCCCGGGGAATCATCACGCCCTGTGTGCCGGTCAACCCCTTTGCCCGGCACACATCAAAAAACCCTTCTATCTTCTCATTTACCCCGCCAATCGGCTGGATTTCGCCCTTCTGATTTACCGAGCCGGTCACCGCAATATCCTGACGCAGGAGCAAACCGGAAAGCTCCGAAAGCAGGGCATAAAGTTCGGTTGATGATGCGCTATCACCATCTATCCCGCCATAGGACTGCTCAAAGGTGATTGATGCGGAAAGCACCAGCGGCTGGTCCGAGGCATAGCGGTTACGGAGATAGCCGGTGATAATGTAAAGCCCTTTATTATGAATCGGTCCGGACAGCTCCGCCTCCCTCTCCACGCTGATAATCCCGGCGGAACCAACCCCGACCCTGGCGGTAATCCGCACCGGAATCGCAAACGCATGCTCACCGGTATCATAAACCGCCAGTCCGTTCACCTGCCCCGGCACCGCACCCTTAACATCAATAAACAGCAGCCTTTCCCTGATACTTTCCTGTAACTTGTCCTCGAGCATCTTCACCCGCTCCCGGCGCTCGGCAATCGCCCGGTTCACATGCTCGGCGGTAACCACCGCCGCACCCGCCTTGCCCGCCCAGTAACTCGCCTCCTTCAAAACATCGGCAATCACATTAAACCGGGTGGACAACTTATTCTGCCTGCCCGCAAGCCGCGCCCCGAACTCAATCACCCGCGCCACCGCCGACCGGTCAAAGGGACGCAGGTTCTCCTTCTCGCACAGGGTCTTGATCACCTGCGCATACTCGGTGACCGCGGACCGATTCCGCTCCATCACCCAGTCAAAGTCTGCCCGCACCTTAAACACCTTCTTAAACTCCTCATCGTACGCCGCCAGGAGCGTATAAACAAAACTGTCGCCGATCATTATCACCTTCAAATCCAGGGGAATCGGCTCCGGCTTCAAGGCGGTGGTGCCGAAAAGGTTGGCAAACGGGTCGTACGCCGATATCTCTAACTTCCGGTTACGCAAAGTCCGCTTCAAATTGGGCCAGACACCGGGCTCAACCAGTAAATCGAGCGCATTCACCACCAGAAACCCGCCATCGGCACGCAAAAGCGAACCCGCCTTGATGTGGGTAAAATCGGTGCGCCATTGTCCGGCACGGTCCAAAACCCGCTCAATTGAGCCAAAAAGGTTGCGATAACTTGGATTGGTCTCAAAGACCACCGGCGCGGTCCTGGTGCCGGAGTTGTCCACCAGCACATTAACCCGGAACGGCAGATACGGGTCCACACCGCCCTTCTCGCCCTCTGCGCCCTCAGCCCGGTGACGGAAAATCTCTATCCCGTCAACAATCGCCTCCCGCACCTCCTGCAGATACTCCTGCACCTTGTTATCCTGATACCGCTCCCGCAACTCGCCAATCCGCTCATCCAGCACCGGATTGATAATCTCCTTATCTAACTGACTCAGCGCCTCCCTTGCCTGCCGCTCAAACTCCCGCAACTCTTTAAAAATCGCCAGAAGTTCATTGCTCAACTCTTTATAGCGCGCCTTGATCTCCTTTGCCCGCTCCGCGGTCAGTTTCCCCTCCTCGACCAGCCGGTCCAGCGCATCAACACTCACCGGTTGCTTGTCAACAATCGGCGCCAGCTCCGGCCTTGCCACCGGTGCCGCCTGCACCAGGGCAAAACCCTCTGCCGCCACCTTCTTCTCAAATTCCCGTACCCGTGCCGCACCCTGCTCCTTGAACCGGTCAATTATCTCCTGCCGGGCGTTCTGGTACGCCTCACCCTCAAACAACCGGGGCACGTTCTTCACCAGAAACGAAACCAACTCCTCCATATCCGCCTGCAACCGCCTGCCCTCGCCCGCGGGTAGAATCAACAACCGGGGCTGGTCCGGGTCCTGAAAGTTATTCACATAACACTTGTCGGTCAGCGCCTTGACCGGCCTTGTCCGCTCCAGGAGTTTCTGCACCGTGGTCGCCCGCCCGGTGCCCGCCGGACCGGTAACAAATATGTTATAACCGGACGCCTCAATCTCCAGCCCTAACTGCAGCGCCTTTATCGCCCGCTCCTGTCCGATAATCTCCCGGGTAATCTTGACCTCGTCGGTGGTCTTAAAATTAAACCCGTCTAACGAACACCGCCAGGTGAGTTTCTCTGCCGGCACCCGGAACCGCTGGAGTTTGGTGTCATCAATTTCCCTCTTTCTCTTCACCCTTTTTCCCATCTCCTATCCCCTTGCCGCCACCTTCATTGAGGAGAAAAACACAAACGGCAGCAACGCATCACCCAGGTCCCGCTGGGTTGAACCGACACCCGCCACCTCTTTGAAGAAATCGTACACATTACCCGCAATACTCACATCCTTCACCCTGCCCACCACTTCACCCCTTTCCACCTTGAACCCGCACGCTACATTCAGCGCCACCTCACCGGCGAGCACGTTTGACTGTCCGCCACCGATAAAACCATAAACCACCAGCCCCTCTTTGACATCACACAGCACCCGCTCCAGCTCCGCATCACCCCGGTCAACCTCGATGTTGGTTAAACCCGGCGCGGGCAAACTGGCGTAATCCCGCACCGCCGAACCGGTGGAGTCTGCACCGCAGGCGGCCGCGGTCGCAATGTCAAACAGAAAACCCCGGAAAACGCCCCGGGAAAACAGCACATTCCGCCTTGCCGGCACCCCTTCGCCATCAAACGGCGCCGAACTCAACCCGAAATTCCTTAACGGGTTGTCAACGACCGTTATCTTCTCGCTCAGCACCCGCTTATTTTCCTGCCCCAGTAACGGCGATGTGTTTTTCTCCTTCTGTTTGCCATTGACGCCCACCTGCAGTGGTAAAAGCAACTCCCCGAGCGCGGTCGGCATCACAATCACCGGATAGTCACCGGTCTTTACCTCCGCCTTCCTCTTTGCCATCCGCGCCAGCACCTGCATCCGCTCCACCACCTCCTCCAGGGGAAACTGCCGGCCATCAGAAAGGTTCACATAGTCAGAAAACCAGTAAATCCCCTCATCCACCATAAGACCAACAATCCAGGCGGAAAACTCCACCCGCTGGAACTCAACATCCAGCCCCGCGCTGTTAACAATCCGCACCTCCCGGTACACCCGGTTAAAGTTGATGTCCAGTTTCAACTCCGGCACCCGCGCCGCCATCGCCTCAACCAGGTCCCGGCCCCACTCCTGCATCCTGGCGGTCGAGACCAGCATCACCCGGTTGTCCATCGTGTTCACCGCCGGCAACTCCCCACCTGCGGGCAGATGAAATTTCACCTCCCGTCCGTACTCGGCGCTCTGCCTTGCCGCTGCCACCATTTCCTCCTGCCGCGCCGGGTTGGTGCTGAACGCAAACCCCAGCCGACCCTTATTTATCACCCGCAAACCCCCGCCATGGCTCAACTTTGTCTCTACGGAATGCAACTTCCCCTGCCGGAACTCCACCTCGGTCCGGTCGGTTTCGCTCTCATAAACCTCTGCCTCATCAACCACACCTCGGGCAATTCTCAATAAATCCCTGCCCCCCATCTTACCTCCCGCCAATTATTACATCCTTGATCATCAAATGGGGCGAACCGGTCCCCACCGGTAGCGGCGCCTGGCCACCCTTGCCACAACCACCCAGGCCGCCGTGAATGACTAGGTCATTGCCGATCGCCACAATATTTTTCAGGGTCTGAAACACATTACCGGAAAGGGTGACATTGCGCACCATCCGCACCTTCTTCCCCTTTTCCACCACAAACGCATACTGCGCGGCAAAGGTAAACGCCTCCAGTTCGGTCATCCCGCCCCGGCTCCCGACAACATAAAGCCCGTTTCCCATCTCCGCCAGCATCTCATCAACACTTTTATCCCTGGGCTCAATGTAGGTGTTGCTCATCCGCACAATCGGCGCAAAACGATAGGAGACCGCCCGGGCGTTACCGGTAACACTCTCACCCATCTGAACCGCGCTCTGCCGGTCATGGAGATGACCAACCAGAACACCCTGCCGGATCAATTCGGTCCTCTGCGCCGGTACCCCCTCATCATCATAATGAAAACTCCCCCGTTCCTGCGGGATGGTCGCATCATCAACGATCGTCAACTCATCAACCCCGAACCGCGTCCCGACCTTCATCTTCTCCCGCAACCTCTCATTCTCGGCGATGTGGTCCGCCTCGCTCAAATGCCCGAACGCCTCATGGGCAAAAACACCGGCAAGCAGCGGGTCAATCACCACCATATACTTCCCGGCTGGCACCGGCTCCGCCTTGAGCAAATCCAGGGCAACCCGCGCAACCCTCTCCACCCTTGGCTCCTGACCTTTCAGTGCGGCAAACCCCTCCTGTCTGCCATAACTTTCGCCATAATCCTGAATGTTTGTCCCGTCCCGGGCAATCGCCCGGCAGGAAAAACCGGTATAAACCCTTTCCTCCTCAATATAGCGGTCCTCGGTTGAATACCAGTAAGTTGTCCGCCAGGTGTCCTGATAAGCCGACACCGTGCTAACAATCCCGGGCGTCTGGAGCAAAATGTCATTGTAGTGTTTGAGCAGGTCGACCTTCTCCGCCAGAGTAACCGTCCTCGGGTCAATTCCTTTTGGCACCCGCACCCTTTCCTCCTTTGCCGGCAGCGGAAAGATTCCGCCCTCGCGTCTGGGCAAAGAGAGCGCCTGCAACGTTACCTCATCCGCCAGTTCCTTCAATTTCTCGTCAATATTATTAAAAGTCGCCACCACCCAGTTGCCCTGGTGAAAAACCCGCAAACAACCGCCCCGCTCAAAACCCCGTCCGACTCCTTCCAGTTCCTTGCCCCGGAAAATCACCTGGGTTGATTCGCTCTCTTCAACCCGGATATCCGCATAATCTACTGTCAGACCATAAAGAACATCTTTTAAAAACTCCTTCATTGCCCTTCCTTTTTATTTTAGCATAGCCAATTCCCGGCTCTTGTCAATGCGAGAAAAGCCCGAGCACCGATACCAGCGCCCTTAAAAAGAAGGCGGCGTGCCGTGGGCGCTGGCACGCCGCGGATTTGGCCCCCAATCAGAGTGCTGGACTGGTGAGCTGAGGACCTGAGCGCGACACCCTCCAGAAAACCGCCTCCTCTGGCTCGGTCAAAGGTTTAGTAGTGCCACGCGGCACCACCCTACCGCTGCGCGAGCAGGTTCACCCGCATCACCCACCACATTAAAATATACAAATTCTATGCCAGAAAAACCCACAAGCACCGAAATTTTAACTTATTATTTTTCAACACATTAAACCAAGAAAAAATCCTGCTCGCCAGATTAAGGCTGATTTTTTTTGTGTTAACTGCAGAAAAATACGACGGTAGTGTTTACGGGCTTCTTTATAATATTGTGGCTGCCGCCTTCTTGTCGGTCTTGGCCCTGCTTTCCTGCTTTTTGTTGCTATGTCAACCGGTAGCGTTTGAGTTTCTTTAAAAGTGTGTCCCGGTGGATGCCAAGAAGTTTTGCTGCCCGGGTTTGATTCCTGTTGGTCTTATTCAGCGCATCAAGAATCGCCACCTTCTCTATCTCCTCCAGTTTCAAACTGCCGACCAGTTCTTCCAGACACACCTTTTCCCCATCTCCGCTACCGACTCCGGTCACCGCTTTTGGCGCCGGGGTCAGTCCGGCAAGGGCAGAGGCAACATGCCCCATCGTCACCGCGTTTGCCCGCTCAAACTGCGCCCGGTCGTACGCCCTTTCAATCACCGAACACAGCGTGCGCATATTACCGGTAAAGAGCGAATTCCTGCCCGCAATATAATGCAGGACCACCCGGGCAAGAAAGTTGATTGCGGTCTGGTCCACCTTCAGTTTCTGCCTTGCCCAGGGGCTCTGGTTCTTCTCATCAACAACAAAGGAAAACATCTCGCCGATATCCTCGGTCACCGCTTCCGGCCGCTCATCAACCCACCGCTCCCGCAACGAAGGCACCATAATAACCTCCTGCACCATCCGGCTATAAAAGTCGTGCCGGAACCGCTCCTGCAACACCTCCAGCGGCACATTGGTCGCAGCGATAACCCGCACATCAACATCCCGCTCCGTCGATGCGCCCAGCCGTTTAATCTTCTTATACTCAATCACCCGGCGCAGTTTCATCTGCAAATCCGGGTCAATATCGCCAATCTCATCCAGAAACACCGTTGACCCGCGCGCGGTCTCAAAAATTCCCGCCCGCTCACTCCGGGCATCGGTAAACGCACCCTTCTCATGCCCGAAAAGTTCATCCACCACCAGGCTCGGTTGCAGGGTGCTCATGTGCAGGGTTACCGGCTCAACCCGATGCGGCGTCTTGTAGCGGAAACTCAACCGGTGTATCGCCCTTGCCACCATCTCCTTGCCCGCACCCGGCTCACCCAGAATCAGAACCGTGCTGTCGGTTGCCGCCACCCGCTCAATCTCCTGTGCCAGAAGCGCCATCCGCCGGGACCGGCCCATCACCATCCGGTGCCGCTCCCGCCACAACTGCCGGTCGGTCTCGGCTAACGGCCGCAGCGCATAGTTATAAACTCCATAAACCGTCTCCTCCAGCCCCTCACCGGAATCTAAATCACCGGCAACAAACGAGGTGTAACCATAACCCGGCAGCGCTAGGATGCTGGCAAACCCCCGCATCCCCTCAATGTCCACCGAGGCGCCAGCAGCGCCGGCACCGGCATGCCGCACAACAAAAAGCACCGGCGCAATCCGGTCCAGGCCAGAGTGGCGCAGATGCTGGAAGATGATCAACCCCTGCATCCTTCTGATATCAACCTCCTCACCCGCCGGTCGCAAAGGTGTGGCAAAAGAGACCAGTTTTCCCTCCTCCCCGGGCTCAACCCCGGAAAAGTCCACCTCCAGAACCACCAGCGCCACATGGCGCCCATGATTCCGGTTATACCACGACCTTAACCCTGCCCAGGATGAACAGTAACAGAATTGAAACTCCTTTAACACAGACGATTCTGGGCTTGCCCCACATGCCCGCAAAAACAGGTCAAACTTCTCCCGGGTGCTAAAACAGCAGAGAACCACCGGTGTCACAGGAGCGGCCATAATAACACCCAATTATAACAACAATTACAGAAATTGCAACAGGAAAAATCTGCCGATTTTTTCTGCAAACAAGCGCAGGTAATACCGCCGAATAAATCTACAAACAGAAAAACAGGGTTGCGGTAAGGGTCAACAACTTCACCAGTCTGATACCCGCTTCCGCACCAATCAACCCACCCACCCCCGGATTAACCCCCACACCTGTCCAAAAATCAAAATCTTAAACAGCGCCAGATTTTTAACATAAGGTAAATCTGTAACTTAAACCGCAGGTTGTTTGATAGACCATCTCGCGCCCGTTAAAAACCGCACCTTTTCTGGCTCTAACTATATAGGGACAATTGAGACAACAGAAGAAAAATCTTGACAGCACGCTTCAGTCTGGCTTAACTTTTTACCGGTGCTTTGGCTTTTACTCATTGTCCTTTCCACCCTTTCCGGTCCCGGACTTGATGTGCGGGAAACACCCATTTCTTGCCCTGTCGCCCGGGCTCCTGCCCTGGAAATAGGTAGCGGTTACAACACCCCGGGCGGGCAGGCACCGGCACATAACCGCTCGTCCGCACTGGTGGTCGCAATTGACACCATTCCGGTCACCGCCTTTGGCGCCACGCTGGACCGGAATGAAAACCTCTATGTTGTCATCAGCACACCCGGCAACCGTCTGCTCCTTTTCTTTTCTCCTGACCAGGGCAACACCTGGGCAAAGTTGCTGGACAGCGCACCGTTTGCACCCATCCAGCAGATAGAAATCCTTGCCGGCAACACCGTAACCTCCCCGCTTTTTATCTTCTATCTTACCCCGGAAGATGCCGGCGAGCTTTACCTTCTGCGCCTGTTTCCCGCAACCGGCGAAATCAACCAAATCCCGCTTGCCACCGGCCCGGACACAATTGACCGGTTCACGGTTACCATTGACAAAGACTCCAACTACTACCTCTACTGCCTTTATGTGAATGAAAGGCGCACCGGCCGCAACGGCAACTTCACCCGCTCCCGGGACCGGGGCGCAACCTGGGAGCCGGCACAGCCCTTCTGGAACACCTACCAGCCGACCCTCTCCTTTGGCAGTGGCTCGCTCCTGCACTGCATCTGGCGCTACGGCATTGCCGGCAGAGAAATCCACCACTCCACCAACCCCTATTACGGCGCACCCGGGCGCTGGCGCTGGTTGAGCGTGCTAAAATCAGGTTATGAGCGCTGCTTTTTTCCTGCGGTTGCTCAGGCGGACTCCTTTCCGCCCTGGCGCGCACCGGTCTGGGCGGTCTGGACCGTTGCCCGCCGCGACACCGAGATGCTGGACCTGGAGTTTGCGGTTTCCACTGATGGCGGTGCCCGCTGGAAGGGCCCGGACACGCTCGGCGAGCTGTTTGTTGACGAGTGGCTACCCGCACTCCTTGCCGGCAGATGGGGTGTTGACCTGATTTATCACGCCGGCGGCAGAGGGGAAAACGACCCGACTGTGCTCTTCTGGTGTGGGGCGCGCACCTATCTGGCCAACACCTTCTCCGCACCTGTTATTGTCAGCGACCGCCGGGTGAACACCGCGGTATTTGGTGCCCGCCCCAGAATCGTGCCGTTAAGATGGCGCCAGCCTGGCCTGCCCGGTATTTTCTTCAGCGCCCGGGACAGCAACTCTGCCCGGGGTGTTTTTTTTGTCCGGCCGCTCAGCCGGGATGAAGCGGGCAACCCAAAAAGAGAGTCTGTCGCCCCTGTCTCGCCTGTCTTAGCCGGCGCCACCGTGCTCTTTGACCCCACCGGCAGAAGGGTGGAAAGGGGCAACCCCGGCCCGGGTGTTTACTTCATACCGACCAGCACCGGAGTAAAGAAAGTTGTTCGCCTGCGCTGAAAGATAATTTGACAGCCCGCGGGTTAACCGCTATCATTTTCTATTGAACACCTCTGGCTCGGAAAAGGCATACCAGAGGGAAAGGAGTTGAAAATGAAGCGCATCGCAATTATCACCCTTTTTGTCGCCCTGACAATGTTTTCTAATCCTAGCAGCGCACAAACCCTCTATCGGGTTGACATCCCCGCGGAGACAGACATCCGGGAAATCGCGGCCCGGGGTGTGCCGGTCATCGCCGAACTACCTGGCTACTGCCTGGTCTATGGCGATGAGACCGACCGCAACCGGCTCCAGGATATGGGGTTAAGGAGCGAAAAGGTGGCAGCGGACCTCAATGACAAACTTTTATTCTATGTCCAGCCCGCACCCGGATTTGACCGCAACCGCCTGCACCAGCTGGGCGATGTCATCACCGAAGACATCGCGGGCGTTGTCCTCGCCACCACCGCCGACAACATCCTGCACCTCAACCGCCTGCCGGTGAAGCTGGCTAACATCTCCCTTACCCCGCTTGTCTACTATGAAGAACTTCCTCCAGCCCTGCCCTATCCGGTGCCGGAAAGCCTGGTGGTTGAACTGGTGGCACGGGTCTCCGCTGATTCGGTCTTAAACACCATCCGGCGCCTGCAGGACTTTTATACCCGCTACTCCACCAGCGAATCCTGTTTCCGGGCGGTGGAATGGATGCAGGAAAAACTCCTATCCTATGGCTGTGACTCCACCGCGCTCGAACCTTTCCTGCCAGGTTATGCGCCCAATGTCATCGGCATAAAGCAGGGCAGGGTCAACCCCAGGCAGATATACATCATCTGCGGCCATATTGACAACACCTCGGACTTTGCCCCGGACCACTGCCCCGGTTCAGACGACAACGCCTCCGGCACCACCGCGGTGCTGGAAGCGGCGCGGGTGTTCGGTGACATCGACTTTGCCTATTCGGTCTACTTTATCGGCTTCGGCGGGGAGGAACAGGGACTCTGGGGCTCGGACAGTTTTGCCACCCGCTGCCGGCGCCGGGGCGACTCCATCCGCGCGGTCCTTAACTTTGATATGATATCCTATGGCAGGGAGAACCGCGACACCTTAAATGTCATCGGCAAGACGAGCAACCCCAACTGCGCCTGGCTCGTTGACTCATTTATCGCCAACGCAAGAGCCTATACCACACTCAAAACCTTCCGGCGTCTGGTCCAGTCCTATCCCTCCTCTGACCACCACTCCTTCTGGCAGCAGGGCTACTTTGCCCTCTGCGGTATTGAACGGGACTTCACCCCGATGTACCACACAATCGGCGACACCATCGGCACCCTATACTACCGCTACTGCGGCACCAACAACTGGCTGATGGCAACCGAGGCGATCAAGGCGGCGGTAGCCACCATCGCCAAATTCGCCGGCGCCCTGCCACCCACCGCAACCAAGGAAAACACGGTAACCAACAGAAATACAATAAGTTACATTACACCATCTATCGGTCGCCCGCCGTTTTCCTTCCCGGTGTTGACGCAGCCGGTAACGGTGTTTAACAGCCTGGGTGTGCCGGTCCAGCGGCTTTTGCCCGATGCCCGCAACTGGGACGGCACCGGTTTTGACCGCCGACCGGTGCAGCCCGGCGTGTATATCCTGCGCACAACTGGCGGTGGTGCGCGGGTGGTTGTAACTCCTTGACAAAGCGCCAGTTTTGTGGAGAATAAACCTGAATGATTCGCTTCCGGCGGAGGTTCTTCCCGGAGCGGCAGTACCGGTTACCGCTCCGCTGGCTTTTCTGGCTGCTCTGGGCAGGAATTTTTATCTTTCTTTTCTGGATAATCCGGGTGTTTTTAAGAGGAAGGAGTTAAAATGGACAGTTTAAATTTCAACTACAAAGACATCTTCCGTTCCTTAAGGCTGGGTTTCTCAGCCAAAAAGGTGGGGATGGCAATGGTCGGGCTCCTTTTCGCCTTTGCCGGTTACAGCCTTTTTGCCTACATCGCGCACCTCACTGCGGGCCACGACTGGCTCTCGGTGTGGGAAATTTACCGGCTCTTGCCCTTTCCCCGTCCGGATTTGCCCTTCCCCTGGTTCTCCTGGCTAATCTACAGCCTGGGTGTGGTCTGGTTTGTAATGGTGATGCTTGTCACCGCCACGGCAATCGCCAAGGTCACATTTGAGCAACTGCGCGGGAATGAGTTCTTTGAGGCGGGTGAAGGGTTCAAATTCGCCCTGAAAAACATCGGACCTTTATTCGGTAGTCCGCTTTTGATTATCGCCTTTATCTGCCTGATTGTAATCGCCGGCTTAATCCTGAGCCTGATTGGCGCCATCCCCCATTTCGGCACCATCCTCGCCACCCTCCTTGCCATCATCGGCTTTTTTGCCTCGCTTTTCATCCTCTATCTCCTCATCGTTTTGCTGTTCACCCTGCTTTATGCGCCGGCAATTGTCGGCACAATGGGCAACGATACATTTGACACCCTGTTTGAAGTGTTTTCCTGTATCAATGAACAGCCGGCACGCTTTATCTGGTACACCATCCTCACCGCCGCACTGGCAAAATTTGGCTCTTTTTTATTCGGTCTTGGCTCCAGCCTGTCCGCGCGCATCGGCTCCTTAATTCTCGGTGTATTTATGGGAGAAAAGTGGGTTGAACTCCTCAGCGGTGCAGAATCAGTCTTTAAGGTCGTAATCCCGAAATGGGGTGTTTTTACCCCGCTGCACGAAACACTTCTCCTGATAGCCAGGTTATACGGTGTACCCCGTATCTTTACCCCCCTGCCTTGGTTCAGCCCGGTCTGGAGCACGACTATTGGCTCAATTCTGCTTGCTGCCTGCGGTTACGCCATTGCCTTAATGATAATCGGTTACGGTGTTGCGGTCTGGGTTTCCGGCACAACCACCGCCTTAGCCATCATCATTAAAAAGAAGGATGATAAAGACATCATTGCACCACCAGAAGAAGAGGAAGAAGAGGTTTTTGAGCCAGAGAGCACCAATGCGTAACAGCACCGGAAGACAGCACGAGTAATCACGAGCAGGACTATAAGGATAACACATTAAAAATCAAATAGTTATCTGAATGTGCCTGTGAAACAAGCCGCGGTGCGGACCGCCCGCATTTTAATTCAGGGCCAGGTGCAGGGCATCGGATTCCGGCCCTTTGTATTCCGGCTAGCACAAGACCTGGCTATCAAGGGCAGCGTAGCAAACACAAAAAAGGGCGTGGTAATCTTTGCCCAGGGCGCCAGATTAAAACAGTTCCTCACCCGTCTCCGCACAAATCCCCCACCCTTAGCGGTCATAAAAACCTTTAATGTAACCTATTTAAAAAAAGCGCCTTATAAGCGATTTTCCATTGTTAAAAGTCGCCTGACCAAAGAAGAACCCGGCGTATTTGTTCTGCCGGACTTAAAGATGTGCCCGGAATGTGAAGCGGAGTTGTTTTCCCCTGCTGACCGGCGCTTTGCCTACCCATTTATCAACTGCACACTTTGCGGACCCAGATACACAATCATTGAAGAACTACCCTATGACCGCATCCGGACAACAATGCGCCAATTCCCGATGTGCCCGGAATGTAAAAATGAGTATCTGGACCCGCTTAACCGCCGGTATCATGCTGAGCCCATCGCCTGCCCGCGCTGCGGACCACAAATCAAATTGCTTGACCGCAACGCCAGGGAAATCAAAACCCAGGGCCTTATTAAGTTTGCCGCCCGGGCAATTGTTGCCGGTAAAGTCGTCGCGATTAAAGGGCTGGGCGGTTTTCACCTCGCCTGTGACGCCACCAGTGACCGGGCGGTGCGCTGGTTAAGGAAGAAAAAGGGTCGGGAAGGTAAACCGCTGGCTTTAATGGTGGAGGATGTAGCAACCGTGCGGTTAATCTGTCAGGTCAACCCGGACGCAATGGCGCTCTTAAACTCGCCGGCAGCGCCAATCGTCCTGCTCCCGAAAAAAGGCGCTCCCGCGCTCAACCTTTCCCAAGAAATCGCGCCAGGTAATCACCTCCTCGGAGTAATGGTTGCCTATACCCCGCTCCACCGCCTGCTCTTTTCCGCACTCCGGGAAATCACCGGCAAACCTGCGGTCCTGGTGATGACCAGCGCCAATAAAAAAGAAGAGCCCATCATCGCCCGGGACAAGTCGCTCTATGAACAACTGCCCGGGGCTTTTCATTTGGTGCTCACCCACAATCGCGACATCGCCAACCGCTGCGACGACTCGGTGGTGATGTTTGACCGAACCGGTCCGGTGATGGTGCGCCGGGCACGGGGTTATGCGCCCGGGTACTTTGACACCGGCAAAGTGTTTCACGTGAAACATCCCACCCTGGCGCTGGGTGCGGACGGACGCAACACATTTGCCCTGGCTCGGGGCAGCCGCATCCTGCTCAGCCCGCATCTGGGCGATATGGACAGCTGGGGCGGCGAAGAGTTCTTTTTTGCCACCCTGAAAAGGCTCACCAACTGGTCCGGAATAACACCCGAGGTGCTGGTGTGTGACCTGCATCCGGATTACCGGACCGTCCAGCTCGCGGCAAGGCTTACCCGGGAAAAGGGGCTCACGCTTTATCGGGTCCAACACCATTACGCCCATTTGCTTTCGGTAATGGTTGAGCACCAGGTTGCGCCGCCGGCGCTGGGGATTGTTTGCGATGGCACCGGCTACGGTGTGGATGGCGCGATCTGGGGGTGTGAACTCATTTTAATCCAGCCCGACTTCTCCTGGGTCCGGCTTGGGCATCTGGGTTATCTCCGGCATAATGCGGGTGCGGGAATGGTGGCTGACCCGGTCAAGGTCGCCACCGCCTACTGCCTCCAGGCGGGTTTTGATGACCAGACATTGAAAAGGCTCGGCTTGAACACCGCGGTGCCAGCCGGGACCATGCCGGTGTTCACATCGTCGCTTGGTCGGCTGTTTGATGCGGTGGCGGCGATAACCGGTGTTTGCCCCCGGGCAACCTATGAAGGCGAAGCCGCGGTCGCACTGGAGGCGGCAGCCACCGCTGCCCGAAGAAAATGGGGGAGGGGCTCTCCTGTTTATAAAGGGTTAAAGGCGCCCGAGGAAATCCTGAACCCGGTCCCGCTTTTGCAGACGGTGGTGAGGGAAAGGCTCGCCGGAACACCGGTAGAAGAAATCGCGCTCGGCTTCCATCTGACGGTGATTGAGGTGCTTGCCCGGAGCGCCGCGCACCTGGCAAAAACCCACCATGTGAAAAACATCTGCCTTTCTGGTGGCAGTTTTCAAAATCACATCCTCCGCACCGGTGTTGCCAGAAAACTTTCCGCCATTGGGTTTAATGTCTTTTACAACCGCTCGGTTCCACTTAACGACGGCGGGCTGGCGCTGGGCCAGGCGGTTGCGGGAAATTTTTAACAAAAAAGCCCGCACCCGGTTGACATAAAGCCAGTTTTGCTTATTATCAACTTCGGCTAAGAAAACAAAGGTGGAAAACTATGGCCAGAACCAACTATTTTATTGTATCCCTTTTTGTGTCAAGGACTTATCCACCAGGTTATTGTGGAAAAGTTTGTGGAAAAGTCTGGTTAAGTTTTTGTGATTATCGGGTTTGTTATGAGTGGTGAACAGGTTTGGGCTGAGGTTTTAAATGTGTTAAAGGTCCGGGTGGCGCCGCAGGCTTTTCAAACCTGGCTGGCGCCGACCAGGGTTGCGGGTGTGGTTAACGGCACGGTGCGGGTAAATGTGCCCAGCCTTTTCTTTGCTGACTGGCTCCAGCACCACTATCTCAATGACATCATCTTCGCCCTGAAAACGGTAACCGGCAGGGAAATGGAGGTGGAGTTTGTGCCCCAGGAGGGAGTTGCCAGCCCCTTGCCTGAACCCGTGGTTGCGCCACCGCCCCAGGTGTCATCCCAGTTCCGGCTAAAAAGTCGTTACACATTTGACACCTTTATCGTGGGGGAGAGCAACCGGCTCGCCTGGGCAGCGGCAAGAAGTGTTGCCAACAATCTGGGCAGGGTTTTTAACCCGCTGTTCATCTATGGCGGGGTCGGGCTGGGTAAGACCCATCTGATTCAGGCGATTGGCAATGCGGCGCTTGCCTTAAATCCCGGTTTAAAGTTGTGTTATACGCCGGCAGAGGTGCTGTTTCTGGAGTTAATTCAGGCGATCGAACGCAACACCCGGCTGGAATTTAAAGAAAAGTACCGCGGGCTCAACCTGTTGCTGCTGGACGACATCCATTACCTGGTCGGAAAGGAAAGTTTACAGGAAGAGATCTTCTATACCTTTAATGCGCTGCAGGATGCGGGCAGTCAGGTTGTTTTCACCAGTGACCGACCACCAAAAGACATCCCGACCCTGCAGGAAAGGCTAATCTCGCGCCTGGGCAGCGGGTTGGTGGTTGACATCCAGCCGCCGGAGATGGAAACCCGGGTTGCAATTCTCCTGCAGAAGGCAAAACAGGAACAGTTTGACCTGCCCGAACAGATCGCCTGCCATATCGCCAGCCGGGTGCGCTCAAACATCCGGACTTTAGAGGCTTCTTTGGTCCGGCTCATCGCGCTCCACTCCCTTACCGGTAAACCGTTAACCGTGGAGCTGGCAGAGGAAGCGATAAAGGACCTGGTCCACCCGGATGGGCCACCCGAGCCAAAAAAGGTGCTTGCGGTGGTGGCAGAGGCTTTTCAGGTGCCGGTCCAGGAACTGAAAGGACAGAACCGGACCAAACGGATTGCGCTTGCCCGGCAGGTAACTATGTACATCTTGCGCCAGCAGTTGAATATGTCGCTTAAAGACATCGGTTACCAGCTGGGTGGTAAAGACCACACCACCGTGATGCACGCGATAGAAAAGGTGGAGAAACTCAGGACAAAAGACCAGGCGTTTAACGCTCAATTTGAGCGTATCATCAAACAGTTAAACAACGGCGCTCCCTGCCCGGATAGCCGGTAAAGAACCGTTTCCCTGTTTAACACAAAACAGAAAAGGCAGAAAGGAAAAGGGTGTTGATAACCCTGTTGATATAATGTCCAGCACGACTTTGACGCTTCAACTTCACCTTTCAATCACATAATTTTTCACATCACCATATTAACCCATCCCCTGCTAAATTTTCAGGTTACAAAAATGCGGTTTTATCCATACCCCATCCACCACATCATATATAAATTTATTACAAAACTCTTTGATGTTTTACAAACGGAAATTTATTGTTGTAATATTTTAAATAGATATTTTAACACAAATAGATACATTATGGCTGAGTGTGTTTCGCTTAATTTACATAAAAGGCGGCAGGTTATAATGCAAGTTGTTTTGTGTAATTATTTGATATTGCGATGGTTAATTAGATTTCAAGATTGTTCAAGGAGCTAGCCCCCAGCAGTTCCGGGGTCAGAACCGGCTACAGTTTCAGGGTGAGCGCCAGCGGTGGTTTCTCTGTTTGTCTGTGTGGCAGAGGTACGATTTAATGGCGATGCGGAATGGCGGGTTGTTTTGTTGACAACCGGTTCAGCAAAACCTGGCGGAACTGTGCGGGGTGGTTGATAGATGGCTGATGGATGGGCAAGGGGTTTTGTCTTCTGTGTGGTGGTAAATTCCGGTGAAGTTGTTCGGGCGCTTTCCGGGCTTTATTAAATTTGACTTCACACAAAAGTGTGTTATATTTTTGTTCTGTGAAAACCGGCAGAACATTACGCTGGAGTAATTCACCTGGCTACGGGTTTGTAACCGGAAGGTTGCGTGCCCAGGAAACCCTGCTGCTTGACCGAAACTATTATGAGCGACTGATTCGTGCTGAAGGTGTCAATGAGTTCGCCGCTGTCCTTAACGAAACCCGTTACACCAGGCTTATCGCTGATGCCGGCGACATCGCCACCGCGCTGCAACTTGCTCAGGAGGAAAATTTACAGTTCTGCCTTGATTACATTCCCGAGAAGTGGCTTTCAGAATTGTTAAGGCTCCAGGTGGACACCTATAACCTGAAAATAACGCTGAAAAGTCAACTGACAGGAAAGTCAGTGACAATTGCCGGCTTGATGAGTCAGGGCAACTGGCCCATCGCCATGGTTGCGGGCGTTGACCCGGCAGCGGGCGCAAACTGGCTGGAGCGGAAAACCGGCTTTCACGCTGTCAAGGGTTATGCCCTTCAGGTGTTGCAATCTGTTCGGGAGACGAACGACCCGGCGGTAATTGACATTATGCTTGACCGCTGGGCGCAGGAAAGGGCGCTCGCGCTGACCGATGGCAAGGATTATGTCCGGGGTTATTTCCAGCTGTTCGCAGATGTTACCAACCTGAAAACCCTTTTCCGGTTAAGGGTGTTAAAAGAGAGTGAGGGCGTTTTGCGCCAGTCCTTTCTACCCGGCGGCGAGATAAAACAGGATGCTCTGGTGCGACTGCTGGGTGCCGAGGAGGAAAAGATTAGAACCGCCTTTAGCGCCAGTCACCTGGCACCGATAATTGAGGCGGGGTTGAAGACAACGCCGGCAGGCGGGATGTTACCGTTAGAAAAAGCGGGCAGGGAGGTGCTTCTGGATTATGTCAATACCGCCCGCTATGTCGCCCTGGGTTACGAGCCTCTGTTGCGGTTCTATTTCCTGCGCGAGAACGAGTTGGTCAACCTGCGGCAGTTGTTTGCCGCCAAGGTTGCCGGACTGGACATCAATACCTGTCAGGGGCTGGTGGTGTATGGGTTCTGATAGTACCGGTGCCGGCAATGCTGGCGCATCGGGCAGGGTGGCGGTGGTTGGTCCTGCGGAGGTGGTAATTCCATTTCGCGCCAGCGGGCTGGAGGTTTTTCCGGTGGAAGCGAGCACCGACCCGCTTGCCCTGGTAGAAAAGTTGCTGCGCGACGGTTATCAACTGATATTTTTTACCGATGATATTGCCGAGCGTCTGCAACCCGTTCTGGATCGGTATCGTTTCTCCGCGCTTCCCTGTCTGGTGGCGCTACCGCTTACCGGCAGCACCGCCGGTGAGGATAAACTCCGTGCCGCGGTACGGCGGGCGTGCGGGGTGGATGTGTTGAGTACAAAGCCCGGAGGTCAGTAAAATGGAGAAGAAAACCGGAACAATTGTCAAGGTATCTGGTCCTTTGGTGGTCGCCAGTGGTATGACCGGTTCCCGGATGTACGATATGGTGCGGGTGTCCGAAAAAAGGCTCTTGGGTGAGATAATCCAGTTGCACGGTGATGAGGCGGCGATACAGGTTTATGAGGAGACCGCGGGCATTGGTCCGGGTGAACCGGTTTATCCCACCTATGAACCGCTTTCAGTGGAACTCGGTCCAGGACTGCTGGAGACAATTTACGACGGGGTCCAGCGGCCGCTGGATTTGATTCAGGAAAAGGCGGGTTATTTTATTACCCGGGGAATAGATGTGCCGGCGCTGAACCGGGAGAAGAAATGGCACTTCGTGCCCGTGGTGCGCACCGGTGATAGCGTTGGTCCGGGTGATGTGCTGGGTGAGGTGCAGGAAACGGTGCTGGTGAAGCACCGGATTATGGTGCCACCCGGCGTCGCCGGCAAGGTGGTCAAGATTAGCGAGGGTGATTACCGGGTCGAGGATACGGTAGCGGTGATTCAGACCGAAACCGGTGAAAAAGGTTTAACGATGCTTCAGCGCTGGCCGGTGCGCCAACCCCGGCCGGTAAAAAAGAAGTTGCCACCGCAATATCCCCTGGTCACCGGACAGCGCATCATTGACGCATTCTTCCCGATCGCCAAGGGCGGCACCGCCTGTGTGCCCGGACCGTTTGGCTCTGGCAAGACGGTGATTCAGCACCAGCTCGCCAAATGGTCGGATGCGGAGATTGTTATCTTTGTGGGCTGCGGCGAGCGCGGTAATGAGATGACCGATGTGTTGCTGGAGTTTCCTAAACTCAAGGACCCCAGGTCCGGTGAGCCGTTGATGAGGCGGACGGTGTTAATCGCCAACACCTCCAATATGCCGGTGGCGGCGCGCGAGGCGTCGGTCTACACCGCAATTACCATCGGCGAGTATTTCCGGGATATGGGTTATTCGGTGGCGCTGCAGGCGGACTCCACCTCCCGCTGGGCTGAGGCGATGCGCGAGATATCGGGCCGACTGGAGGAGATGCCAGGCGAGGAGGGCTATCCCGCATATCTGGCAACCCGGATTGCCGAGTTCTATGAGCGGGCAGGACGGGTGATATGTCTGGGCGGTTATCGGGGTGAGGAGATGGAGGGCGCATTAACGGTGATTGGCTCGGTTTCACCGCCGGGTGGCGACCTCAATGACCCGGTGGTGCAGGCGACACTGCGGGTGGTAAAGGTATTTTGGTCTTTAGAGGACAACCTTGCCTTCCAGCGCCACTTTCCCGCCATATCGTGGTTAAGGTCTTATTCGCTTTACCGGGATGCGACGGCAGAGGCGGTCAGCCGTCTTGCCGGTGAGGACTTTGTCCAGAACACCCGGGTTGCGCTTTCCCTCTTGCAAAAGGAGGCGGAACTGGCGGAGATTGTCCGGCTGGTGGGCAAGGACACCCTTTCGGCCGAGGACCGGTTGATACTTGAGACCGCCCGCTCGCTGCGGGAGGACTTCCTCCACCAGAATGCGTTTCACGAGGTGGACACCTACACCTCGTTTAAAAAGCAGGCGGCGATGCTGGCGGTGATTCTGCGGTTTTATGAGGAGGCACAGCGGGCGCTGGCACAGGGCGCAGATATTGAGAGAATTGAAAGGCTGCCGGTGCGGGAGCGCATCGCCCGGATGAAGTTTGCCGGTGAGGAGGAGATTGCCGGTCTGGTGAAGGCTATCACGCAGGAGATGGAGGAGGAGATGGCGCAGCTTGTGACAGCGGGCGGGGCTGGCTTCCCGGCTTCGGCGCAAAAAGCAGAGGAGGGGCAGGAATGATCAAGGAGTTTCAGACGGTCAGTTCAATCGCCGGTCCCCTTCTGGTTGTTGAAGGCGTGGAGGGGGTGAAGTATTCGGAACTGGTGGAGATTACCCTGGCGGGTGGAGAAAAACGGCGGGGACAGGTCCTGGAGGTCGACCACGACCGGGCGCTGATTCAGGTTTTTGAGGGCACGGTGGGCATTGATGTGCCACGGGCAAAGGTGCGCTTTCTTGCCCGGGGTATTGAACTTGCCCTGTCCGAGGATATTCTGGGCAGGGTGTTTAATGGACTGGGCGAGCCCAGGGATGGCGGGCCGAGGATAATTCCCGAGAAAAAGGCGGACATCAACGGCGCACCTATCAACCCCTATGCCCGGGAGTATCCGAATGAGTTTATCCAGACCGGCATCTCGGCGATTGACGGGTTGAACACCCTGGTGCGCGGGCAGAAGTTGCCCATCTTCTCCGGCACCGGCTTACCCCATAACCGGCTGGCGGCGCAGATCGCCCGGCAGGCACGGGTTTTGAGTGGTGAGGAGGCTTTTGCGGTGGTTTTTGCCGCGATGGGGATTACCTTTGAAGAGGCAGAGTTTTTCATTCAGAACTTCACCGATTCCGGCGCGATTGAAAGGACGGTGTTGTTTTTGAACTTGGCGAACGAGCCGGCGATTGAAAGGATCGCCACACCCCGCACCGCGCTCACCGCCGCCGAGTATCTGGCGTTTGACCGGGATATGCATGTCCTGGTCATCCTTACCGATATGACCAACTACTGCGAGGCGCTGCGAGAGATTTCTGCGGCAAGGAAGGAGATTCCCGGGCGCCGGGGCTTTCCGGGCTATCTCTATACCGACCTGGCGTCAATTTATGAGCGGTGCGGCAGGGTGAAGGGCAAAAAGGGCTCAATCACGATGATGCCGATTCTGACAATGCCCGAGGATGACAAGACCCATCCGATTCCGGACCTGACCGGCTATATCACCGAGGGGCAGATAATCCTATCGCGGGCGTTGCACCATAAAGGGGTTTCACCACCGATTGATGTTCTGCCTTCACTTTCCCGGCTTAAGGACAAAGGCATTGGTGCGGGCAAGACCCGGGAGGACCACGCTGACCTGTTCAATCAGCTCTACGCCTGCTATGCCCGGGGCAAGGAGGCGGAGGAGTTGCAGGTGATTCTTGGTGAGGCGGCGCTTTCCGAGATGGACCGGGTTTATCTGAAATTTGCCCAGGTGTTTGAGGAGCGGTATGTGTCCCAAGGTGAACACGAGAACCGCACGATTGAGGAGACCCTAAATCTCGGCTGGGAGTTACTGGGGATGTTCCCGCGCGCGGAGTTGAAAAGGGTGCGGGAGGCGTTTCTGGATAAGTACTATCGACCCGGCGCGCCGTCCAAAGCATAACAACACAGACACACCGGATACCCCCATTCAAGGGGAGAATTTATCTGTTGACATCAGGTGGGTGGCGGGTAATATTCTGTCTAAGGGACTGAGATGGCGCCGAGGAAAAGGGTGAAGAGAAAAAAACAGCCGATAGTGACCAGCACTCCGGTGCAGGAGGGAGATATTGTCGTTGGGCTGGATAGCAGGGGCCGGATTGTGGAGTGGAATGAGGAGGCAGAAAAGGCGCTGGGTTATTCAGCCGGTGAGGTGCGCGGGCTTGCCTGGGATGTTGTTTTTCCCAAGTCGGGTTTGAATTTGAACTCGGTGCTTCGTGGTGAGGAGTTTGCCGGTGGCTTTGAGGTCAGGGCGAAGGATGGCAGACAGGTGGCGGTGTATTTTTACAGCACCCCGGTCCGGGATAAAACCGGGCAGACCACCGGGGTTGCCTGTATCGGTCGGGATGTAACCCAGTTCTGGCGTCCAGCGGACCTGACCCAGGAAATAGAGAGAAAGTTTCAGTTACTTGCAGAGATTAGTGAGGATGGTGTTGTTGTCCTGTCCACCCGTGGCGAGATAGTGGAGATTAACCGGCAGGCGGCGCAACTGGTGGGCGCAAAACCGGAGGAGTTGATTGGCAGAGAGGCAAAGGACTTTGTCCTGCCGGAGCAGCGGGTCGAGGTTGAGGCGTTTCGTAACATTCTGATGCGCGAGGGCAGACACCAGGGGGTTTTTAAAATCAGAAGCGATAGCGGTGCGGTGAAGGAGTTGATGGTGCGTGCCGCGGTCCTGGAAGGACAGCGGGAGTGGCGGGTTGTAGCGGTGTGCCGGGATATCAGTGAGGAATTGAAAGCGGTCACGGCGCTGCGGATTGCCGAGGAGAAGTTTCGCAGTGTTTTTGACGCCCATCCCGCTGGAATATTTATTGAGACACCGGACGGCACAATTGTTGATATGAATAAAACCGGCGAGCGGATGTTCAATTTAAAGAAGGAGGAGTTAATCGGTAAGCGGTTGCGCGACCTGGTGCCCGGTGATGTCCGGACGATATTTGCGGACCTGCGCCGGACACTGTTTGAGCGGGGTGAATTTCAGGTGGAGTTGAAGACCAACCGCACGCCCGCGGGTCCAAACTGGGTTGATGTTACTGGCCGGGTGATTCAAGCTGCGGGACAGACATTTTTGATGATTATTATCAGGGACATCACCCGGGAGAAGCGGCTGGTTGAGGAGATCAAGGAGAGCGAGGCCCGGCTCAAGTTGTTGATGACCCAGTTGCCGGCGATTATCTGGACAACCGATGTCAATCTCCGGTTTACCTCGGCGCTGGGTAGCGCCACCACCGGCAGGATGGGAATTGCTCCGGGTGAGTTGATCGGGATGGATGTGCGCAGTCTCTTTAAGCGGGCAGAGATTGAGGAGGCGCATCGCCAGGCGCTGGCGGGTGGCTTGGTCAGTTTTGAATGGACGAGCGCCGGGCGAGTTTATCAGGCACGGGCTGAGCCGCTACGCGGTGTCGAGGGCCAGTTACTGGGAACGGTCGGTGTTGCCCAGGACATCACTGAGACCAGGCGCATCGCGGCGGAACTGGAAGAAAAGAGTCTGGCATACCAGACGGTGGTGGAGAATGCGCCCCTGGTAATTGCGGTGCATCAGGATGGGAAACTGGTGATGATTAATCCGGCTGGCGCCCGCACCCTCGGTTATGACAGACCGGAGGAGTTGCTGGGTGTCAATGTGCTGGACCTGGTCCACCCGGAAGACCGGGCGCTGGTGGTGGCAAGGGCGCGGCAGGTGACCGGCGGTGAGACACCGTCGGTGCCGATAGTGGAGCGGGTGCGCCACCGGGATGGGGGTTATGTTACCGCCCGGGTTTTTCATGCGCCGTTTGTCTGGCAGGGGCGGCCCGCGGTTATGGTTATCGCACAGGACATCAGCCGGGAAGCGGAACTGGCGCTGGAGGCAGCGGCGGTGCCGCACAGGCGCGCGGTGGCAGAATATTCACCGCACGGGATTGTGGTGGAGAGTGAGGGGCGGATAATTTATGCCAACCCGGTTTTTGCCCAGATGCTGGGTTGTGAGCCCGACGAGCTGGTCGGCAGGGCGATTGCAGATTTATTAGAACCCCAGCACGAGGGGCTGGTCAGGGAGCGGATGCAGGAGTATCAGGGCGAGTGGCGCACTAGGGCTGGCGGTCTTCGGCTGGTAATGGAGGTGGTCACAAGATACAAGGTGGGTGAGCAGGTTTATACGCTTATTTTTGTCAGCCGCGCCGGTAACACCGGGTTAAGCCCGGATTAATCTACCGCCAGGCATCCAGCACATATAATTGACATCAGCCAGAAGTTTAATACAATCTAAAAACTTATGCTCAGCACAATAAGACGACGGGTAAGGGTTGTAATGTTTATTGTTGCCGCGGCGTTCGTTGGCGGTTTTCTGTTAAGTGAGTTGTGGCAGCTCATCCGCACCAGGGAACGCGGCGGGCGCCAGACCATCCTTGCCGGTGGTGTTGGTCAGATTGGCGACCAACGGATTGGCTTTGATGAGTACCGGCAGATTCGCGAATATATCAGCCAGAAGTATCGCCAGGACAGCCTGTTTCGGGACTTTTCCAATGAGGATGAGACCAGGGTTGACCATCTTACCTGGGACTATCTGGTAAAGGAGATAACCTGGAATAAGGTTTTGAAGAAGACGAAACTGGACATTACCCAGGGTGAACTGGAGTGGATCGTCACCCACTTTCCACCGCAGGAGTTACAGAACCACCCGGAGTTGATGACCGACGGCAAGTTTGATACGACAAAGTACCTGCAGGCGTTGCAGAACCCGAACAATCGTGCCTTTTTCAGCCGGTATGTGCGGGAGGTTTATGAGCAGTTAAGACCGCAGAAGTTGCAGTTGTATATTGCGGGTGCGCTGCAGGTGAGCCCGGGCGAGATTGATGATATGCTCAGCCGGGCGAATACGGTGGTACAGGTGACCGCGCTGGAGTTTGGTCCGGCGAGTTTGAGCGAGGAGGAGAGAAATATCGAGCCCAGCGAGGAGAAAATCCGGGAGTTCTACAACCGGCATCGCCAGGAGTATCAGCCGAGAGAGGAAATCAGGGAGTGCCGGTTTGTTTTCTTTCCCTTCGGGATAACCGCGGAGGATTCGGCGGCGGCGCGGCAGCGGATTGAGGAGGCGTACCAAAGGTTGCGCGCGGCTGACACCGCCAGTTTGCGGGACAGTTTTGAGATGGTTTCCTACACCTTCAGCGACTTCCAGCCCGAGACCGCAGCGGTGGCGTTTCGTGCCGACCAGTTCTTTCCCGCAACCGAGTCGGTGGTGCGCCGGCTGAGGCCCGGGCAGTTTTCCACACCGGTGCCAGCAGAGAATGGCTGGCAGATAATATTTCTGGACAGCACCCGCAATGACACCTTCTGGGTGCGCCGGATTCGAGTGCGGATCAAACCGGGTGAGGCAAGGGAGCTGGCGTTCACCGATAAGATAAGGGAGTTTATTGAGCAGGCGAAGGTGGGCGATTTTGATTCGGTTGCCCAGCGGTTCGGGATGGCGGTTCCGCCGACACCAGCCCGGGTGGTGGGGAAGAAGCGACTTAACTGGGCGGTGCAGATTTACAATCCGGGCGCCCTGGTGGAGTGGGCAAGGGAGGCAAAGGAGGGTGAGGTTATGGATATGCCGCTGCGCGGACCTTACGGGTTTTATGTGTTTAAACTTGCCCGGATTGTGCCGGTGAAGCCGGCGCCGCTGGCCGAGGTCAAGGAGGCGGTGAAGTGGCGGGTACGGCAGGAGGAGCAGAAGAAACTGTGGGAGAAGAAGGCGCAGGAGGCGATGGCGGCAATCAAGGCGGGCAAGAGCCTGGAGGAATATGCCGGTGAACACCCCGGGGTCAGGCTGATTCAGGAGGAGGTTAAAGGTATATATGACTACATCGCGCGCGGCCGGCTGGGCAGTGAGTTTGTGGCGGCGGCGCTGGCGCTGGAACCGGGGCAGGTGACCGGACCGATTGCGACCAACTGGGCGAGTTTTATTATTCGTTGCGACGGCAAGCGACCGACCGAGACCCCGGCGCTGACCGCGGAGAAGTATATTGAGAACAAGCAGCAGCGGTTGTTTAACGAACTGTGGGAAAAGGTTACCGAGGAGCCAGCGACAAGGGATTTGCGGTTTATTCGGGGTTATTGACAACAGGTCAATTTGGTTTTATATTATTTAAAGGGTGATGGGTCCAGCTGGCCCCATCGTCTAGCGGTTTAGGACATCACTCTTTCAAGGTGAAGGCACCGGTTCGACTCCGGTTGGGGCCATTGGATAGCGAAGGAGTTTGCGGGAGTAGCTCAGCTGGTAGAGCATCACCTTGCCAAGGTGGGGGTCGCGGGTTCAAATCCCGTCTCCCGCTTTTGTTTTGTAAAGTTAGTCGGAAACCGGCGGCATAGCCAAGTAGCAAGGCAGCGGTCTGCAAAACCGCAATTCCGGGGTGCAAATCCCCGTGCCGCCTTTTGAGCAGTGCCGGGGTGGCGGAATAGGCAGACGCAAGGGACTTAAAATCCCTTGACCCGTTTCGGGTCGTGCCGGTTCGACTCCGGCCTCCGGCATCGGGTGCTATGCCCGGGGCTGGGAATTTAACCACGCCACCCGCAAGTGTCGTTCCGGGCCGTTAGCTCAGTAGGCAGAGCACCTGGTTTTTAACCCGGTGGCCGCAGGTTCGAATCCTGCACGGCCCATTGTCAATGGTGAAAAAGTGCGCGGGTGATTTTTTGTTTTCCGGTGGTTGCCGGTTGAGTGCGCCAGCCGGGCGGTGCTTGATTTCGGGTAGAATTTGGGTAGATTTTAAAGTCAATGCGTGAAGCGGGTCAGCCGGAACATCAACGGCAAAATAATCGCCGGTCATTGCGTTCCCGGTCAAGGTCCGGGAGCGGTCATAACCGCCAGAACAGGGGGACTGGGACCCGGGTTTATTGCGATGTGATGCTGGGAAAACTGGCGCAGCGTTTGCGGCTTTTGGGTGTTGATGCGGGTTATGAGCGCACCGTCAGCGGGATGGCGGCGTATCGCCGCGCCCGGAGCGAGGGCCGGCTCTTTCTTACCCGCAACCGGAGGCTGCAGCACCTGCCGGAGGTGATTCTGGTTGAGAGCGAGAGGCCGGAGGAGCAGGTGCAGGAGTTGACCGGCCGGCTGGGGTTGAAAGGCCCTGCTCCGGTTGAGGAGAAAGGGGTTTTGAGTCGCTGTCTGGTGTGTAATGAGGTGCTGGCAAGGGTCAGCCGGGAGGAGGCGAGGCCGGCGGTGCCGTTTTTTATTTATCAGATTCATAACGAGTTCCGGCGCTGTCCGAAGTGCCGCCGGGTTTACTGGCCCGGTAGCCATGTGGAAAATATGTTACAGCGCGAGGGGAAAAGGAACATTTGAAGGGAGGAGATGTTATGGCAGTTGTGCTGGACGGCAAAGGGTTAAAGATTGAGGATCTGGTGCGGGTTGCCCGGCACCGGGAGCCGGTGGAACTGTCCGCCGGGGCAAAGGAGCGGATCAATCGCTGCCGGGAGTTTGTTGAGGAGAAGATAAAGGCGCGGGCGGTTATGTACGGGATTACCACCGGCATTGGCGAACTTTCCGAGGTGATATTAACGCCGGAGCAGACCAGGCAGTTCCAGCGTTATCTGGTTTATTCCCATTCTGCCGGCTGCGGTGAGCCGTTGCCCGAGGAGGTGGTGCGGGCGGCGATGTGCTCGCGGATCAATGTGCTTGCCAATGGCCATTCCGGTATCAGGTTAAAGGTGGTGGAGACGCTGGTTGAGATGCTGAATAAGGGGGTGACACCGGTGGTTTTTGACCGGGGTTCGGTGGGCGCGTGTGGCGACCTTTCGCCGATGAGTCAGATGGCGCTGGTGCTTCTGGGTGAGGGCGAGGCGTATTATCAAGGGAAAAGGATGAGCGGGGCCGAGGCGTTGCGTGCCGCCGGGATTGCGCCGATTGAGTTTGAGGCGCGGGATGGACTGGCGACGATTAACGGCTCAAATATGACCGCAGGGATGGGCGCATTAGAGCTTTTTGATGCGGACCGGTATATCAAGGGTTCGGAGATTGCCGCGGCGCTCACCCTGGAGGTGCTGAACGCCAATATGGCGGCTTATGATGAGAGGATTCACCGGGTGCGGGGCTATGCCGGCGCGATCACCTGTGCCGAGAATATCCGGCGCCTGACCGAAGGTTCGGAGATGTTAAAGCAGCCGGGCAAGAAGGTGCAGGATGCCTACTCCCTGCGCTCGACACCGCAGGTGGTGGGCGGTGCCAAGGATGCGCTTGCCTGGGCAAGGCGGATGTTTGAGACCGAGTTAAACGGCGTGGGAGACAATCCGCTGTTTTTCCCGGAGGACAAGGCTTATTTAACCGGTGCCAACTTTCAGGGGACGCCACTGGCACTGGCGCTGGACCTGGTCGGCAGCGCGGTGACGATGATTGCGGTGCTGGTGGAGCGGAGGACCAACCGGCTTTTGAACCGCAACCTCTCGGTGGGGTTGCCAGCATTTCTCACCAAAGGTGCGGGGATGTTTTCCGGCTTGATGCTGACCCAGTACACCCAGGGGATGCTGATTTGCGAAAACCGCATCCTTTCCGCACCCGCGGCAACCGGCTCAATACCGGCGGCCGCGGACCAGGAGGACTTTGTTTCGATGTCCTTTACCTCGGCTTTGAAGATGGCAAGGATTCTTGACAACGCCTGGTATGTGGTGGCGATTGAGTTGATGGCGGGTGCGCAGGCGGTGGAGTTCCGGCCACCATTGCAACTGGGTAAAGGGACAAAAGCCGCCTATGAGGTGGTGCGCCGGGTGGTGCCGAAACTGGAAGAGGACCGGCCATTGCAGTATGACATCAACCGCCTCGCTGCGGTGGTGCGCTCCGGTGAGCTGCTCGGCGCGGTTGAGGCGGTTGTCGGGCCACTGCAATAGAAGGGTTCTGGAAGTATATATTTAACTAAACAAGCGCCTGCCGGGCAAATTCCTGTAACTATCGGATAAACCAGTGGTTAACCGAATAACCCCTGATTTCCCCGGGCTAGCCCGGGGACAGCCCCGGGGTTAGCCATGGATGTTGTTAAGCGGGTTGTTGCGGCAGACGGTCCGGTTTTTAATCTGGTGCGGGTACGAGCGGTTGCCGAATTGGTGGTTAAACAGGTGGCACGGAGCACAGAGCCAGTGGCTCCATGCTCCGTGCCTGTCCTTTTAATTTAGCGCTGTATCAGGAGTTTTTGAGTCCAGGTTGTGCGCTGCTCAGGGACGCTGATGCGGGCGATGTAGATGCCGGCGGGTAGTTCGGAGATGTCAAAGCGGTGGAGGTTTGCGGCGGGTGTGAGTTCGGAACGGACCAGGATGCCGGCGGCGTTGAAGATTTCCAGTTTCAATGCGGTGGCGCCAGGAGTGGTGAGGTAGATGTGGTCGCGCGCCGGGTTGGGGTTGATGGTGATGGCGGTGCGGAGTTCGGGGTGGGGGGGTCGGCTGGCGATGCCCTCACGCCGCGGGTTCTGATGGGAGAAGAATCCCATTGTGTCCGGGATGTAGACATAGAACTCATTGGTGCCGTTGCCGCGCAGCGCCCAGATCTGCTTGGATAGAAATGCGAGCGCACCACCCGCCTTGACCCGTTTTCCCGAAGGCCCGGGTGGCATCGGTGTCAGTTCAAACCAGTTGTTGGTGGAGACGGTGTAGCAGTAGAAGAAGTCGCGGTTGCTACCGGTGAGCGCGTAGATGGTGTTGTTGCCGTCGCTGGTGATGCCACAGCCATCGCCACAGCGGGAGCGCTTGCCCGAGGAGGAGTATTCCGGGACACTGGACTTTGCCCGCCACTGGTCTTCGGAGATGGTGTACTCGTAGAACTCGTTCACCTTGGACTTGACCGCATAGAGGTGGTCCGAGTCGTGGGCGCAGAGCGCGGAGCCGGACTTGAACTTCTTACCGGCTGGTCCAGCCGGTGCCTGTGCCCTCGGGTACCAGGTGTTGGTCTCTACCGAGTAGACATAAAACTCCAGTGTGTTTGCGCCCTTGAGGCAGTAAACCGCATCACCGTCACTGCGCCTCACATAGGCAAGGCCGGTGCCGCCCTTTAGGGTTTTGGTGCCAGCAGGCACATCGGGCAGTCGCTGCCAGGTGCGCTCAATCACATCGTAGCGGTAAAACTCTAAGGTGCCGTTGCCCTTGGTGGCGTAGATGTAGCGTTCGCCATCCGAAGTGAGGGCGGCGCCCCGGCGCACCGGTTTACCGGAATTTCCGGCGGGCATTGATGGCAGGCTGCGCCAGATGCCGGTATGGATGTTGTATTCATAGAAGTCCAGGGTCTTGTTGCCGCGCAGGGCGTAGATTCTTGCCGAATCGGTGACCACACCGGTGAGACAGCCACCGTGTTTTACCGGTACCGCACCACCGGGCAGGTCCTGGCGCCGCTGCCAGCCCAGGGCACCGGGTGAGACCCGCAGTTTAACCATCATCGTGTCGTTTTCTGGATTGGCATCACCGGTTAAAGCGAGCCAGGCGGTGAGCCGGTAGTAGCCGATGGTCGCCGCCCAGGAGGGCAACCGGATGTCACGGGTCTCGGCTGGTGCCAGTTCCGGTGTCTGGGCGGAGTCGTAGTAAATGGTGGTGCCGTTGACGGTATCAAGGATGGTCAGGTAGATGTAACACTGCTCCGGCGTGTTGCCGTAGTTTTTCAGCCGGGCGATGGGTGACACCACCATCGGTCGCATGTCACCCTGCGGTGAGAGCGAGACGATACCGATGTCGCGCAGGACCACCCGGCAGGTGGTTGAGAGTGTATCGTTACCCGGATTGGGGTCACCCAGTCCAACCGAGCAGCGCACGGTATAGACGCCGGGTGTCGGGTTCCAGGCGGAAAACGGCACATCGCGGGTGGAGTCGGTGGGCAGGAGGTTGACGAGCGCAGAGTCAAGGAATACCGGCACACCGTTTGCGGTGATGATGCGCAGGTAGGTTTTGAAGGTCCGGGCACCGGCGGAATAGTTTGCCACCCGCACAACCGGGGTGATGGTATCCGGCGGGATATCGCCGACCGGCGCAAGGATGGCGACAACACCAACATCGGTGCCGACAACATTGACCGTGCCCATCACCCGGTCGTTTGCCGGGTTCTGGTCACGGGAGAGGAGCGTGGTGCATTTTGTCGCAAATACGCCTGCGGTGTTGGCGTACCAGGTCGGGAAGGAGATGACGGTGTCGGCGCCGACCGGCAATGAGACCGCAATCTGGGCAAGGTAGCCATCGGTGATGGTGAAACGGCAGAAGAACACCTCACCGGTGGAGCCGAGGTTACGCAGGCGGACCTCGGGCACAACCGCGGCACCGGAGTCAACGGTCGGTCCGGGGTTGACGATGGCGACCGCGGCAACATCGTGCACCTGGACCAGCGTTGTGGAGGAGATGGTGTCGTTGGCGCGGTTGTGGTCGCCGGCAACATAGACCGAGCAGCGGACCGGCAGGTTGCCCCGTGGTGCATTGACCCGCCAGTTGGCAAGGTCAACGGTGTCAGCCGCGCCTGACGGGATAACCGCAATGACCGAGTCGTAGTAATAACTGCCGATACGCAGGAAGACCCGGGCGTTTTCCTCGACCGAGCCGTTGTTGCCAACCACCACCCGGACCGGCACCAATGCGCCGGAGTCAACCTGCGCGCCAGGTGAGACGATGGCGCGGGCAGCGAGGTCATGGACCGCGATGGTAAATGAGCCGGTGATGCGGTCGTTTGCCCGTTGCATATCACTGGCAAGCATCGTCGAGCAGGCGGTGGCATAGGTGCCCCGTCTACCACCGGGCCAGTTATTGAACACCACCAGCGTGGACTCGCCGGGCACGAGGTTCTGCACCTGGGCGATGTCACTCCAGGAGGCTGGTCCGGTGATGCGGAAGAGGACCTCAAAACTTTCGGTGGTGTTGCCGTTGTTTTTGACATAAACCTGAACCGGGATGTTGATGGTGGAATCGATGTTGCCGGCGGGCGATACAATTCGCACCGGTGCCACATCCCGGACGGTGATGAAGGTGCTGGCGACCGCGCGGTCATTGTCCGGGATCTGGTCGCCACTCAGTTCAGTGGAGCAGCGAACCGTCCTTGGACCCCGGCCAACCGCAAGCCAGTTAGGAAAGACGACCGTGTCAATTGCACCGGCAGATAAGGTCTTGGTGCGGGTCTGGTTATAGGATGTGCCCGAGATGACCATCCGGACGGTAAAAGTTTCGTTTGTATTGCCGTAGTTGCGCACCGTTGCCACGAGCGGGACACTGGTGCCGGAGTCAACCTGCGCCGGAATGGTTATGGACACCGCACCAACATCACGATACCGGACGAACACCGAACCGGTGACCTGGTTGTTATTAGGATGGGTGTCGCCGGCGAGCATGGTGGAACAGCGGACCGAGAGATTGCCCGCCGGACTGGCGCTCCAGGAGGAGAAGGAGACGGTCGCGGAGTCGTTGCCGGCAAGATAGGCGATTATCTCGTCGTCTGAGTAACCGCCCTGAATGGTCATGCGCACCGGCACATTGGACACCGGGACTGAAAGGTAGTTTCTCACCACCGCCCGGGGGATGACATTGGTGCCATAATCAACGGTGCCGGTCGGAGCAATTATCCGGGTGACGCCAACATCAAGCCGGGTGGCGATAACCTGGCAGGAGTCAATTGCGGGCAGGTAGTTGGGTTTTGTGGCGGTAACCATCATGTAGCCGGGTGTTGCCGGGTTGATGGAGAAGGTGACCTGTCCGGAGGCGTTGGTGTAGTTGCGGGCATAGACCTCACTGCCTTTCCAGACGCACACCAGGGCGTTGGGCACCGGATTGGAGCCGGCGGTAACGGTAACGGTGAAGTTCTGGATACCGATATTAATTGGGTTGGGGAAGGCGGCGTTCAGCCGGGTGGGGGTGTTTTCATACATTAACTGCAACGGGTCGCCAAACAGGTTGAGTTCAAAGTAGCACCAGCGCCAGGCACCATCACCACCGTTTGCCAAGCCGCGGTAAACCTCTTTGGACTCGGCATGGGTGAGACCGATGGGCATGGTGTCGTGGTTGAAGAAGTAGTCATAGAAGCGGATGTCCAGTTTTTCTGATGGCCCGATGACCGGCGGCGTGCCCCAGCCGTAGCGGGAGTTCATTATCACCGCCAGGGCACCGCCAGTGGCGCAGTTGTGGCTTGCCTCAGCCAGACAGTCGTTGTATTCAAAGTTACCCGGATAGCAGGCGATGGAGTTGATTAAGCCGACCCGGGAGCCGTTGTTATGCCCGGAGATAACGCTGGTTGAATAGTACGGGGTGGAGTAGTGCCATATGGCATAGTCATTGCCGTGTCCAACCATGTGGCAGAACTGGAACCCGTGGTTTAAGGAGTCGCGCACCATCGTGGTGTTGTTTGGGCCACGGATGCGTACTGCGGACCAGCTCGAGGGCAGCAGTTGCTGGATGGAGTCGTTGGACTGGGCAGAGTCGTAGCCCGGCCAGAGGTTTGCTTCGACCAGGAGGATGCGCTGGAGGTAGTCGGTGGGCGGGTTGGTTTCGTGGGTGATGACCTTGTTGACAAATGTTTTTACCTGATTGGTGTCGTCAACGCTTGCCCGACCGATATACAGGTCATAATAGAGGTCGGTGGTGTCCTGGCCGTATTCACCGAAGATGTTGTCGTTGTCTGAATCCCAGGACCACTGCAGGTCCGCGTAGTACAGGTCACAGGGGATGTTGCCGGTTTCACCTGCGCAATAGGCGCGGGCGCGACGTGCGGGCACAACCGCGGTGTCACCGCCCAGAAGCACCCACATCGTGCCGTAGTTGTTGAAGTAGTCGCGGATGAAGTTGCGCATCTTTTCCTGCAGGTCCCGGCCAGAGTAGTTGGTGTTTATCCAGGAGGTGGTGCGGATGATGCCGGAGTAGCCGGTGCGGGTGCGCCAGTTGATCAGGCGCTGGAAATAGGCTTCCAGGGTGGCGCTGGTGATGATGACATAGTCATAGGTGCCAAAGTCGGTTGCCTTAACCGGTGGTGCGTAGCGCCGGACATCATCAGGATTGGCAACGATGGTGCGCACCGCCGCGGAGAACACCGCCAGTTGCTTCCCGCTCAGGGAGATAAATTCTGCGCTCGGGTCCGGGACGAAGTCCACCTCGACCCGCAACCGCTGGGCGACCGTATAGGAGTTTGTCGCGGGGTCATAGCGGACCGGGTAGATGGTGACCGTTTGCAGCCGGAAACCGGTTTTGATACCGACCGGACTGAGCGAGAACATCTCTTCGGGCCAGGGTTTGTTTCCCTGATAAACCGCGGGGTCAGGCGGCACAAAGTCCGGCAGGTTGTTCCGGGAGACCGGAACCGGATTTTGACCCGGGTATGGTGGATGGTCGGCTTTGAGATAAGCGATGTCTTCCGGTGTTATCTGGACATTACCAACCTTCATTCCCTGTGGGATGACCAGGGTGAATGACCAGGCGGGCAGAACTGGTTTGCCCGGCTCATAGAGGTAGTTGACCACAACCTGTCTTGCCGAAGAGACAGGACCCCGTTCCGGGGCAACAAGGGAGTACACACTATTGTTATTGGACAAATACCTGACACGGAATGATGTGGCGGAGAAATAAAAGTTATCAGACCAACCGAGCGCAAGTAAATTGCCGGTTAGTCCAAGAAATAATATGGCGAGCGCAATGACTTTGTTTTTCATTGGACCTCCTTTAAGGATGAAGACCTGGATTGGAAGGACTGATACAGAAGATAACGCCACCCGACGGAAAATATTCCGGGGTGCCGATGTCGCTGCGTGCGGTTAGAAGAGCGGTCGTGCCTGTTGGCAGACCTACGCAGGGATGCGTTACGCCAGCTCGCGCCTTTCGGCTCATAGTATACCGCGCCTTTTTGGTGCGGCATTAGCTTAACCGCACCATATATATTTTGCGGATATTTTTACTTCTTGTCAAGCGTTTTTGTGTTAGAGCACCCCGTCTGCAGTCCCGGCTACCGGTCGCCAGTGAATAGGACTTAACATCCCGCGGGTGGTCCCCCCTATTTAATTTAGAGCGAGATTTTTGTAAAAGATAACGCATATCTTTTTATCCGGGCGAGAGATTTTCGGATAACTTTTTCACTACCAGAAGGTTAGAGAAACGCAGTTAATTTCTGGTTAGAAGAAACGGGCAGGTGTGGGGCTAGCCCCGGGACTGCCGGGGGGCTTGCCCTGATTTTGGACATCCTGTCTACTGACGCCGGCATCACTCTATATGAGGGGGATTTGATGCCCGCGCCGACTTCGGCATTTAACTTATGCTTAACCCCGCAGGTTAAATTGCGCTCTCCCCAATCTGTCAACCGATGACTTGCCCGGCGGATTTATCCAGAGTCATAACCCGGATTTTAACCCCGGGCTTTTGTGTGGTGCCCGTTGGCGCTAACCGGCATAACAGTTGACTTGTGCCAGGATATGGCTATTTTATTTAAATGGTGCAGAAGTGCCGAAGCACGGAGGCGCGGGGGCGCCAAAACCGGGAAGGTTTTGCCCCGATTCCTGAGGTGCTGAAGGAGATAAGAAGGGGCAGGCTGGTGATTGTGGTTGATGATGAGGACCGGGAGAACGAGGGCGACATCGTCTGCGCTGCGGAGAAGATTACACCGGCAAAGGTCAATTTTATGGCAAAGTACGGCCGGGGGCTGATCTGCGTTGCCCTGACCCCGGAGCGCTGCCGGGAATTGGGGTTGGTGCCGCAGACTGACAGTAGCACCGCACTGCACGGGACCGCCTGGACCGTCTCGGTGGATGCGGTGAAAGGGACGACAACCGGAATATCTGCCCATGACCGGGCGGTGACGATAAAGGCGCTGGTTGAGCAGAAGACAAAACCTGAGGACCTTGCCCGACCCGGGCATGTGTTTCCTTTGATGGCGCGGCCCGGCGGGGTTTTGGTGCGCGCCGGGCATACCGAAGCCGCGGTTGATATCGCCCGATTAGCCGGGCTGACACCCGCCGGCGTGCTGTGCGAGGTGATGGCGGATAATGGCAGGATGGCGCGCTTACCACAGTTGCGCCGGCTTGCCCGAAGGTTCGGGTTGAAGATAATGACAATTAAGGACCTGATTGATTACCGGCGCCATCAGGAGGTGCTGGTGCGCCGGGTGGTGGAAACCAACCTGCCGACAAAGTTTGGTGATTTTCGTTTGATTGTTTATGAGGATGCGATTGAAGAGTATGCCCATCTGGCGTTGGTGAAGGGTGATGTCAGGAATAAGGAGCGGGTACTGGTGCGGGTGCATTCGCAGTGTCTGACCGGTGATGTTCTGCACTCGCTGCGCTGTGACTGCGGTGAGCAGTTGCAGGAGGCGATGCGGATGATTGCCCGGGAAGGTCAGGGGGTGTTACTTTATATGCGCCAGGAGGGCAGGGGAATTGGTATTACCAATAAGATTCGGGCCTACTCGCTGCAGGACAAGGGGCTGGATACGGTTGATGCGAATGTTGCGCTAGGTTTCCCGCCGGATTTGCGGGACTACGGGATTGGCGCGCAGATTCTCTGCGATTTGGGGCTTTCCAGTATCCGGCTTTTAACCAATAACCCGCGCAAGGTTGTCGGCCTTGCCGGGTTCGGGTTGAAGATTGTTGAGCGGGTGCCGATTGTTGTGAAACCAAATCGGCACAATTTGAAGTACCTGGTAACAAAAAGAGACCGCCTGGGGCATCTCCTGGGCGATATGGAGAAAGGGGTAAGTTATGGAGAGAAGAGATGTTAAGGCAAAACTTGATGCTACGGGGCGAACCTTTGCGCTGGTGGTTTCCCGTTTTAATGAGTTGATCAGCCGGGAACTGGTTGAGGGTGCGATTGACTGTTTACAACGGCACAATGCCAAGGGTGTTGATGTGTTCTGGGTGCCGGGTGCGTTTGAAATCCCGGGTTGTGCGCTACCGCTGGCAAAGAGCAAGCGTTATGATGGGCTGGTTGGTCTGGGTGCGGTGATTCGTGGTGACACCCCGCATGCCGAGTATATTGCCACCGAGGTGGCGCGGGGGCTGGGGAAGGTGGCGCTGGAGACCGGTGTGCCGGTGACCTTCGGGATAATCACTGCGGACAGCCTGGAGCAGGCGCTGGAGCGTGCCGGAGCAAAGCAGGGGAACAAGGGCTGGCATGCGGCGCTGGCGGTGATTGAACTGGTTAACCTTTATCATGAGTTGTAGTCCGGACAACAGCAGCCGGAGCCGAATATGACCCAGCGACGGCTGGCAAGGGAGTGTGCGGTTGAGGTGCTTTATCGTCAGGACCTGGTTGGTGATGAGCCGGAAAGGGTGATTGAGGAGATATGTCTGCGCAAGAATCCGTCCGAGGAGGCCGAAGGCTATCTGCGCCGGATTGTTGAGACAGTGGAGCAAGGGCGAGAAGAGATTGACCGGGTTCTGCGTCAACACCTGAAGCGCTGGCGCCTGGACCGGTTGACCTTTATTGACCGGGCGATTCTGCGCATGGGGTGTGCGGAGATATTGTTTTTCGCGGATGTGCCGGGCAAGGTGGCGATTAACGAGGCGGTGGAACTGGCAAAGAAGTTTGGTGATGAGAAGGCCGGTAAGTTTGTTAACGGCGTCCTGGATGCGGTTTTTAAAGATAGTAGAAGCCAGATAGAAGATAAGCCCGGAAGTTAGCCGGCGATGAAGATTGGAGTGGTGAGTGATGTGCATGGCAACTTAGAGGCGTTGAGTGCGGTGCTGGAATTTTTTAACAGAAGAGGTGTGCAGCAGGTCCTCTGCTGTGGTGATATTGTTGGTTATGGTCCGGACCCGGTTGCCTGTATTGAACTGTTACAGCAGGCTGGTGTCCGGGGCGTGGCGGGCAATCACGAATGGGGTGTTCTGGGAAAGACGCCACTGGCAAGGTTTAATTCGCTGGCGGTGCTCGGGATCAACTGGACCAGGGTGCAGTTAGCGGATAAACACCGGTTTTACCTTGACGGTTTGCCACTGATTTTTCGGCTCGGTCCACTGCACGTTGTTCATGGCGAACCGGCAGACCCGGCAGAATGGGAATATGTTTTTTCCCTTGATGATGCGGATGAGCAGATGGGTGCGTTTTTTACCGACATCTGTCTCATCGGCCATACCCACATCCCGCTGGTGGCGGAAAGGGTAGCCAAACAGGGGACCAGGATAGTGAAAAAGGACGACTTTTTTATCCGGGATGATGCGAAGTATTTAATAAATGTGGGCAGTGTTGGTCAGCCCCGGGATGGTGACCCCCGTGCCGCCTGCGTGATTATTGACCTCAACGAAAAGCAGGTAACCTTTTACCGGGTTGAGTACGACATCTGCCGGACCCAGGAGAAGATTAGAAAGGCGGGGTTGCCCGAGGAACTGGCGTTCCGTCTGGCACAGGGTAGATAAAGATTAAGGCGGGGGTAATTTCTACCCCCGCCAGATTTATCCAGCAGTTTGCTTTAGCGCAGGACTACCGCCTTCTGGGCATACACGCCCGCGGGTGTGACCACCCGCACCAGATAGGTTCCCTGGGGCAGGTTTTCGGCATCAAGCCGGAACCGGACATATTCGCCAAAGTTAACCGCCTTTTTGTCGCTACGGACGAGTGCGCCGTTGATGGTGTACACCTGCACCTCGACGGTGCCGGTTACCGGCGCGGTGAACTCAATACTGGCGGTGCGGCGTAACGGGTTGGGTGTGATGTTGAGGCAGTAGGGGCGCTTTGGTCCGCTCAGCGGTGGCAGGTCTTCAACACCGGGCAGACGCTCCCCGAACCACTCAAAGATGCGCCGGATTAAGGTCCAGCGCTGGAGGTAGCGGGCAGAGTGGTCAATCGCCTCAAAGGCGACCGGGAAGAACACCAGTTTGTAGTTGCCGGAGTAACGGATAAGTGAGGCGACGGTGGTGTCCGGATAGTCGCGATAGCGGGCACAGGCAACCGCATCACCGAGCGGCCGGATGGCATCGCTGGAACGGGCGTTGCCCGCACCGCCGCCACCCGCGGTTACCATCGTGTCGCCACGGGTGAGCGGGTCATCAGCGATTCCGGGCAGGAAGGGTTTGCCGGTGGAGTCGGCAACGAATTCGGTGTGGAGGTAGTCGCTGAGGAAGGAGGTGCCGGCAAGTTCCCGAGCGATGTTCTGGCCGGACAGGATGAGTTTGCCACCGCTGTTGAGATAGGCGGTGAGGTTTGTCTGGTCGGTCGGGGTGAGGGTGTTGGTGGTTGCATCGCCGGTAAACCAGATGACCACCGGATAGCGGTTCAATGTGTCGGCAGATGGTGAGCCGGATGTCTGGACCGAGTAGACATGGTAGAGGATGCCGCTGGAGTCCAGGGCGCCGGTGTAGTAGCGCTCGTAGGTCTGTCCGGCGTCGTCGTCAACGATTAACACCCGGGGCTCACCCGCCTGGGTGACGAACATCGTGTCCGGATACGCGGGTTCGGGCTGGGCGCTGGCGGTGAGGAAGAATGTGATGTTCTGGGGCGGTGCATCAGGGGCGAGCTGGATAACAAATGAGTCTGCCGAGCAGTTGCCGCTGCCACCAGCCGGGATGTCCGGGAAGGTGGCGGTATTTTTGACGACGGTGACATCGGTGCCGATAACGGTGAGCGTGGCGGACACATTGGTGGCGTTGCGCCAGCCCGCGGCGTTGCTATAGGTGACAATCAGGGCAGCGGTTTCGCCCGGGTCCGGACGGCCGTTGCCATTGCCGGCGTTGTCGTTGAAGCGCCAGCCGGCAAGCGACAGGTTGCAGTAAAAGCGAGGCAGGATGACATTTGCCATTGACACCCGTCCGGCACCGAGTTTGCCCTCTTCGTAGAGCGAGTCGGGCATCGGGTCGCAGGCGTCGTGGAGCATCTGGATACAGGTGGCGTTGGAGATGGTGGTGTCAAAGGACTTTATCCAGCAGGCAACACCGGCGGCCAGCGGTGCGGACATCGATGTGCCGTCCATCGCCGCATAGGAGCCAGCAACCCGGCTGACCGTGGCGTAGATGTTTTCGCCCGGCGCGGTCACATCCACCCAGGTGCCATAGTTTGACCATGATGCCCGGGTGTCGTTGGCGCGGGAGGCGGCAACATTTTCTACATTCGGGTAGCAGGCAGGATAGCGGACATATTCGCCGCCCTCGTTGCCGGCAGAGGCAAAGAGCACCAGCCCGGAATCCCAGGCGTACTGGCAGGCATCAGCCATCGGTTGATAGGGCGAGCCGGAGCCAAAGCTCATTGAGATTGCCCAGGTGTTCAGGGGCACGAGATAGTAAATCGCGCCGATTGCGGCAAAGATGCTGATGCCACCACCGCTGCCGCAGTGAAACGCCATGGAGCGGCTGTTCCAGGTGGTGCCGGCAACACCGATGCCATTGTTGGTAACCGCATTGATTATCCCCCAGCAGTGGGTGCCGTGGGTGTCGGTGCCATCGGGCATCGGTATCGGGTCACCGTAGAGGAAGTCCCAGCCGACAACATCGTCGGCATAGCCGTTCATATCCTGGTCAATGCCGTCAATGTCACCGTCCGGATAGGACAGGGTGTCAAAGCGGCCGTTGCCATTTCTGTCCTCGGCGGGGTTAATCCAGAGGTTGGGCTCGATGTCCGGGTGGAACAGGTCCAGCCCGTCATCCAGGACGCAGTTGACCACGCGCGGGTGACCTTTGGCAACATCCCAGGCACGGACCGCACCGATATTGACCAGGTGCCACTGCCGGGAGTAATAGGGGTCATCGGGCTCTTCATCAAAGCGCATATACCCGTTGGGTGAAACATATTCCACCTCGGGCAGTTTTTCGTAGTCAATGCCGACCGGTGTGATGTCCTGGTCAACATCGAACTGAATGAGATATTGCAGGTCGCAGCCGTATTTCCGGGCGAGCGGGTCAACCTCAGGACGGCGCCAGAGCGGAGCGATTTCGTTCACCCGCCATTTGCGGTTCAGGGCATCTAAGCTGGGGATGCCAAACAGGGCGACACCATCCTCGGTGGTGAGGTTCACCCTGCCGCGCATTTGTGGGCTCAGTTTCAGGATTAACTGACCGGCGATGTGCTCCTCACCATCGGTTGAACTGACAACCGGACGGGTGAGGTCGGGCCAGCCAAATGTTGCGGTGATAATCAAAGCGATTATCACGATGGCTTTCAGTTTCATTAATACCTCCTGATAAAATTATTAACTTAGCCAGACTATAATAAGGTAAAACCGTCTGATTGTCAATTTTACTTTTCGGGCTGCGCCAGAACAGTTTTAACGGCGATATGTTTTGACCGCTCTCCCCTATCTGTTAGGGCCAGATTTTCTAAAAAAATAACGGTGTTTTTGTTGTCCCGCGAGAAAAATGCTGGATAAGTTTTGCAATGGCAACACATTAGGGAATTGAAGCCAACCCTGTTTGCAAAAAGAGGGGCAGGTGTGGGGGTTAATCCGGGGGTTGCCCCCATCTTTACCGCCGGTTTTGTCCTGGTGTTAAGTTTCCTTTTTGCATCGCAACCTGGTCTCGGGTATAACCGCAGGTTTAATACAGGTTTTGTTCTTCTGGCAGACGCCGGGTTGAATCTTTGTCCAGCAATGAGGTGAAGGCTGG